>SESE01000978.1_pt1 | contig 11801 bp, 11 predicted proteins | sample 3171371 | NCBI WGS metagenome assembly SESE01 (sample SAMN06051881, study PRJNA518727) | freshwater metagenome | biome: subpolar coniferous forest; feature: holomictic lake; material: water; isolation source: holomictic Lake 442, 13 m depth | place: Canada: near Kenora, Ontario | collected...
GGAACGACTTCAACTGGCGAGACGAGCTCAACGGGAGGAACAACGTCAACCGGCGGGACGACTTCAACAGGAGAAACAGGTTCAACGGGCGGAACGACTTCAACTGGCGAGACGAGCTCAACGGGAGGAACAACGTCAACCGGCGGGACGACTTCAACAGGAGAAACAGGTTCAACGGGCGGAACGACTTCAACTGGCGAGACGAGCTCAACGGGAGGAACAACGTCAACCGGCGGGACGACTTCAACAGGAGAAACAGGTTCAACAGGAGAAACAACCTCAACGGGCGGAACGACTTCAACTGGCGAGACGACTTCAACCAGCGGAACGACCTCTTCAGAAACAACATCTTCAGAAACATCGAGCGGCGATAATGCGCCTGGTGCAGATAAAAGTAAAGGTGGCCGTGGTGCAACTTCGGCGCCTGTTGTTCAGTTGATCAGTATGCCAAAGCAGAATCTCAATGGTGTTATTACCGTTTCTGTTTCTGAAACAACATTCAGCTTTGCTCTTCCTGAAAACCTGCAATCGCAAATTGTGAATACAGGGAGTAAGGTGAAGATTTCTATGGAAGATGGTGCGCGCTTGCCTGGCTGGCTGAAGTATAATGAAGAAACCAAAACATTTTCTGCCAAGAATGCGCCGATCAGTGGGGCGCCAGTCAATGTTGTGGTGACTATCGAGAACGTGAAATGGACAATTTCAATCAATACTCTTGCAACGCAGTAACGTATGACCAGATACCCCGCTGCTTCCGGCGGGGAGTTTTGTCGGTTTCTTTCGTAAAAGAAAAAAATTCGTCTTTTACAAAAAAAAATGGTATCATCCTGAAGTTTATAATGCGTGGTGAATATGCTAAGAAAGGACGCTAAAAATTTATGGTACTGCTGAGTGTAGATTTTTGGCGTTTGTGACGATTCGATGGTGCCTGGTTTTGTTTTGGGCTGCCCCGATGTTTTCGGTTGATGAGAACTCTTCTTCATTTTTTTCTTTCCTGCATTGCTGCCACTCGCGGCCTCGTACGAGGCCTTTTTTATCAATGATATGGAAAGGAATACAACAATGAAAGAACAGCAATTATTGCAGACGGATTTTCACGTCCTTCAGCTTGCCGAACCCTTAATGAGGGCGCTTGAGAAGGTTGGTTACGAAAATCCAACGCCGATTCAGGCCCAGACAATTCCCCTGATTCTCGAAGGACGTGACGTTCTCGGGCAGGCACAGACAGGTACAGGAAAAACCGCAGCCTTTGCCCTGCCGATACTCTCCAATATCAATCTTGAACAAGCTGAACCACAGGCGCTTGTGCTCGCCCCGACAAGGGAGCTTGCCATACAGGTTGCCGAGGCATTTCAGCGTTATGCCGAATACCTCAAGGGTTTTCATGTTGTGCCTATTTATGGCGGGCAGGATTACGGCATACAGCTTCGCATGTTAAGACGAGGTGTGCATGTTATTGTTGGAACACCCGGTCGTGTCATGGATCATATACGGCGAGGCACACTGAATCTCAACACCCTCAAATGTCTGGTGCTTGACGAAGCCGATGAAATGCTTCGCATGGGATTTATTGATGATGTTGAATGGATTCTCGATCAGACACCCAAAGGCAGGCAGGTGGCCCTTTTTTCAGCGACAATGCCTCCGCCGATTCGCCGGATTGCGCAAAAGTATCTTACAAATCCTGCCGAGGTTACCATACAGTCAAAAACCACCACGGTTGATACCACCCGGCAGCGGTACTGGATTGTCGGTGGAAGCCACAAGATCGACATTCTGACCAGAATTTTGGAAGTTGAGCCGTTTGACGGGATGCTCATATTTGTGCGTACCAAAACCATGACCATTGAACTCGCTGAAAAGCTTCAGGCAAGAGGATATGGTGCAGCCGCTCTCAACGGAGATATGCCCCAGAGTCAGCGTGAACGTACCGTCGAGCAACTGAAGAGTGGAGTATTGAGTATTGTTATTGCTACCGATGTTGCTGCGCGGGGACTTGATGTTGATCGTATCAGCCATGTGATCAACTACGATATTCCTTCTGATACCGAATCTTATGTACACCGTATTGGACGTACCGGTCGTGCCGGACGTACTGGCGATGCCATTCTGTTTGTCTCTCCGAGAGAGAAAAACATGCTTTACTCCATTGAACGGGCAACGCACAGCCGTATTGAGCTGATGGAGCTGCCAACCACAGAAGTCATCAACAACAAGAGGATTGCAAAGTTCAACCAGCGCATCACTGACAGGATTGCCGCTGAGGATCTTGGTTTTTTTACCAAGCTTATTGAGCAGTACTGTCACGAGCATGATGTCCCGGAGCTTGACGCTGCGGCTGCCCTTGCCTCAATGGTTCAGGGTGAAACGCCTCTTCTGTTATCCAACAAGCCTGAGAAAACAAAGTTTCATGAGGAACGAGAGGGGTCGGCGAGAGATCGCGGGTCGGACAGGGATCGTGGACCGGTCAAAAGGCGAAGCAAGGGTGAGGCTTATGGCGAAGAAGGCAAGGAGAGGTATCGACTTGAGGTAGGAAGTGAACATGGTGTCAAGGCTGGCAATATTCTTGGTGCGATTCTCAACGAGGTTGGGCTTGATCCAGAATCGGTCGGGCATATTTCGATCAACGAAAGTTACAGTACCGTCGAACTGCCTCAGGGGATGCCGGACAATGTGTTTCATGAGCTGAGAAAGGTGAGGGTCTGCGGTCGTCAGTTGAGGCTTACCAAAATGGAAGAGCAGGAACGTGAATCTGCATACGCTCCCAAAAAGAGTTTTAAAAAGCCATATAAACCGGCAGAAAAAGAGACCTCTTTCTTTACAGGCAACAAAAAGAAACGTAAAGGGTAAGCTCTCCAACTAAAATATTATGTTAAATACTTCATTCAGGGAGCTTGTCCCTATTCTTCAAACAGCCATTGGCCCGATGATTCTCATCTCGGGCCTCGGCTTGCTGTTTCTTACCATGACCAACAGGCTTGGTCGTGTTATTGATCGTTCGCGCTCACTCCTTGATAATCTGGAATCCTATCCGGAAACCTATATCATCAAAATCAACCAGGAGGTAGCCATTCTCTGGAAACGGGCGCGCTATATCCGTACATCGATTCTCCTGGCTTGCATGACCTGTATTGGCGCGAGCTGGCTTATTATCATGCTTTTTCTCAGCGCACTTGTCAATCTTGATTTGCCGCTGCTGCTGTCGGGGATTTTTATTTTCAGTATGCTCTGCCTGAGTTTTTCGTTGCTCTTTTTCTTCATTGATGTCAATATGACCCTTTCGGCCTTTAAAATTGAAATGGAGAGTCATGACAAGAAAAGACTCATTATTGAAACAAAGGGATATTATAAATAAAGCTTTCTCATCCTCTGGGGTGAAAGGTTTTATGTACTTCCTTTATAAATGAGCGGTCTATATGCGTGTAGATCTGGGTGGTGACAATCGAGCTGTGGCCGAGCATCTCCTGGACTGCGCGGAGATCGGCCCCGCCTTCGAGAAGATGGGTGGCAAAGGTATGGCGGAAGGTGTGGGGGCTGATACTTTTTTCTATTCCTGCCATGACGGCATATTTTCGAACCATGGCAAAGAGCGCCATGCGAGTCAGTTTTATTCCCCGTGAATTAAGAAAAAGGTAGTCATTGGAGTTCTGCTGTGCCAGTGACATTCGAAGTTCGGTCTGGTACCGTTTGACACACGTAATGGCTGAGTTGCCAACGGGCACAAGCCTCTCTTTTGAGCCCTTGCCGAAAATCCGTATAAAACCAGCTTCGAGATAGAGATTCTGCTGCTGAATATTGATGAGCTCACTTACTCTGACCCCTGTCGCATAAAGGAGTTCAAGCATCGCCTTGTCCCGCAGAACATATTTACCGGGAGGCATGAGAGCTTGTGGCGCCTCAAGCAGTCGCATGGTTTCATCAATCGTCAGGACGTTCGGGAGGTATCGGGCCTGTTTTGGCTGATGGAGGGTTTCCGCCGGGTTCGCTTTGAGCGTTCGTTCGTTCACCAGAAATTTATGGAATGAGCGGATCGCGGAAATGTTTCGTGCCATTGAACTCGCTTCGAGGCCGATGGAGTAGAGCCCGGTAATGAACTCTTCAATATGAGAGGTCGTTATGGCCTCCAGCGGCCTTGAGTTCTGCTGCATGAAGAGCAGGTAGCGCCTGAGATCGTTGTTGTACGACTCTCTGGTGTTTGCCGAAAAGTTGCGCTCGACATGCATGTAGCTCAGGAAGCTCTCCAGAGCTCTCTGGTAGTGGTTGTCCAGCCTGTTCATGCAATTTTATGAAGTCGCTGGCAGAACCCGCCGTCAAAGCCAGTGCGCTCACCAGGCAGTGTGAGTATGGCCCCTTCGGGATCAGCGATAAACTCAGGGTGTCTCTGAAGAAACGTCTCAATCTGCAAGCTGTTTTCTTCAGGTTCAAGAGAGCAGGTAGCATAGACCAGAACACCATCTTTATCAAGCAGTTCTGCCGCATGATCAAGGAGCTCTGCCTGCAGTATCTGGAGTTCCAGAAGCATCCCGGGGCTTAGTTTCCAGCGCAGTTCTGCGCGTCGGCCAAGAACCCCGGTGCCCGAGCAGGGAGCGTCAAGCAGAAGAGCGTCGGGCTGAAGGTCAGGCACAAAGCTTCGGGCATCGGCGGCTACGGTGTTGATGATGGTAATACCGAGAGCTGCCGCATGAGCCTCCATTCGCAGAAGTTTTTTTTCATAGCGGTCAACGGAGATAATGTGGCCGCTGTTCTGCATCAGCTCCGCCATGAAGGTGGCTTTTCCTCCTGGCGCCGAGCACAAATCAACCACAACACTTCCGGGTGCCGGATTCAGCAACAGGCAGGCAAGTCCCTGAGTCGGGTTCTGTACCGTGAGACGTCCATCAATTACGGCTGGTTCAAAGCGCTTGAAATCTTTTGAAAGAAAGAAGTTCTCCATGCCGCACTCTTCGTGCTCGTCGGCAAATGCTGGGTCTGAAAAGAGCTGCTCCGGAGAAGTTTTCAAGCGGTTGATTCTGAATCCAAAAGACGGAAACTGGTTATTATAGAAGAGGATGGACTCGGTTTTTTCCTTTCCGAAAGCCTCAATCCAGCGCTCAACCAGCCATTGGGGGTGTGAGTATTGAATGGAGAGCTGTTCTTCAATTTTTTTATCCTTCAGCCAAACGTCAAGGGTGACACTCTCCGGAGTGATTTTTCTCAACACACCGTTGACTAATTTCGACAGACGTTCTCCCTTGTATTTTCTGGCGAGTTTTACGCATTCGTTGACGGCAGCCCAGTCGGGAACCTTGTTGAGAAAGAGAATCTGATAGACTCCGAGTCGAAGAATATTTTTCAGGACAGAGGCCGCTTTTTCAAAATTGTGGTGATAAAAATGGCTGATAATAAAATCAATCTGAAGGCGGTAGCGCAGAACTCCGTTAACCAGTCCTGTGGAGAGCGCCCGGTCAATGCGGTTCAGTGTGGAGTGCTGCAAGAGCTTGTGCAGAATCTGGTCAGATCGCTCTTTTTCGGTTTCAACTGACTGTAAAACATTCAAAGCCAGTTCTCGTGCTGTGGTCATGGAAAAAAATTAATAAATCATTTAAGTGCATTCGCTTCTTCAGGCTGTTTGTAAAATACTAATCCCTGTTGTAGATTGATCAGACAAAATGTTCTTTTCAAGATTTCAAGCTATCATCCAGAAAGGTGGAGGGACTGGCCCTGAGAAGCCTTGGCAACCGTCATGACACAATGATCGGTGCCAATTCCATCCCGGAATATTGGCCGGGAATGATGATGGTATGTATGCCATTCTGCAGCTTCATACCTCTCTTCAGACATTTTCCTGTAACCTGTTACAGCAGGGTTATTTTTGTACTCCGGGAGCGATAGCGCAACCCCAGGGAGGATTTAACAAGCTTTTGCTAAACTGACAAGAAGCGCATGAGAGCATATACGGAGATCATTTCAGAAAATACACACTATTTCGATTCGAAAGAACCTTTTACGACCGAGCTTGGCGGCCTGCTTCCCTCGGTGCGGGTAGCCTACAGGACATGGGGCACGTTGAATTCCAGAAAAAATAATGTGATCCTTATATGTCAGGCTCTTACCGGTTCTGCTGATGCGGATGCCTGGTGGGAAGGGATGTTTTCCAGAGGAGGCGCATTCGATGAGACCGCAGATTTTATTATCTGCACGAATGTGCTCGGGAGCTGTTATGGTACCACGGGGCCGATTTCTATTAATCCTCTTACCGGAAGCCATTACGGGCCTGATTTCCCCTTGATCACCATCAGGGATATGGTGCATGTGCAGCGCATTCTGCTTGCCGGGATGGGCATCGAGAGGGTGAAGCTGGTGGTGGGAGCCTCTCTTGGAGGGATGCAGGTGCTTGAGTGGGGATTTCTTTATCCTGACGTTGTTCAGGCGCTGATGCCGATGGGCGCTTCAGGGCGTCACTCTTCATGGTGTATCGGTCAGAGCGAGGCGCAGCGGCAGGCGATCTATGCCGATCGTGACTGGAATGGCGGCAGATACCAGGAGGGTCATCCTCCCGGCAAAGGACTTGCGGCAGCAAGGATGATGGCAATGTGCACTTACCGGAGCTTTGAAAACTTTCAGTCACGCTTTGGCCGCGAGTATCAACAGGAGGGAAAAACCTTCAAGGTCGAGAGTTATCTGCACCATCAGGGGCGAAAACTGGTTGAGCGCTTTGATGCCAACACCTATATCACTCTCACTAAAGCAATGGACTGGCACGATCTCTCAAGAGGCAGGGGAGAGTATGAAGAGGTTTTGCGATCCATGACGCTTCCGGTGGAGATTCTCTCCATCAATTCCGATATTCTCTATCCGAAAGAGGAGCAGGAAGAGCTTGCCCGATTCATACCGAATTCAACCATTCTCTACCTGGATGAACCTTATGGGCATGACGCCTTCCTTATTGATGTAGCAACGGTCAGCGGCATGGTGCGCAATTTCCTCGATCGTCTTTCCTGAGGGAGTGGCTTAGATCACCTCAAATCCGGTATAGCGCTGCAATACTTCAGGTACTCTGATGTTGCCCTCAGGGGTCTGGTAGTGCTCAAGCAGGGAGACCATGAGTCGCGAAGTTGCGAGGCCTGAACCGTTCAGGGTGTGCACAAATTCCGGTTTGGACTTGCTGTCGGGCTTGAAACGGATGTTTGACCTTCTTGCCTGATAATCTTCAAAGTTGGAGCAGCTCGATGCCTCAAGATATTTCTGCTCCGCCGGTGACCAGACCTCAATGTCGTAACATTTCGTAGCGTTGGCGCTGATGTCGCCGCTGCAGAGCAAAAGCACCCGGTAGGGGATCTTCAGGGCCACAAGGATTGCTTCGGCATGAGAGCGAATCTCCTCAAGCGCTGCATAAGAGGCTTCTGGGCGGGTAAACTTTACCATCTCCACCTTGTTGAACTGGTGCACCCTGAGGAACCCGCGTGTATCCTTGCCATAACTTCCCGCTTCTCGACGGAAACATGCTGAATAGGCGGTATAAGAGATTGGCAGACTTGCGGTTTCGAGCATTTCGCCCCGGTGCAGGTTGGTGACCGGTACCTCAGCGGTCGGGATGGCGTAGAGGTCATCTTCACCGATGTGGTAGACCTGGTCGGCAAATTTCGGCCACTGTCCGGTTCCTCTCAGCGACTCCTGATTGACAAGAAAAGGCGGGAATACCTCGGTATAGCCATGACGTTCGCTATGCGTGTCGAGCATGAAGTTGATCAGGGAGCGTTCCAAACGGGCACCTTTGCCAATGTAGGCTGGAAATCCGGCACTGCTCACCTTGGCGCCGCGCTCGAAGTCGAGAATGCCGAGGGATTTGCCCAGTTCAAGGTGGTTTTTAACCGTGAAGTCAAGGTCGTACGTAAAGGTTACCGGCTCTCCGAAAATCTGGTTGTCGGCCGCGCTTCGTCCAACAGGAACTGACGGGTGCAGTTTGTTGGGGAGCGCCAGAAGAATATTCTCAATCTCTTCTTCAAGCTTGCTGAGCGCGGTATCCATTCTGGTTATCTCTTCGGACACTGATTTCATCTGGATGATAAGCTCTTCAGATGAGCCTTTGCCGCTCTTTTTTATATCGGCAATCTCTTTTGAAACCTTGTTTCGCAGGGCTTTCTGTTCATCGGAACGCTGTACCAGTTGCTTGCGCTCCTTGTCGAAGGCCAATAACTGGTGAAGTTTCGGCTCTTCCACAGAGAGCTGTCGGTTGTGCAGCATGGCAACAACCTCGTCCGGGTTCTGGCGGATATAGTTGATATCAAGCATGATGGTGAGTCAGAATAGGTTATGCTGAAAGCAGTGACTTGACAATCTGCTGAACTTTGGTGCCGTCAGCTTTTCCTTTGAGCGCTTTCATGGCTTCTGCCATCACTTTGCCCATCTCTTTCATGGATGCAGCGCCTGATTTGGTGATGATATCCTGTATGACGGTCGTTACCTCCTCGTCGGAAACTGGCGCTGGAAGATACTCCTCAAGCACGGCCAACTCTGCCTGCTCAGTTTCAGCGAGATCAAGACGATTCCCGGCAGTAAACTGCTCAATGGCATCACGCCGTTTTTTTGCGAGACTCACCAGCACTTCCAGCTCCTGCTCTTCGGTCAGCACGGCGATGCCGCCAACACGGATGGAGACCTCTTTTTCCAGCAGTGCGGCGCGAATGGAGCGTACGGCGTTCAGGCGGGTTTTATCGCCGCTTTTCATCGAATTTTTCAGATCAAGATCTATTTTTTCTTTCAGGCTCATGGTGATGTCGGCTCAAATTTTTTTATAAAGAAGAATCAGAAAATACAGGAAAAAAACCTGCTTTCCCACAACACAAGAGCTTTTGGCTTGTTCACTCATTGATGTCGCCGCACACCGGCCTGAAGACAAGTTCCTCTACAGATGTTCGTTGTGGCAGGAGATAGGCGTTGACAAGGGGGCCGGAAATATCTTCAGGCATCATCATTGTCGCTTTCATCTCTTTCGGGACATCTCCCCACATGGGAGTATAGACTGCGCCAGGCATGACATTGGTAATTCTGACATTGCATGTTTTTGCGTATAACCGCATAGCTTCAACCAGTCCTTTCTGTCCAAACTTTGACATGGAGTAGATGGAAGAACTCTTGAATGCTATTTCTGCGGCAACAGAGGTTATAAAAAAAATGTGCCCCGATTTATTCTTTTCCATGACAGGAAAGACTTTCTGTGTCAGGAAAAAAGTGCCCTTCAGGTTTGTCGATATCGTATAGTCAAAATCTTCCTCGGTCAGTTCGGCCAGTGGTTTGAACCTGCCAACCCCGGCATTGTTCACAAGACAGTCAATCGTGCCGTGGCGCTCAAGCGTGCTAATGACGAGCTTGTCGAGCTGTGAGGTGTCGGCAATGTCCGCCTGAACGATATCTGCATCTGCACCGTAAGAACGGCATTTGGTTGCGACAGCCTCAAGATCTGAAAGCGTTCTGGAGACAAGGATCAGTACTGGATTAAAGTTGTTCTGCGTTTCGGCTGCGCGAGCAAAGTCAATGGCAATAGCCTTGCCGATTCCTTTGCCCGCGCCGGTTATGATGATGATGTGTTTCATATTTTTTAAGATAGTTGACAATTCTACTCCAGCCTGCGGCACCATAAGAAAAAAAGGGGTACGGTTTCCTTTTAAATCCCGAAGGGGTAGAAGATATTTTTGTTCATTTTTCTGCTATCCAGTCGGAGCAGAGTTTCAAGGTACTGAATCAGGATGCCGAAGTGGATTTTGAGTTCGACAAAACCGGGAAAGGATTGCAGGCAAAGAATGTCCATGAAATTTTTCAGGGCGGATCGGCAAATGTTCCACCTGTTCAGGTGTCGTTCGCTTAGAGCTCGTTGTCAGAGCAGGGAGCTTTCCCGAAAGCTGAACCAATCTGTTTTTCCGATAATAATGTGGTCCAGCAGGTCGATCTGGATGACTGTGCTTGCCTTTTTCAGGAGTTCCGTAACTTGCTTGTCGGCATTGCTTGGTTCAACGTCTCCTGAAGGGTGGTTATGCACGAGTATTATGGCGTGAGAACTCTCCCTGATTGCGGCTTTGAATACCTCTCTTGGATGAATGAGGGCTGCGTTGAGCGTTCCTACAGAAACGAGCTCAGTTTTGATGATCTGGTTTTTGGTGTTCAGGTGCAAAACGAAGAGGTGCTCCTTTGTTTCATCAGGGATACGGCCATCCATGTATTCAAAAATATCTCTTGCCGCCTGGATTTTTCTATTGTTGTTTCGGCTGTAGTGCAATCGTTTGTTCAATTCAAAAATGGCGACGATTTGCATGGCTTTGGCCTCTCCGATTCCCTTGATCTCCTGAAGTTCCCCGATGGTTATATTGACCAGCTTCTCAAGAGTGAACCGGGCAATAATTTCGTTACAGGTATCAACAATATTGAGATTTCTGGAACCAAAGCGCAGGATGATTGCCAGCAGTTCGGCCGGACTGAGTGAGGATGGGCCGCTGCTGATAAACCTCTCTCTCGGTCGGTTTTCAGGATCCAAATCATGGAGTCGCATTTGTTCTTTCTTTATTGAAATTGCCGGATAATTGCGATAACACTGTGTAAAAAAAACGTACTACCTGAGTTTACAAAAAAAGAGTGAGAAGAGAGCAAGTTTTTTTTTAGTCGCCTTCATATTCCGCCCAATTGCTTGGCGTCTCATACCAGCGGAGCTGTTTAAGCTTGACGCCTTCAGGCAAGTGGGGGCAGATCTGGTTAAACGCCCATTTGGCAAGGCATTCAGCCGTTGGAGGTTCATCAGTCACCAGAACCCTGGAATTGCGTTTTATGATAAAGTCAAGATCTTCATGATCATCTTTCCATACCGCGAAGCCATGATCAAGCTTGTCGTGAATGTGTTCCACCATAATCTCTTTTAAAAACTTGAAATCCATCACCATTCCCTCTTCACTGTCACCTTTGCGCTGAATCAGGTTGCCATCTACGGTGGCGACAACCACTCCGCGATGGCCGTGCAGTTGATTACAGAAAGAAAAGCTGTTTGGAAGTGTATGTCCGTAATCGATCTCTATTTTTCGTGAAATGCGCATGTTTACAATGATTATCAGTTACCGGTTTTCCCTGTCGGCAGTGGGCAGCAAAGTGTACGCAAAAAATTACTGGTTCACGAATTTCTGTTTTCTTGTCAAGAGTGCTGCCATGTGCTCAACCAAATAAATATTTCCGCTAAAAACTTTTTATAGCTTGTGCATATACCATGGGGCTCTCGGCGGGGGTGCTTGCTCCCGAAATTTTCCACGCGGCTGTCGATTGCAGGCTGTAGTTTTTGGTATCAAACCATTTTACACCAAATCCTGCGCCGGTCAGGTTGCTGGTGTTATTACCGGCATCGGGAAGGGGGTTGTTATGAAGAGCAGCATAACCGTGGTCAATAAAAGCGGAGAGTTCCAGTTTTCCCGGGAGTTCCCCGGTTGAATTAAAGAGATAGCGCAGTTCAGCGGTTGTCACAACACCTTTATCAGCGCAGGACTCACTTGTTTGCCATGCACGTACTGCGCTGGGTCCAGTCAGTGCGAGTTGCTCTGAGCTGTTCAGATTTTTATTGCTCCACTGCCCGTAAGCGCCAGCATAAAGAGTCCAGCCCTGAGCAATCGTCTGGGTACGGGCAAGACTCATGTTCAGTTTGGCATAACCGCCATTGGTGTGCAATCCTTGTGCTGCCTGGTCTCTTGAGAGCGTTTCGGCATCATTCAGACACAATTGCCCTCTGATAACACCAAGGGAGAGTGAGGTGAAACCACCGCCCAGAATGTTATCCATCTGTATGCCGGTAA
>SESE01000979.1_pt1 | contig 11800 bp, 8 predicted proteins | sample 3171371 | NCBI WGS metagenome assembly SESE01 (sample SAMN06051881, study PRJNA518727) | freshwater metagenome | biome: subpolar coniferous forest; feature: holomictic lake; material: water; isolation source: holomictic Lake 442, 13 m depth | place: Canada: near Kenora, Ontario | collected...
ATTCACCGATGAAGAGTGGGCAGAGATCCTGGCTGCGAGCACAACCTAACGAGAGTCCTAATTCCCGAGACGCGGGCCGTGCTCGCCGCTGCTACTGCCGCATATTACTCGCCGCTCTTCTTGGCACGCGCCACTCAATACCCACGTCGCCCTTATTGGATAGGGCGGCAACACAAGATTTTTGCCTTATACCAACACTCCAGGAAAGCCTACCTGCAGCGAGTAGCCGGCAATCTAGCCAACCATTCCACCTATCATGCAATACGGCTACGGTGATTTGGCGGCCGCCAGTCGTACCAGCGAATTTCCTTCTCCAAGCTCTGCGCTAGGCTCAGTAACAGCGCGTCTTCGCCAAACCTGGCCACGAGCTGAACACCAATTGGCAGAAGGTCTGGCGAGAGTCGCGCGGGTATCGAAATCGCCGGCTGACCGGTTACGTTGAAGAGCTCGGTAAACGCCCCGAATCGATACGCAGCGCTCGTCCATAGGTCATAGTCGAATCCCCCAGGCCCCATTCCGAAACCGCCGATCGGGGGGGGCATTTCCCCCGTCGTCGGCAGCAGAAGCACGTCGATGGGTTCGAACGCGGACACGAAGCGACGAGTGACTCGGTTCAGGGCAGCTTTGGCATTGACGTAGTCGAGTACGGAGCGTTGCCTCGTTTGATTCCAGGCGTGCCGGCTCAGTGGCTCAATCTCGTTTGCAGCCGGGTCGCGCCCAAGGACAAAGCGCCGGGCCTCGATAGCTTCAGCGATTTCACCGTGCCAGAAGACAACTGCAGCATCTCCCGCTTCAGCGACATCCGGCCACTGGAATGGAATGACCACATGCCCGAAGCCACGGAGCAGGGCCGCCGTATCGTCGACTGCCCGAACGATTTCCGGGTCGATCTCACTGCCATCCTGCCGGCACGTAACGACTCCGATCTTTAGCCCGCGGGTGAGCGGCAGCAGGGCCTTCATCCAACCGCCGGCAGGTGGCAGCGTTTGGTACGGCGCACCTGCTTCCGGGCCGGCAACAGCCTCAAGTAGAGCGGCGGTATCGCGGACAGTACGGGTCAATACGCCGTCGGTGTTGAGTCCACCTACCCGGTCACCCGCTCCGGGCCCGGATGGCGTCCGACCGCGCGTTGGCTTTAGACCAACGACGCCACAACAGGCCGCAGGCACCCGGATCGAACCCCCACAGTCAGTACCGTGCGCTACCGGCACCATGAAGCTTGCGACGGCAGCGGCCGAGCCGCCGCTCGAGCCACCCGTTGCGCGGCCGACGTTCCACGGATTGCGAGCCGGACCGAGGACGGCCGGTTCGGTGACAAAGTCACCCGCGAATTCCGGCGTCTTCGTTTTGCCGAGAATTATCATGCCCGCGGCACGCAACCGCCGGACGAACTCACTGTCAGACGTGGCGATGGGAGCACCATCGAAGAAACGCGAGCCATAGCGGGTTGGGAAGCCCGCAACGTCAAGATTGACGTCCTTGATCAGAATTGGCACGCCAGCCAGAGACAGGTCGCGACGCACGCTGGCAGCCTGCGCCAGGGCTCCCTCTGCATCGAGCCCGACGATCGCTCCCAGCGCCTGATCAACGACCGCGATGCGCTCAAGAGCGCTCTGGATCACATCGACCGGCTCCGCAGCACCCATCTGAACGAGGGCGGCAGTCTCGACGGCCCCTAGGTCATCGTACGGATGCTTGCTCACTGCGTCTTCCTGATCCAGCCTGGCCCCGACATCACAGCATTGTGGCGCGAATCACAGATATACGGTCAGGCCAATTCCAGTCGGCTCATCGAGGCCCACAACGCGGAAATTGGCTAAAAACTATGCCGCGAGACGCCCGCCGGATCCTGTCGAACTTCAGAAAATACCTATGCAGGGTCGCTTCGCGCTTGACCGGGGTCAAGGCGACCGGACGTCCGTCCCATCAACCTGACCCCCGCTGCGCTTGCAGTTGCATCCAGTTTCGGGGAGCGGTCGATGAGCGGAACATTCACCAAATCGATGGCGCGGAACATCTTCTACGGCGGGACCGTGTTTTCCTTCCTGCTGTTCCTCGCCCTTACGTTCCACACCCAGAACGCGCTTCCCAAACGCGACAACCGCGCGGCAATCACGCCGGGAGTCACCCACGGGAAAAAACTGTGGGAAACCAACGACTGCATCGGCTGCCACACCCTGCTGGGCGAAGGGGCGTACTTCGCACCGGAACTCGGCAACGTCTACATTCGCCGTGGCCCGGACTACATCCGGGCATGGATCAAGGCGCAGCCAACGGGCGCGCACGGCCGCCGCCAGATGCCCCAGTTCAACTTCAGCGAAACAGACCTCGATGACCTGATCGAGTTCTTCAAGTACACCTCGGAAATCAATACCTCGCACTGGCCCCCGAATATCGAGGGTTGAGGCAAACGACGCCGGGGCCGGCTGCGCAATGCGGACGGCAAGACACATACGACTGGGAGTCATCGATGCGATATCAATCACAAGCGGCAGCCAAGCCGTACTTCATCGCGGCGATAGGCCTGTTCATTGGCCAGATCCTCTTCGGACTGGTAATGGGTCTGCAGTACGTCATCGGGGACTTTCTGTTCCCCGCCATCCCATTCAACATCGCACGCATGGTGCACACCAACCTGCTGATCGTCTGGTTGCTGTTCGGCTTCATGGGGGCGGCGTACTACATGGTGCCGGAGGAATCCGAGGCCGAGCTGTATAGCCCGAAGCTCGCGATGGTGATGTTCTGGGTGTTTCTGGTCGCCGGTGCGCTGACAGTCATCGGTTACCTCGCCGTCCCGTACGCGCGTCTCGCGCAACTGTCCGGCAATGACGTGCTCCAGACCATGGGTCGTGAGTTCCTGGAACAGCCGTTGCCGACCAAGGCAGGCATTGTCGTCGTCGCACTCGCGTTTCTGTTTAACATCACGATGACCGTGCTGCGGGGACGCAAGACCGCCATCAGCTCGATCCTACTTCTGGGACTGTGGGGCCTCGCGATCTTCTTCCTGTTCTCGTTCTACAACCCGACCAACCTCGTGCTCGACAAGTTCTACTGGTGGTGGGTCGTACACCTCTGGGTCGAGGGTGTGTGGGAGCTGATTCTAGGTGCGCTGCTCGCGTTCGTACTTATCAAGGTGACTGGCGTCGACCGCGAAGTCATCGAGAAGTGGCTGTACGTCATCATCACGCTGACGCTCGTCACGGGAATTATCGGCACAGGCCACCACTACTATTGGATCGGTGCGCCGGAGTACTGGCAGTGGTGGGGTTCGGTGTTCTCGGCGCTGGAGCCGATCCCATTCTTCGCTATGACAGTGTTCGCGTTCAACATGGTAAACCGCCGTCGCCGCGAGCACCCTAACCGGGTTGCGACCCTCTGGGCGCTCGGCACCGGCGTCATGTCGTTCCTTGGTGCGGGCGTGTGGGGGTTCCTGCATACGCTGGCGCCGGTGAACTTCTACACCCACGGCACGCAGATTACCGCCGCCCACGGCCACATGGCGTTCTACGGCGCCTATGTGATGGTGGTGCTGACGATCATCTCGTACTCGATGCCGATCCTGCGCGGCCGCGAAGCCAACTCTCGCCGCGCTCAGGTGGTGGAGATGTGGTCGTTCTGGCTGATGACGGTGTCGATGGTGTTCATCACGCTGTTTCTGACTGGCGCCGGCATTCTGCAGGTCTGGCTACAGCGCATGTCCGATACACCGCTGCCATTCATGGTCGTGCAGGACAAGATCAGCATCTTTTACTGGATGCGCGAGTGGACCGGCGTGATCTTCTTTATCGGGCTCGTAGTCTATGTCGCCAGCTTCTTCATCAAGGGAGATGAGAAGACCGCGTGAGCGGAGTCCCTGACGCGGCGAGCGCGACACGCGCACGGCGCCAGGAAGGATTAACGACGATCGCAGGGCCGGCAGACGCCGGTCCCTGCTGTCCGGGCAGACCCGGGCGAGTGCAGGTGGAAGATGGACATGCAGGTGGCCGCGCCCTACTACGCGCCGACAGCCGACGAGATCCAACTGTTCGAGCACGCCTGGAAGAACCGGCTGCCGTTGCTGATCAAGGGCCCAACGGGTTGCGGCAAGACGAGATTTGTGGCGCACATGGCAGCCCGGCTAAAACTGCCGCTGCATACCGTCGCCTGCCATGATGATTTGACCGCCGCTGACCTGGTCGGTCGGCACCTGATTCGGGACGGCGCGACCTGGTGGTGCGACGGACCACTGACCCGCGCCGTTCGGGAGGGTGGCATCTGCTACCTCGACGAGATCGTCGAGGCGCGCAAAGACACCACGGTCGTGCTGCACCCTCTGGCCGATGACCGCCGCATACTGCTGATCGAGCGCACCGGCGAAACCGTCTACTGCCCACCCTCCTTCATGCTGGTGGTGTCCTACAACCCCGGTTACCAGAATTTGCTGAAGGGACTCAAACCCTCGACGCGCCAGCGCTTCGTTTCGTTGCGTTTTGACTTTCCGAATGCCGCGCTTGAGGAGTCTATTCTGCGCAACGAGGCCGGCGCCGACGCCAACCTCGCCCGGCAACTGGTCGCAATTGGCCACTCCTACCGCAGCCTGAAGGGCCAGGATCTAGAGGAAGCCGCCAGCACCCGACTGCTGGTGTACGCCGCCAAGCTGATAAACGACGGAATGGATCCGGTCTCCGCATGCAGGAGCTGCATCGTCGAGAGCCTGACGGACGATCTGGAGACGACCACGGCACTGATGGAAATCATCCACGCCACATTCGGGCACTAGCGCAATCGTGGACGACATTGACGCTCGAGACAGGACGCTCGCGGTAGTTGCGGAGAGCCTCTACCTTGCAAACCTCACGCTGCTTCCCGGCGTCGCGTTTGCTATCCTTGCGGTGCTCTGGTGCCGGCACGCCGGCAGCAGCGGAGTGCTTAGCCGAAACCACCTGCGGCAGACGTTCTGGGTCAGCCTGTACGGCGGCATGCTGATAGTGCTGGTGACCGCCGCGGTCATCGTGCTTTTGGGGCAGATACACAGCAGCACCGCGGCCTGGGTCGCAGCGATTCTCTACTTCACCTGCATCCATTCGACGCTGCTGCTGCTCGGTGTCGCGGGACTCGCCCGGGCGCTCGCTGGCCAGAACTTCCGTTATCCGGTAATCGGGCCAAGGCTGGTCCCGTGAGTGCGTGTGCGAGCAAGGCCCTCCCCGGAGCGCCCTGCCCATCAGCTCAGCTCACCACGGGATCAGTGGTGCGCAACGGAACCCAGCGCCGACGGCGACTGTGGCAGGGCGCGTTCTTCGTGCTGTTTGCCGTAGCCCCGTGGTTTGACCTCTTTCGCTATGACCTCACGACAGGCCATGCGTGGATCCTTACCTTCCCGTGGCGCCTGGGGCTGGATGAGTTCATCGCAGGACGACTCAGTGCCGGCCAGGCCGCGCTGCAGGTCGTGCTACGGCTGTTCCTGCCGTTACTCGCCCTAGCGGGCGTGGTGCTAAGCGTCGCATGGCGGTGGGGGCGACTCTACTGTGGCTGGCTCTGCCCACATTTTTCGGTCGTCGAGACGCTGAATGAGTTGATGCTGCGCGCCTGTGGCCGCGTCAGTCTCTGGGACAAGCCCGTCCAGGGCGTCGGCGGCGCACCGTTGCACGGTCACGATGCCCGCTGGTGGCTGGTGCTGTTACTGCTGACGATCAGCTTCGCGTTCGTCTGGGCCGTCGTGCTGCTGTCGTACCTGCTACCACCGGCTACGGTCTACGGACATCTGTGGCATGGCACCCTCAGACGCCCCGAAGCGCTGTTCGTTGGCGTCGCCACAACGGTGTTGTCACTGGAGTTCTTGTTTGGCCGACATCTGTTTTGCCGGTATGCCTGCGCAGTGGGAATGTTCCAGAGTCTGGCGTGGATCGCAAATCCCAGGGCGATGGTCGTCGGCTTCTCCAGGCAGCGTGCCTCGGCCTGCGCGGACTGCCTGCCGGCTCGGGCCTTCGCCTGTGAAGCTGCCTGCCCGATGCGCCTGAGACCGCGCGCGCTGAAGCGACACATGTTCGCGTGCACACAATGTGGCAAGTGTCTTGAGGCCTGCCAGACAGTGCAATTACAGCGGCCGCCGGGAACGTTGCTGAAGTGGGTCGACGGCAGCACGGCCCGCGCCGGCGAAGCTGGCTTTTCCTCGTCGGCGCGACCGAACAGACACTGAGGCCATGGAGGAGTCCATCGGCAAGTTGTGGCACCGCGCAATCAGTCGACTCGCGCGCACCGATCATCCGCACGCCACGGTGCGCCTGCGCGATATTGAGCGCACGCTCGGCATCACTTTCCGTGCCTTTGGCGGCGATTCGGGGCTACGCGTAGCAGCGGCGCCGGAGCAACGCCACGGCGCACGCCGTCGACTGCTTGCCCGCATCGCAGGCACGGAGGAGAAAGCTCCACAGGCCTCGCTCAGCATCGGCACGCTGCGGCTACCAACGGAGATCTCGGCGTTCGCCAGCACTCAACTGAATCGCGACCTGTACTTCTGGCTGGCGGCTCTGGGCGCGGTATTCGCCGAGTGTGATTCAACCCTGGAGCCCTGTTGCCGTAACCAGCAGGCTACCCAGCGCGCACTGTCGGCCTGGCCAGGACTCAATGGGCGCTACCGGCGCCTCGTCGCTGCCCATCTCGAGCAACGGCTGCCTGAAGACAAGCTCCCAATGGCGGAGCGAGCGACGGAACGCGCCATCCGCAAGGCGCTGGAGGAACCCGGCAGCGTCCACACCCTACCACCGTCGCCAGTGGAGCCGCGGCCAGTGCCGCTATGGCTGACTGCCGCGGGCGCCCCCGCAGGTCTGCCTCCTTCCACATCCGACGGTGCTACCAGTGGCAATACTGGCAGCACAGACCCAAATGACAAAGCGCCGGCTGCGCACACGGCCGAACGCGTGGAGTACGAGCAACAGCGCAACGGCATGCTCATGCAGTTCCGAGCCGAGAGCCTGCTGTCGATGGGCGAACACGTGCGCGTCAACCGCTCGGAGGACGACGACCCGGACGCCCACGCCGACATTGCTGCGCGCGACCTCGATCAGTTGGCGATCTCAGCGGATGGGCAACACGCGGCCTCGCGCGTACGTTTCGATCTGGACCTGCCATCGGCCGCAGAGGACGACATCGTGCTCGGTGCTGGGATCGCATTGCCGGAATGGGACTATCGCAAAGGTCGGCTGCTCGAGGACCACGTGCGGCTAATAGAAATGTCGCCGCGCGGCGCAACACCGGCTGCACTTCCCAGCCACCTCACCCGTACCGCACGCCGGCTACATCAGCAGTTTGAGGCGCTCCGGCCAGCAAGGCGATGGGTGAAAGCCCAAGCCGACGGCACCGAGATAGACCTCGATGCAGCCGTGCGCGCCACGACCGACCGTGCCTGCGGCACACAGGCCCTCGACAACGTTTTCCAGTCACTGGAGCGTCGCGAGCGGGACCTGGCCTGCCTGGTGCTCGCTGACCTGTCGCTGTCGACCGATGCCTGGGTATCAAGTGAGGCGCGGGTGATCGACGTGGTGCGCGAGTCTCTGCTGCTGTTCGGTACCGCACTAAGTGCCACCGGCGATCGCTTTGCCTTGTGCGGGTTCTCCTCCGTCCGCCGAAACAATGTTCGCTTTTCACGGCTGAAGGACTTTGGCGCGCCATTCGGCGCGGCCGAACGCGGCCGCGTGCTCGCTATCAAGCCGGGCTACTACACCCGACTGGGCGCTGCGATACGCCACGGCAGCCACCTGCTCGAACGGCAAACAGCGAGCAGACGGCTTCTGCTGATACTGTCGGATGGCAAGCCGAACGATCTGGACCTTTACGAGGGCCGCTACGGCATCGAAGACACCCGCAGCGCCGTGGTGGAGGCCAAGCAACGGGGGCTCCGGCCGTTCTGCGTGACGATCGACCGCGAGGGACCCTCGTACCTGCCGCACGTCTTCGGGGCCGGCGGGTTTGCAATCATTCGTCGTCCGCAGGAACTCCCGCAACGCTTGCTTCAGCTCTATGCTGCGATGACTCGATAGAGCAACCGCCGCGACCGGCCAGCACACGCGCGCGCTCCCCGCTTTCGCTGCTACCATGTCCGCGAGGCAGTAACGCTGCTGGGGAAATCGGTGTCGGAACGATCCGCACCCCACGATTCACACGCCAGGAGACGGGCATGATCTTCCGGACCAAAGCAACGAGCTTGCTACTGTTCTGCTTGCTGGCAGTCGCTGTCGCAGGCCGGGGTGAAGCACCGTCGGTAACCGAGAGTCGCGTGCCAATCCCTATGCGCGATGGGACGACTCTGCGCGCTGAAGTGCTTCACCCAGCGACGGGGGGGCCGTTCCCAGTACTCGTCTATCGCACACCCTACGGCGCAGCTGCCGCGCTGAAGGCCTACACCACCTTCCAACACGCGGTTGAGCGGGGCTATGCAGTGGTGGTGCAGGACGTGCGCGGCCGCTACGCCTCGGCTGGCGACTTCGTTCCATATGAGCACGAGGGGCCTGACGGCTACGACACGATCGAGTGGGCAGCGAGCCAGCCCTGGTCGAACGGCAAGGTTGGCACGTTCGGGTTGTCCTATCCCGGCGCTGTCCAGTGGCTCGCGGCGATGGAGAAGCCGCCGCACCTGCAGGCGATGGTGCCGGCCATGACGTTCTCCTCCTACAAGAATTTCTTCTACGCCGGCGGCACCTTCGACATGTCGTGGATCGAATGGATCTGGGACAACATAGCACCGGACATTCGCGCGCGGCGCGATATGCCGGGCCCGCGAACCGTCGATGACGCAGTCACCGCCTGGCACCACGACGGGCTCGCGATGCAGAGCGTTGTTCCGCTCGACAAGATGGATAAGCTGCAGGGCATCGCGCCGTATTACTACAACTGGCTGCACCATCCGCCGGAAGATTCATGGTGGGACTGGTCGGAACTGCGTGGCAAGTACGGTCGTACGCAGGCCGCGGTGCTGAACCTGTCAGGTTGGTACGACGACAACTACGGCCCTGAGGGCGCGACCACTAACTTCCGTGGCCTCGTCGCCGCCCGCGGCGGCCAGCCCAAAGGCACCGCACTGCTGATCGGTCCATGGGTACATGGCGTGGAGTCAACGCAGACGCCGAAGTCAGGGGAGCGGTCATTCCCGGCTGAGGCTGCGATCGACTACGACGCCACTGTGCTCGACTGGATGGATCACTACCTGCGCGGCGTCGATAACGGCGTCGACAAGCGCGCATCGGTTCGCTACTACACGATGGGGTCAGATCGCTGGCAGGAAAGCCCTGCGTGGCCGCCGCATTCGATATCGACAAACTGGTACCTGACAGACGCCAAGCCGGGTAAGCCAGGCCGCCTGTCGACGACTCGCCCGACGGCGGCTGGCAGCAGCGCGTTCGTGTCGGATCCCTCCGATCCAGTCGTGAACCGTTATGAAGCGTCGGGAGGACACGATTACAGGCAGCTGGCCGAACGCACCGACCTGCTGACCTTCGACTCGGAGCCTCTGGCCCGCGACACCGAAGTCACCGGGCCCATACGCGCAAACCTTTATGTCAGCTGCGACTGTCGCGACGCCGACCTATGGGTGCGCCTTTACGACGTAGGCCCTGATGGCGCGGCCTGGAATGAGATGTCGCCGGGCATCGACGTACAGCGCGCGAGCTACCGCGACTGGCCAAAGGGACGACAGTTGCTGCAACCCGGGAAGATCTACCAGATCGCGATCGAGGGCCCGGTCACGAGCAACGTGTTCAAGCAAGGGCACCGCATCCGCATCCAAGTGTCCGGATCGTTCTTCCCGAACTTCTCGAGGAACCTCCAGAACGGCGAAGCGGAGGCCACCTCAGGTCACGCCGTCAAAGCAACAATCAACATTCATCACAACGGCAAGCACGCGTCGTCCGTCCTGCTACCGGTCGTAACGCGCTGAATGATAAGGGCGAACTGAAGCCGCATCGCGAAGTAGGCCAGAAAAACCGCTGAGAAAGCTGCCGCCTGCGACCCGCTGCCGAGGCCCCGCAGGCTCCCCCGACCGAGTCGGGGTGACAGGCAAAAGCGAGCGGACCGACCTTATTGCGTCGACCCATGGAGACGCTCTAAGGTTGGCAACCCGACGCCTTGGGTCGTCGGGTTGCCAAGCCGCACGGACGCGCCGGCCGCGCGGCCAGAGGCCCACAGTTGCGAGGCCGCTATGGAATGGTTGCTTCTCGTCATTGGCGTACTGATCTGGGCGACCGACCGCTCTGCGCTCGGCAAGCGCTTGAACGCGCTCGAAGAAGACGTCTCCCGGCTAGGCGGAGAACTTTTCAACCTTAAAGAAGCCGCGCAGCCAACACCCGCCGCAGTTGCACCAGCGCCCGTATCCACGACGGAGCAAGTGCCGCCCGCCACGGAGTCGGACTCCGAACCAGAACGCGCGCCGTACGACACCCACGCGAGCTGGCAGGACGAACTGCACGAGCTGTCACCGCCTCCGGCGCCCATCGCCTCACCCTACAGACCGGCTCCTGCCACCCGAGCAGCGCCGACCAAAGCGAGCGGCGCAGGCCACGAGCATCAGTTGCCACTGATCGGCCTGATACGTCGCTTCTTTACTGGCGGCAATCTGATCGTCCGTGTCGGCATCGTCGTGCTGTTCTTCGGCGTCGCGTTTCTACTGAAATACGTCGCCGAGCACTCAAACGTTCCAATCGAGTGGCGCCTCAGTGGCGTGGCGGCCGCGGCGATCGCGCTGCTGGTCGTGGGCTGGCGCTTACGCCAGAGCCGACCCGGCTACGCGATGGCACTGCAAGGCGGCGCCGTCGGCATCCTCTACCTCGTGGTATTCGCGGCGCTGCGGCTATATACGCTGCTGGCGCCGACGGCGGCGTTCTCACTGCTGGCCGGCATCGGCGTTTTTTCGGCGATCCTCGCCGTCCGCCAGGATGCGATGCCACTCGCCATCCTCGGTGTGGTAGGCGGCTTCCTCGCGCCAGTGCTTACCGCGACCGAACACGGCAACCACGTCATCCTGTTCAGTTACTACGCGCTGCTAGACGTCGGCATCATCGGCATCGCCTGGTTCCGCGCCTGGCGCTTACTGAACCTGATCTCGTTCGTGTTCACCTTCGGGATCAGCTCGATCTGGGGACTGAGCCACTATCGGCCGGAGCTGCTCGACACGACCGAGCCATTCCTGGTGGTGTTCTTCCTATTGTTCTTCACGATTTCCGTCCTGTTCGCCTTGCGCCGGGCACCAGAGCTTTTACATTACGTGGATGGGTCGCTGGTGTTCGGTACACCGGTCGTCGTGATGGGTATCCAGTCGGGGCTCGTCCACCAGATCCCCTACGCACTCGCATTCAGCGCGCTCGCGCTTGGGGCGTTCTACCTCACGGCCGGCTGGACGCTCGCGCGGCGGCGCCTCAACAGCCTGCGCCTACTGGTCGAGTCCTACGTCGCGCTCGCCGTCGCATTCGGCACGCTCGCGATCCCACTCGCGCTGGCGGGCCGCTGGACGGCTGCGAGCTGGGCGCTCGAGGGCGTGGCCATCCTGTGGGTCGGGCTACGCCAGGACCGACGACTCGCCGTCGCTGCCGGTGTACTACTGCAACTGGCCGCTGGACTCAGCTTCTGTATCGACGACGACGCAACGCGGGCGACGACGGTCTTCGTCAACAGCTCGTTCGTGGCGGCTTTACTGGTCAGCGTAGGCGGACTTCTGGCAGCCGTACTGACCCGGCAGCGGCCGTTATGGCTGAGGCAGTGGCAGCCGCGCCTGTCGACAGCTCTCTTCTACTGGGGCCTCGGTTGGTGGCTCTACGCGGGGCTATCGGAAGCCGAC
>SESE01000981.1_pt1 | contig 11788 bp, 6 predicted proteins | sample 3171371 | NCBI WGS metagenome assembly SESE01 (sample SAMN06051881, study PRJNA518727) | freshwater metagenome | biome: subpolar coniferous forest; feature: holomictic lake; material: water; isolation source: holomictic Lake 442, 13 m depth | place: Canada: near Kenora, Ontario | collected...
GCCAATACGCTGGGTGATGCTCGAATAACAACGCTTTGTGATGACATGCCGTTGATGTCGGCGTTGAATGACGTGCTTAGAGCTTACAAATTACATGCCGTGGTCGTCTTCCGACCAGAAGATTCAGACCTTTCACTGGCGCGCACACGTGATGTTTTGCTAAAGGATTATTCTCCGCAACAGTACTTTGAGAAAGTGACGCAGCTCTTTTCCGGATACACGTATGAGTACGACTCCGAAACGCGATGTTGGTTTATTGCGCCAAATGACGATAGCGCGGCGGTTTTCAGGCAAGAGGTGCAATGTCGGTTTCCAAAGGATGTGACCATTATGAACGGGATTAGTGTGCTTATGGGTGGTGTATCAAATGCTTGCCGCCTTCCGCCCGCAGGGGAATCGTTGAATGAGTTGGATAGGAGTTACAGTAGGAATCGGATGCGGTCTTGGCAACAACAACCTTTTTTTGTTGGCAGCAATTCGACTTTTGAGATTACAGATGAGCGATGCGTCAGATGGAAAGGCATTGGTCATGTTTTAAAAAATGTTCCACACAGTTACCTGTATGTTTACAAGGTTTCGATTACAAACAGTCTTGACGAAGAGCAGCAGATTGCGCGTTACGCAGAAGACGAGTCGGAAGTTCCGAAACGTGTTGAATCTGTGACCGGAACTCCAATGATAATCAAGGATAGGAAGTCTGGCGAGCAGCGTCATTGTGAAACCAATTATTTTTGGTCGATTTGCAAAACGATGGATTGTTCGACCATGACTGACCGCGAGATTGTTGACGCATACGCAAAAGATTTCAATATCCACCTGCAAATGGCACCGCAACTCTTGCGGATGTCGGAAAAGCGAATAATGGATCTGTATAAGATGACCGATCCTTCGCGTCGTCGTGCTGTATTTGGCATGGTAGTGTGTCATCCGCAGCTCAGGTACACAGATGCTGCAATTCGAATTAATATAGACTTGGTCCGCTCGTCGGATTTCGGTACACCACCGATAGCTGGTTTGCTTTATAATTACTATTCGCCGGAAATACAGCTATTGACATCCGCTTTGATTACCGAGGGCAGTGTCTATTGGAAGGGGTTGGCATATGAAATGGTTCTTTATGCTCCGACGTTTATTCCTCTGGATGTCCGAACGGCCTGGCGGAGTGAAATGGAACTTGGCAGGCAAGACCGGAATAATAGACATATCGCGCAGAGTTTTCGTACTCTGTCTGAAAGACTGGGTGCAGGTGTCAATTCGAACGTACTAGCTCTTTTGAAATCACGAGACGTTGTTGTTTCGGAAGAAACGAAAGCGAAAATGCGCGCGAATATTGAGGCGTATGAGACTAGCCCCGAAACTTTACGAAATATTCAAATAGCTAGTCAGAATCTGGCATGTAAAATACAGACGCACCTGCGAGTACTTGGGGTCAATACCAATCGCTCGTTCGCATGGGTCTGGGAGGCAGCGGGACTCGCTGCGCCAACCAATAGGGTGCCGCAAAGCGATTTCTTGTGAATTTAACCCAATTTTGCTACGGTTATAGTTTCTTCTCGCGTTTGATTCACATGAGCTCACGGAGCATCGCAATGAAGTGTCTGTACTGGGTTTGTCTTCTTGTGCTTTTGGCAACGGGTGTTAAGGCCGACGATATTCGGACACGGGCTGGACAGGTGTATCGGAATGTCCGAGTTACAGCTAGCAACGCCGAAGGCGTCACGGTGGTGCATTCTGCGGGTGTCACGAAGATACTTTTTCTCGATATGCCGGAAGAATTGCAGAACAAATACGGCTACGACCCGGCAGCAAACCCGCAAAAAGGAAGCGGTTTGGCATCCGATGGCAATACGACGAGAAAGGGTAATGTGATAGCCACCGGCACCGGTTTCTTTGTGACTAAAGATGGCTTTCTACTGACGGCAGGGCATGTGGTTGCCAGAGGGAAAACGATAAAAGTCGATGTGGCGGGAAAAACGTTTGAAGCAAAAGTCATCCGGGCTGATTTCGCAAACGACGTTGCGCTGTTGAAAGCCGAAGGTGAGTTTTCCGCCTTGGCGATCGAGCCGAGTCGTGGCGTGAAATTGGGGTCTGATATCTTTACGGTTGGGTTTCCGAATATTGGGATTCAAGGCGCAGCACCAAAACTTTCAAAGGGCACCATTGGCGCATTATCTGGCATTCAGGACGATCCCCGTGCTTTTCAGGTCAGCTTACCCATGCAGCCGGGTAATTCAGGCGGGCCGTTGCTGGATGCTTCCGGCAACGTCGTGGGGATTGTGGTGGGGCAACTGGATGCCCTCAAGATGGCGCGATTAACCGGATCATTGCCGCAGGGAGTCAACTACGCTGTCAAGAGCGCGTATGTCCAGCCCCTTCTGGAGGCCATACCGGAAAGTTCCGTGCTGTTGCCTTCCGCCAAGGCTCGCGCCTTCGATGATGCCGTCAAAGCCGCTGAATCCGCCATTTGCATTGTGCTGGTCTATGAGGCGGCACAGTAGCTGTGTCGGCACAAAATCTGTACTGATCCCGCGCTAAGTCCGACAGGCTGCTCATACTTTGTGCTTGCGCCACCGTCCACGTCGTCAACCCATCTTCTCCGCTCTCCGGTGGACGACTACGGCGACGACTACGGGTTACGATATTCTGCCGTCTTCCCTCTTGGCTCAGCGCCTCGATTCTGACAAACTACATCGCCATGTCTGACGCGACTTCACAACTTCCGTTTTTTACGCCTGCCCAGCTGGCTGCCTGGACCTGCGGCACATGGGACGGCGCGCCGGTGACGGTGCGTGGCGTCTCGAACAACGGGCGGCAGATTCCGCCGGGCGCTTTGTATGTGGCCATACGCGGCGAGCGTTTTGACGGGCATGACTTTGTCGCGCAGGCCGCGACGAACGGCGCGGCAGCTGCCATGGTGCATCGCGACTGGCGTGGACCGTCTGCGGATTTTCCTTTGCTGCGCGTAGCTGACATGCGCGCCGCGCTGTCCGCCGCCGCGGCCGGCTATCGCGGCACCTGGCCGGGGTTTGTGGCCGGCATCACGGGGAGCGTGGGCAAGACCACGACCAAGGAGTTCATCGCCGCGTTTTTTCGTGCAGCCGGCGCCACGGCGGCCACGGCGGGGAATCTCAACAACGACATCGGCCTGCCGCTGAGTCTGCTCGCCGCCTCGCCGGATATCCGCTGCGGGATTTTCGAGCTTGGCACCAATCATCCGGGCGAGATTGGCGCGCTGGCCCGTGTGCTGCAGCCGGATGCCGCGGTGGTGACAGCGGTCGGGCCGGTGCACATCGAGCACTTCGGCACCGTCGAGGCCATTGCCAGCGAAAAGGCGGAGCTGTTGCGGGCCGTGCCGTCCGCCGGTTTTGTGGTGCTCGATGCGGACGGACCGCACTTCGATTATCTCCGCGCGCAGACGCAGGCGCGGGTGGTGGCGGTGTCGCTGGCACGCGATGACGCCGACTATGTTGGGCGTGTGCTGGACGTCTGGACCGGCGAGGTCGCGGTGCGCGAGCGCGCCACGGGTTGCACGGCCCAGCTGCGTACGGGGCTCTCCGGACGCCACCACGCTACCAATCTGCTGCTGGCCATCGCGCTGGCCCGCGGCGCCGGCGTGCCGTGGGAGGCGCTCCCTGGCGCGTTGCAGCAGTTGCAGCTCCCGCCCATGCGCTGGCAGAAAATCGCGGCCAACGGATTGACAGTGATCAACGATGCGTATAACGCCAATCCGATCGCCATGCTCGGCGCATTGCAGACGTTTGCACACATGCCGGATGCCGGACGCCGCGTCGTGGTGCTGGGCGACATGCTGGAGCTCGGCGAGGCCGATGAGCGCCTGCATCGCGAAGTCGGCCGGGAGGTTGCGTCCGGGCCGTGGCAGGTGCTGGTGTGTGTGGGTGCGCGCGCCCGCTGGCTGGCCGATGAAGCCGTGGCAGCCGGTTTTCCAGCAGGGCAGGTGTGGCGCTACCCGGATGCGGTGGCCGCGGCTGCAGACACCGCCGCGTGGGTGCGCCCCGGCGATGCGGTGCTGCTGAAAGCCTCGCGCGGCATCGGGTTGGAACGCGTAGCCGAGGCGCTGCTGGGAACGAAAAGGGAAGCAGTCATTGGTCATTAGTCATTGGTCATTAGTCATTGGTCATTAGTCATTGGGAAAGCTTGTTGTTACGAGCCGTTGTTGCCCAGTTCCAAACACCCAATGCCCAATGACAAATGACCAATGACCATTGACTTCATATCAACGAGGCTAACCATGTCAATTGTCCATACCTCATACGATCACGCCCGCGTCCTGGTGCTCGGCGCCGGCCTCAGCGGCGTGGCGGCTGCGCAACTGCTGCGGCAGCGCGGATGCACGGTGGTGGCGATGGATGAAGCGCCGGCAGATCGGCTCGTGCGTGCGTCCGCGGAGTTTGCCGCGCTGGGCGTGGAGTTGCTGGCAGGCACACGTGCCTTGCCGGATATGCCCTTCGATCTATGTGTGACCAGCCCGGGATTCGCCATGGTGCATCCGTGGCTGGAAGCCTGCCGGGCGCGCCGGATTCCTGTGATCGCAGAAACAGAGCTCGGATTTTTGTATTGGCCGGGACGCGTGCTGGCCATCACTGGCAGCAAGGGGAAGAGCTCGCTGGTGAAACTTTGTGCGGATACGCTGCAGGGCGCTGGCGTGCCGGCGGAGCCGGCTGGCAATTACGGCACGCCGCTCAGCCGCCTGGCGGCAACACGTTCGTGCCACGAAGGTGGCCCGGGCCACCTTCGCAACGATGCGGGAGGACGAGCGAACTCCTGGGCCGTGGTGGAGGTGAGCTCCTTTCAGATCGAGCATCTCCATGCGTTTCGGCCCGATGTTGCTATCCTGCTGAATCTTCAGGCCGATCATCTCGATCGGCATGCCAGCATGGAGGAGTATCGTGCGCTGAAGCTCCGGCTGTTTGCGCAACAGGCCGCCGGCGATGTCGCGCTGCTGCCAGAAGGACTGGATGACGGCGGCGTTGTGCCGTCGGCAGCCGCACGCCTGACGTTCGGCACGGGTGCGTCCTGTGACTGGCAATATATTGCGCATGGGTTGCGTGGTCGCATGGCGGCCATGCAACCTATGCGCAATATTTCACTGGCAGGCTCCTGGTTCGACAACCCCGTGCTGGGTCTCGCGGCCGCGGCGGGTGCGGGCGCGCTGGCTGCCTGCGGGCTGGATGACGCGGCCATCGCGCGCGGCCTGGCGAGCTTCGTGCCGCTGGCACATCGCATGCAGCTTGTGGCGGAGCGCGGCGGCGTGTGCTATATTGACGACTCGAAAGCAACCAGCTTGTCGGCGGTGGCAGCCGCGCTCACCATGGTGTCCGGGCCGGTGCGTCTGATCGCCGGCGGACGACTGAAAGAACATGATCTGGACGGCTTGAAAGAGTTGCTGACAAGCCGCGTGCGGAAGGTGTATCTTATCGGCGAATGTGCAGGGCGCATGGGCTCGGCGTGGTCCGGTGTGGTTTCGTGTGTGGATTGCGGCACGCTGGACAAGGCGGTGTCGGATGCGGCGCGCGAGGCGTGCGCCGGTGAGTCGGTGTTGCTTTCGCCTGGTTGTGCGAGTTTTGATCAGTTCAACAGTTATCGGGAGCGTGGCGAGCGTTTTACGCGTCTGGTGCGCGAGATGAACGTTTCGTGAGGCCCCCCTTAGGAGACAGAGAAATGAAGACGGGTATGGTGTTGGTTCGTTTGCTCGCGTGTGTGCCGGCTGTAGCCGGAATTTGCCTGATGCAGGGGTGCTCTACTTCCAAAGGCAGTAAGCCGGAGGTGGTGGTCGCACCGGTTCCTCTGCCCGAGCCGGTGGTGGCGCCGACCGTCATTGTCATTACCAACCGGGTGAAGGTCGAGCCGACGGCACCTGTGGTGTTGGAGAAGCCGGTGCTGAAGCCGGTTCCCGCGATGACTACGCCATACACGGTCAAGGATGGTGAAGGCATCATCGACATCGCTGTCAAGTATGAGAAGCGCTGGCAGGATGTGCTCGCGGTCAATCCGGAGCTCTCTCTGAAGAGCCACCTGCGCAAGGGGCAGACGATCCAGCTGCCCAACCCGGTTGATCTGGCCCACCCGAAGGTCGTGCATAAGAAGGTGAAGAAGCCGGCAGCGGTCGAGAAGAAGCCGGCTGCTCCGGTTGAGGCAAAGCCCGAGGCTGCCGCTGCTGCCGCGGTTCCGGCGGCAGGCGAAGCCACCTATACGGTCAAGAAGAACGACTCTGTGGCAACGATTGCAGCGGCGCACCATGTCAAGCGTGCTGACCTGATGAAGGTCAATAACCTGACGGCCAAGTCCGTATTGCAGATCGGCCAGAAGCTCGTCATGCCGGCCAAGACGGATGCAGCGGCTCCTGCTGCCGAGGCAGCCGCTCCTGCGGCCGAACCAGTTGCGGCGCCGGCGCCGGCACCGGTTGATGCAAACGCAGTTCCGCCGCCTCCGGATGCCGCGCCTGCGGCAGGAGCGTCTCCCGCTGTTGGCGCAGCGGCCGCAACCGCCGCCCCGGCTGCCACCCGGGCCGCCCCGGCACCGGAAACGAAGACCTATACGGTCAAGGAGGGCGAGGATGTGTATGCCGTCGCGATTCGCTGGGGCGTGAGCCCGGCGGAATTGAAGGCGCTGAATAATCTTTCCACGTCAGATTTGCAGGCGGGACAGGTTCTTAAGATTCCTGTCGTGGCCGCACCGGCGCCCTGATGCGACGGTTGTCCGCAGCGCCGGGCAGCGGGACGGATTCTGCCGATTCTAGGAACCTGTCGGACTTAGGCCTTGGAACGATCCGGTGCCTTCTGCCGACAGGTTCCTAGTAAAACTAGCAGCCTGTCGGCAGAAGGTTTGTACTCCCAGAAGTCTAAGTCCGACAGGCTGCTAGACGGCTCGACTAAAGATGCGACGCGGTTGCGTCGCATCTTTCTTTTGAAACAGCTGAACAACTCGTTTTCCAGAATGAAGTAGCACCCATGCGCAAGATCATCGTCGCGCTGATTACGTGCGTCGCTGCGTTGGCGGGGATCGGTCTGATCTTCGTTGCTTCGGCGAGTTCCGTGCGAGCCGCCCAGACCTATGGCGACTCACACTTTTTTTTAAAACGTCAGCTCGTCTGGATGGCGTTTGCGGTGCTGCTGGGGTTTCTGGCCACCCGCTTTGATTACCACCGCTGGGTTAAGCAGCGCTGGTTGCAGTGGGCATTGTTGCTGGTTGTGATTGTTGGCCTGCTGGCTGTCTTTGTCCCGGGGATCGGCATTCGCTCGCATGGCAGTAATCGCTGGGTCGGAGCAGGCTCGGCACGCTTTCAGCCGAGCGAATTGGCCAAGCTGGCCACGGTTATTCTGATGGCGGCGTGGATGTCTTCCATCGGCTGGCGCGTCCGCACCTTCGTCCGGGGTTTTTTTATTCCCATTGGCGTGCTCGGTGTGGTGCTGGCGCTGCTGCTGAAAGAGCCGGACTTTGGCGCCACACTGGTCACGGCGGTGGCGGGCATAGGGCTGATGTTCGTGGCAGGCGCGCGCATATTCTATGTTGTGGGCGCCGGCTTTCTGGGGTGCCTCGGCTTCCTGGTCATGATCTTGCGCGATCCGGTGCGCGGTGAACGCATGATGATCTATGTGGTCAAGGCCTTTGGGAAAACGTCGTTTGTCACGGAGCAGCTGGCTGGCTTTCTGGGCAAGAGCGTGGACCAGGTGCTGCTGGATGTCGCATCCTCGGACAAGAAGCACCAGGTGGAGCAGTCGTGCCTGGCGTTTATCAACGGCGGCGAATGGGGGGTCGGGCTTAACAACAGCATGCAGAAGCACTACTACCTGCCCGAGGCGCACACGGACTTTATCTATGCCATTGCCGGTGAGGAGTGGGGCCTGGCCGTCACGCTGGGGATCCTGCTGGCCTTTGGCGGCATCCTGGTTTGCGGCATGCTGATTGCCACGCGTGCGCCGGACCGGCTGGGGCGGCTGATCGCGTTTGGGTTGACGCTGCTGCTGGTGTTTCAGGCCTTCTTCAATATTGGCGTGGTGACCGATTGTCTGCCGACCAAAGGCCTGGCGCTGCCGTTTATCAGCTATGGCGGATCCAACCTCATTACCGCGTTTGCCGCGGTTGGCATCCTGATCAACATCGGCATGCACATCCAGGAACCGGACGAGCACGTGCGCGCCCAGCTCTACGACAGCGAGCTTGAGGAATCGTGATTTCTCCTCGCAGGATCCTGATCAAGCTCTTCCTTTGCGCCCCTATGGGCCCAGAATCGTGAGATCCCAGGTCAGGACCACGGAGTCGCCTACGGACAGGATGGTCACGGTGTCGAGTATCCTGGCATTGGGCAGGGACGTGTCCGCCGTGGCGAAGCCGTTCTGGTTGCGGATGACCAGCACCGCCGGCTCCGGCAGTTCGCGCATTTCCAGCAGTGTCGGTTCGACGGCGATGGTGGCGTCAAGGGCGTCTGGTGCGGCCATGGAACCAGGCAGCACAACCTGTGTTTCGCCGCCCTCGACCGTGATCTGGAGCAGTTCCGGAGCCTGCCAGGCCTGGATCGCAGCCGCGCCGGACCAGCGTACGGAGCCGGATGTGCGCAGCAGCACGACAGGCGCGGCAGGTGTGATGGCAGTGGACGCAACCAGCGTGGACGCCGGCACGGGCCGGGCGGCGGGTGTTGTCCACGTATAGTTCTGCAGGGTCGTGTTGAGTGTTACCCGACTGTAGGCCTTGGACACCGGCGAGAACGTTCCGCCCGTGCCGGACGAGGGCGTGACCGTCCCGGTCCAGTTGTAGGGCACGATCTTGGAGTAATTTCCGCTGCTGTCGGTGGTGGCGGTGCCGCCGCTGTTCGAGAACGTGAGGAGCACATTTGTCACGCCGGTGCTGGTGCCGGACCGCGTGATTTTTCCGGAGATAACCGGCTGCGCACCCGCAGCAAAGGTTGCCGTAATCGAACGTGCCAGCGTCATGGGCGCGGTGAGCACGTTGCCCGCGATAAGGCAGCCATTGGTTGTGCCAGACCAACGGACAAAATGCGCACTGGATCCTGCAGTGGCGGTCAGCACCACGCTGGCGCCCGACGCCATCCATCCGCCAGGTGTGACGGTGCCACTGCCGCTGACGGCTGTGGTCAGGCGGTACTGCGTCTGCCAGATCCAGGTGAGCGTGGCGCTGTTGGTTAGCGTCAGCGTAACGTTGGTCGGGTTATTTTGGGTGAAGCGGTTGCCGGCCACGGTGGCACCCGTGCAGACATACCGTGTGGTTGTTCCGCTGACGACCGGCGAATTGATGATCTTTTCGGTCACCTGGATGCCGTAGGCCACGGTGGTTGTTCCTGGAGAAGCCGTGCCGCGGGCGGAAACTACGGTCAGGGTCACAGTGGAAGGAGCGTTCGTTGTGGTGACGGGGGTGACGCTGACATCATCAAGGCCCAGATAGCTGGGGTCGTGGCGGAAGCCGAACTGCAGCGCGGTCGTGGTGGCCGTGGCGGTGGCGACAAGCTGTACATTGGTCCAGCCGGTGGCGCTCTGGTTGGGCTTGCTGAAGAGCGTCACGCCGTTCCAGCTAACTTGAAATTCATTAGGTGTTTTGCCGTCGGGATTTCGCAGCCAGAAAGAGATCTGGTACTTCTGTCCCGGAATGGTTGCGAGTGACTGGGACAGATAGCCGCGTGTTGTGGATGGCCCGAGCTTGGCGCCATAGGTGCCGGAGTGGACATAGGATGTCGTAGGGCTGACCGTGGTGGCGGCTGTATTGCCGGATTGGGTCCAGCCGGAGAAGGAGCCGGCTTCAAATCCGCCATTCTCAACCAGCGGCTGGCCGATGCGCAGCTGAAATGTGCGGCTTTGCGTGATGCCGGTGCTGGTGTTCAGGAAACGGGCCGAGGCATTGTATATGCCGGCCGTGAGGTTGCTGGCCGCGGCGGTTAACGAAGCGGTTACGCTGGCTGTGCTGCCAGCCGGCAGTGTGCCGCTGCCGGTCGAAATTGTGAGCCAGGACGAGGTGGTCGAGCAGGTCCAGTTGAGCGATGAGACGCTGGAGTTGGTCAGGACAAAGGTTTGCGCGGTTAGATTAAAGGGGCCGCCGACCGGTCCACTGGCGGCAAACATGCTGGCCGGCGTGATGCCGAGCGGATCGGGCGGGGCTGTGAGCGCGTCGATCAGAGCCTGGCCGGCAGGGGTGCCCCATCCGGTACAGAGGTCGTATCCGGGCACGGCGTGGAAATTGGCGGGGCTGCTGGAGCTGGTGTTGTCGCCGGTGGTGATGTCATGAAAGGCGGCGGCATATCCGGAGCTGGCGCCCAGCGCGTAAACAGCCGGATTGAGGAAGCCGACCGTGGGCAGGCCATAGGCGGCCGCCTGCTGGTTGATCAGCGCGGTGAACCCAGCCCAGAGCGGCGCGGCTGCGCTGGTGCCGCCGAAGGCGCCGGACGCGCCGTTGTTGTAGATGACCCAGACATCATCCGCGGTCATGGCTACATCGGGAATGTTGCGCCGGGTGGTCGAGCCCTGGTTGGCGGTCATGTCAACCCCCTGCTGCCAGTCCGGGATGGCGTAGGTGGTGCTGACGCCGCCTCCCGTGCCGATGCCACCGCCCCAGTTCCATGTCGTTTCCGACGACCATGTGCCGCTCGAGCCGGTGGTCAGCGTGGTGCCGCCCACGATCGTGATGAACGGGTAGTCGGCCGGCGAGTCGATGCGGCTTGTGTAGGCGTCGCTGTCGCCGGAGGCATTGAAATAGGACTGCCCCTGCGCCGCAAACTGCTGGAAGACCTGCTCGGTGCCGGATTCAAGTGTGCCCCAGGTCCATGAGGCACTCAGCTGCTTGGCCATGTTATCCGTGGCCATGCGGCTCAGGACACTGATGGGGCTGCCGGACGGGCTGGCCTCGTAAACAAGAATGCGATCGATTCCAGGTGCCATGGAAATGACCATCTCGATATCCATCGCCACCTCGGCGTTGTTGGCGCCCGGGGTGCCGCTGAAGCCGTTGATGAGTACTGTTTGCAGGGGGACGCTCGGCAGGCCGGCCTGGCTTACATAACTGGCGATGTCGTTGGCGTAGTAGCCGTCGAACTGCACAAGTCCGACGCTTTGACCACTCCCGGTGAGTGCCACGTCCGGGGCATAGGCCTTGCGGAAATCGGCTCCCATGAGGTAGCCGCTCGGACCCGATCCGGCCATGGGTGAAGCCTGTGCTGCGGGTGCTGGCCGGAGTCCGGCCGGGCGTGGCACGGCATAGTTGTCCAGTCCGCAGACAGAAAGCACGGGGACGGTCATATCCACGGAAGGCGTCTTGTCCGGTGCGTGGAACGTCCGGTTTTCACGGGGGTGGCGGTAGACGCGCAGGGTTGTCTGGAAGGCGTGCTCGAAGTCTGCTGCAGTTCCGGCGACATCCACCAGCATGCGATTGGGGTGCAGGGTCGTGACCGTCAGCCCGTGCGCCTGTGCATAGGCGACTACGGCGGCGTAATCTTCCCTGGTTGGGCCAAACTGCTCGGCGAACGCCTCCGGTGTGAGGTAGCGGTGGTAGTGCGGGCTGGCAGGGTCGTAGAGTTGCTGCAGCAGGTTCGTGAGAGCCGCCGGGTTGCGCAGCGGCAGGCAGATGGCAGCGAGCAGCTGGTTTGTGGCAGGGAGACGGTCCACGGCTTGCAGGGAATCGGTCAGCGCACCGAGGCGGTGGCGCAGGAACTGCCGGTCTGCAGCTCCGCCGGAAGAGGCGGCCAGAATGGTAAGAACGAACAACCAGGCACGGGTTATGCGGCCGGCTTTCATTGTGACATCCTTTCAAAAGTCGTGCGACATGAACT
>SESE01000983.1_pt1 | contig 11785 bp, 14 predicted proteins | sample 3171371 | NCBI WGS metagenome assembly SESE01 (sample SAMN06051881, study PRJNA518727) | freshwater metagenome | biome: subpolar coniferous forest; feature: holomictic lake; material: water; isolation source: holomictic Lake 442, 13 m depth | place: Canada: near Kenora, Ontario | collected...
TTGCATTAATTCAATAAATGTAGATTGACCTGCTCGCTGAATTTCAGCTGCATCAATGACAGTTACATCACCAATGACACTTTCACGTGATTGTGGAATGCGTGCGGCAGTGACAACCACGTTATCTAAGTTGATATCTTCGGTAGCAAAACTGTTGGTTGAAAATGCCAAACCCAAAAGGCTGACAAGGATGGATTTATTCATTAAATTTCCCCTAAATTACATGCGGCCCCGCATGTAGATTTCTAAAAACTAGGGAATACTTAAAAGTGTGAATAAAAAAAGAAAGCGCGGTCAACTTATTGACGCAAATAGCGCAGCCTTTGTTTACCGTCACCCCGCGGCATTTCCTAGCGTGCCTTAACATAAGGCGTTGTCTTTAGGCCGGTCTCCGGGCTTGTGAGCGTTAGGGTTAAACCCTAGTGTTTTGCACCTTCCCAAGTCTTACCTTTTTCTAAGGATTAACTCAGTGGCGTATTGCAAAACTATTTGAATAAATCAAAAACTCACTTACCGTTGCGGGGGCAGCATAGGCATTGTTTTTTTAAACGCACCTATTTCCCAGTTTCACCTTGTTTGTAGAAAACAAACTTGGCACCTAACAACAAGTTAAAATTATAGCGTTTAATTAGGAGTTAGCACACGCTAACTTAATCTGCAATTTTTTATAATGTATTGTATTACTTTGAAAATTACACGTTAACTATTGACTATAATCAATTTTTTCAATTATAGTAGCCGTATGGATGCAGACTTAAAATCGCTAGAACTAAAGTTATCGGGCTTAATTTCATTGTGTAGTAACTTACGCAATGAAAATGCTCAATTGCGCCTTGATTTAAATGCGACGAAAAGTGATGCAGCGTTATTGAAGGCAAATATGGCCAAAGCCAGTGAGCGGATTGAAGCTTTGATGGAGACGCTGCCGTAACGCAGAATTGAATAGATTTTGAGCAAAATATAATGAGTCAAAGTAAACCCGAAGATGTCAATATAATGGGACGTGAATTTACGGTGAGTTGCACCGATGAAGAACGTCCTGGGCTAATTAATGCGGTTGATTTTTTAGATAAAAAAATGCGTGACATCCGTGATGGCGGGAAAATTATTGGTGTTGAGCGTATTGCAATTATGGCGGCACTTAATTTATCTCACGAACTGCTTAATGCTAAAAGTGGCAATGTGGATGTGGGTGATATCAAACGTAGAATCTCACAAATGCAAGACCAAATTGATAAAGCTTGTGCGGTTAAATAGAAAATTTAAATAGTTAAAGCATCATAAAATATAGCGTAATTTAGAGTAAAATCATTTCAATAGTTTTAGAGTGAATAAAGTTTTTCAAAAACTCATAAAACTTCTAGTATATTAAATTCAAAGTTTTAAAGTTTGTTCTCTGCGGTGCGGTTTAAGCTAATAATTCCTTGAACTAGTTTATAGCATCGGTTTTAGTCATTCGAGTGTTGTGCGCGCGCCCTAAGTTGAGTGCTCTTTTAAGATCCTCTTGGTGGGTGTACCTAATGCATTCTAGGCTGTTACCACTTGAGCCTTTTTGGTTCAGGATGCTGGCTTAGGCTTTATCCGTGGGGAACTCCCAATATTGGTTTCGCCAATATCTATCTCAATTCGTGATATTTCAAATCAGCTAAACTTACGATTTCTAAGCATTGGGCATGGCAAGCCTCTAGTATGACTGGTGGGGCAAAACCGGCTTCTGAAGCTTCAAGCCAGCGCGCAGCGCAAACACACCAACGATCTCCAGCAACTAAACCAGCAAAGCCATATTGTGGCCGTGGGGTACTTAAATCATTGCCACGTGAAATTGAATACGCTAAAAACTCGTCGGTCATTTGTGCGCACACTGTATGATTGCCCGTATCATCAGGGCCTGTTTCACAGCAACCGCTTCGATTAAAGCCAGTAAGTGGTGCTGTGCTGCAAAGTTGTAACGCAGTACCAAGCACATTTTTATCTTGCTGTTTTGCCATCGACATTCCTAATCAGAAATCAGTTTTAAGTTTTAAGTTATAGATTATCATAAGGCTTAATTAGTAATTTGAATAAGGTAAAAAATATGCGCTATTGGCTAATGAAATCTGAGCCTACTGATGTGTCGATTGATGACTTGGCTGGCTTTCCAAACCAAACGGTGGATTGGTATGGCATTCGAAATTATCAGGCTCGCAATTTTATGCGAGATCAGATGAAAGTAGGTGACGGGGTATTTTTTTACCATTCAAATTGTGAGGTGCCTGGTATTGCAGGTATTGCTGAGGTCAGTACATTGGCATACCCAGATCGGCTACAGTTTATCAAAGGTCACAAATATTATGATGAAAAATCCACACCAGAGACTCCACGCTGGTTAAATGTGGATGTAAAGCTTGTGCAAAAAACACGGTTACTTAGTCTTAAAGAGCTACGCGAATATGCTGAGTTGGTTAATATGCGTATATTGCAACGTGGCAATCGACTTTCTATTACGCCTGTAGATCCTAAAGAGTGGGAATTTATACTCAGTAAATTAAAAACAAAATAAAAAAATTAGATTACCCCAGAAAAAGCTTATAGGCCGGGTTATCTGTTTCATCCCAGTATGGATAACCCAAATTGTCTAAAAATTTCTTGAATTCAGTAGCATCAGCAGGAGGCACTTGCATGCCGACCAGTACTCGCCCAAAGTCTGCGCCGTGATTGCGATAGTGGAATAAGCTGATGTTCCAATCATGCCCCATCGTGTCTAAAAATTTCATTAGCGCACCAGGCTTTTCCGGGAACTCGAATCTAAATACCACTTCATGTTCAGCTTGCGGTGCATGACCGCCTACAAGATGCCGTAAATGTAGCTTAGCCACTTCGTTATCGGTTAAGTCTATGGTGGGTAAGCCTTGCGCTTGTAAATTTGCTACCAGCTTGGCGGATTCTGTAGGGTCAGCAATGGCTACACCAACAAATATATGGGCTGATTTTGGATCGGAATAGCGGTAATTAAATTCAGTAATATTGCGGTCACCCAGTAATCGGCAAAATGTTTTAAAGGCGCCTGGTTTTTCTGGGATGGTGACTGCTAACACGGCCTCGCGTTTTTCACCTATTTCGGCACGCTCAGCAATAAAGCGTAAACGATCAAAATTCATGTTGGCACCAGAAGCAATGCCGATTAAGGTTTTACCTGTTAAGTGATTACGTTCGGCATATTCTTTAAGACCTGCGGTGGCGAGTGCGCCAGCGGGCTCTAAAATACTACGGGTATCTTCAAACACGTCTTTAATGGCCGCGCAAATCGCATCGTTATCTACCACAATCATTTCATCAACATATTGCTGGCTAAGCTTGAACGTGTGCTCACCCACTTGTTTGACTGCTGCACCATCGGCAAATAAGCCCACTTGGTCTAACATCACGCGCTTGCCTTGCTTGAGTGACTCAGTCATGGCTTCAGCATCTTTGGCTTCAACACCGATGATTTTAATTTCGGGACGCATCGCCTTTACATAAGCCGCAATGCCGGCCAATAATCCACCGCCACCTACACAGCAAAATATCGCCTCGATAGGTTCAGGGTGTGCATTAAGAATTTCTAGTGCAATCGTGCCTTGCCCAGCGATTACATCAGGGTCGTCGTATGGATGCACAAAAGTGAGTATTTCAGATTTTTCTAGTTCAAGCGCTTTTACATAAGCATCAGAATAGCTATCACCAAACAATATCACCTCAGCACCACGCGCTTTAACGGCATTAATTTTAATAGCCGGCGTGGTGGTTGGCATGACAATGACTGCGCGGCATTTAAGTTTTTGTGCAGCCAACGCCACGCCTTGAGCATGATTGCCCGCAGATGCAGCAATTACCCCGCGTTTTAGTACATCGCTGGGTAAGCTTGCCATTTTATTATAGGCGCCACGTAGCTTAAACGAGAATACAGGCTGCATATCCTCGCGTTTAAGTAGCACGCGATTATGGATGCGGGCGGATAAATTAGGCTGAAATTGTAGAGGCGTTTTTTTCGCTACATCGTAGACGTGTGAATTTTCTATTTTTTGTTTGTAATCGATGGTCATGAGCTATTTTTAAACAGGGCCTGTTTTTAAATCAACTGTCGCAGTGTATTATGTTGAATTGTTTGTATTATAAAGAATTTGTAGAGGATTTACTTAAAATGGCATTTACCCAAGATGAATTAAAACAACAAGTGGCAAAAGCCGCCGTTGAATATGTAAAAGGCGGCATTATTGGCGTGGGCACAGGGTCGACCGCTAATTTTTTTATTGAAGAACTAGCAAAAGTAAAACATAAAATTGATGGCGCTGTAGCAAGCTCAGAAGCAACTGCTCAACGCTTGCGTGGTCATGGTATTGAAGTGTTTGACCTTAATAGCGTAGATGGCATGGAAATTTATGTAGATGGCGCAGATGAAATTACTGAGCATCTGCACATGTTAAAAGGTGGCGGGGGCGCATTAACAAGAGAAAAAATCGTTGCCGCTGTTGCTAAACAATTTATTTGTATCTGTGACGAGACTAAATACGTGCCGGTGCTAGGCAAATTCCCTTTACCAGTAGAAGTGTTGCCGATGGCAAAAAGTTACGTAGCGCGTGAGCTTGTTAAACTAGGCGGACAACCAGCATTGCGTAATTTCACGACCGATAATGGGAATGTGATTATAGATGTGCATGGATTGAACATTACTGACCCTATCGCGATGGAAGCTAAGATCAATCAAATCGTTGGCGTCGTAACTAATGGGTTGTTTGCAGCACGTCCTGCTAATGTATTGCTATTAGCGACTTCAGAAGGTGTAAAAACTTACAAAAAATAAGTTTTAGACATGACGATTAGCATGCCTTAAGTGATAAATAAAAAGCGCTGATAAACAGCGCTTTTTATTTGGTAGCCTATTACGTTAATTAGACTAAAATTTAGTTTTACTTACTGTGGCACATAGCCAGTAGCTGTATCTGCACCTTCACCAAAAAAATACTTTTCAGTTTGTTCGGTTAAGTATTTACGTGCTGATGCATCGGCCAAGCTTAGGCGATTTTCGTTGACTAGCATGGTTTGCTGTTTTAGCCATGTTGCCCATGCTTCTTTTGATACGTTCGCATAAATGCGTTTGCCAAGTTCGCCTGGGTAGGGAGGAAAGTCCATGCCATCGGCTTCTTTGCCTAATTTAATACAATTTACTGTACGTGCCATTTGTAATGCCTTAATTAACTGAATAAAGCACTATGATAACGCATGACTTTAAGAGGTGCGAGTGTACATGTTAATATTGTGTGATTATTGAACCATTAAAGTCTAAAAATATGAAAAACACTATAGAAAGTCCCTTTAAAGGTAAAACGGGGGCACGTCGTTTGATTAACGCATTTGGTTATTCGGTTGATGGGTTTAAAGCGGCATTTCAAAATGAAGATGCGTTTCGCCAAGAGCTGTTTTTGGCTACGATACTGGTTCCATTGGGTCTTTATTTAGGTAAAACAGGTGTTGAAAAAGCTTTATTGGTGGGGGTGGTGTTACTAGTGCTGATTGTTGAGCTATTTAACTCTGCGATTGAAGCGGCTGTGGACCATACGTCTATTGATGTACATCCGCTTGCCAAACGTGCAAAAGACATCGCCAGCGCATCGGTGATTGTTGCGCTAACCATTGTCATTAGTGTTTGGGGTTTGGTACTGTTTGGTTAATAGGAATTTATTAAAGTAAAAAGGCCGCGATTGCGGCCTTTTTATTGCAGCTAAATGCTGGTTAATGGGTCGCTAAGGGGTCTAAAAATCTGCCCGCATACCGATTAACACAGACCGTTCACCTGCCGGTGATAGGTCTTTTAAGAACGAGCTATGTTCACGTATTTCTTGGTTGAGTAAGTTATTCGCTTTAGCAAATAACTCCATGTTAAGTTTAACGGGTAATTTATAAGTCACTAATGCACTGACGTCGGTATAGCCGTCAGTTGCTAACTCGTTTTCAGCCATACGATTTTGCTTGAAGGCATGCAACATATCTATTCTAGCCCCTAAAGCATTCTTTTGATAATGCAAGCCAGCCCCTAAGCGTAGCGGTGTGATGCGCGGCAACGCTTGGCTATTGTCAAGGTTGCTGGCACGCACGTAGTCGCCACGTAGCTTTAAATCTAAATTATCTACTAAGTTAAATTTACCTTCCGCTTCTAGGCCTTTAAAACTGGCGGCGAATGTACTAAATTGCGCAATAGGGAGACTAGTATCAACATCAATGTTGCCAGTGTCTAACAAACCTAAAAAGCGACTAAACCTTGTGTAGTAGGCGCCAAAGTTGAAAGAATTTTTAGCATCTTTCCAGCGTATTTGTGCATCTAAGCCATTGGAACGTTCTTTGTTAAAATTGGCATTACCCACTTCGTATTGGCCAGTCGCCAAATGGGCGCCATCGGCATACAGCTCAAAGTAACTGGGCGCACGTTCGTTGTGTGACAGGTTGCTTGCCAGTGACCAGTTGGAATTAAGTGTATACAGCCCACCTAACGCATAGCTGTATGCATTGAAACTAGCGGCTTGAGCCGTAGGTAATTTTGCCCAAGGGTTAGCATCTAAAGTCGTGTGTTCAGCACGACCGCCAAAGCTAAGCTTAAGTTTTTCTAGGTTCCATATGTTCAGTGGCATTTCTTCATAAACATAAATAGCATGATTTTGCGTTTGTACTGGGGGCACAAATGCTTCTATCCCTAATGCTTCAAAGCGGGTATTTTGAAACTGAAACCCCACCACGCCTTCTATACTACTAAACTTAGCGTGGCCTAGTTCAACGCTACCTTCTACCCCGTTATTTTTAAAGGTTGTGCCAACGGTGCCGCCTTCAATTTCCTGATGCTGGTAGTCGGTATAAGCCATGCGCGCTTTTACGCGATTGATAATATTACCTAGGTCTTTAAATTCACTGGCTAAATCCCAGCGCTGACTTTTCATGTCAGCACGGACCGCGGCTTCTGCTACGGTGCCGTAATTGCTATTAAAATCAGAGTAAGAGGCACCAATATAGCCGTTATCAAATGTGAGTGATGCCCCTAGTGCGCCACCGTCAGCGCTGGCGCTACTGTTAACAAGCTTACCGTGATTCTCACGCAAAATGCTTGGGTCAGCTTGATTTTTACGGCTGGAGACGGCAAATCCAGGAATATTTAAGTCACTGGTTTTACGAGTATAGGCATCAGCATGAATCGCTATTTTGCCATTACCGACATCGACTACGCTAGCCAGATTGTTTTGGCTATCAGGTCCGCCTACTCGTGCTTCGGCTCTGCCAATAACGCCTGTCACAGATTCAGTTGGAATGCGGTGATCAATGGCATTAACTACGCCACCTACTGCGCTACCACCATAAAGTAAAGCGGCAGGCCCACGTACCACATCGATTTGTTCGATGACGAGCGGATCTATTGTCACTGCATGGTCAAAACTTAACGATGAAGCGTCTAACACCCCTACGCCATTTTGCATAATGCGCACTCGTTCAGCATCTAGGCCGCGTATTACAGGCCGAGAGGCGTTGGGCCCAAAATGCGTAGCCGCAACGCCGGGAATGCCATTTAGGGTATCGCCTAAGGTGCTTTCGCGTTTAAGTGATAGTTCACGCCCGCTTAATATTGAGACTGGAACCACTAGCGCGTCTGAGGCTACGCCAAGCGGATTGCCCGTCACGGAAATCGTTGGCAAATCAATATTTGTGGTTTGTTCTGCCCATACATGATTGATGAGTAGGCAATTGAGTGCTAATGGAATGGCTTTAATTACAAAAGCCTTACTTAATGCAGGTGCGCGCGTTGATATTTCACCCCTCGGTGTGGATTGTTTGTTATTCATGGTAGACCTCAAAAAATAGCAAATATTCAGCAGCGTTTTTAAAGTACGCTCGGCTGATAAATTAAATGATTAAATGTTGGCTATTTGAGGTGGGGCGCGCGCTACGTAGGCAGTTTGCAGTGAATATTGAACATTGAGATAGTAGTTTGAATTACTAGCAAAGCCGGCTTCAATATTGGGTAGGGTGAAAGCTGGAGATTGTAAGCCACTGGCGACTTGCGAATAACTGAGGCACTTACTACATACTTCAGCCGGGGCTTTTTTATCTTGCTGACTATGTTGGCTAAATTCGTTTAAGTGGCTTATTTCATGCGTCGCTATGCCTAATTGCGTAAAAGCAAATAAGAAAACGAGTGCAAAATGAAGGATGAACCGTTGAAGCATGACTTGGATTTTACTAGCCTTTTTAAGCCGAATCATGGCAACCTAAGTAGCCATGATTCGGAATGCTAAAGACTAAGCAAAGTTAGCCGAAGCAAAATCCCAGTTAGCTAAAGACGCTAAAAAGACTTCTACAAATTTAGCGCGAGCATTGCGATAGTCAATGTAATAAGCATGCTCCCAAACATCAATGGTCAATAATGCTTTATCGCCAGTAGTAAGTGGTGTGCCAGCTGCGCCCATGTTCACGATATCTACTGAACCGTCAGCTTTTTTTACTAACCATGTCCAACCTGAACCAAAGTTACCGACAGCTGAAGCTTGAAAAGCTTTTTTGAAATCGTCAAAAGAACCCCATTTTGCGTTGATGGCATCAGCTAATGCGCCACTAGGTGCACCGCCGCCATTAGGCTTCATGCTGCTCCAAAAGAAGGTGTGATTCCAAATTTGTGCTGAGTTGTTGTAAATGCCGGCAGCAGATTTTTTGATGATTTCTTCTAAGCTTGCGTTTTCAAACTCAGTGCCTTTGATGAGGTTGTTTAGATTGGTCACGTAAGTTTGGTGATGTTTGCCATAGTGAAAATCTAAAGTTTCTTCTGAAATGTGAGGTGCTAAAGCGGTTTTAGCATAGGGTAGTGCCGGTAGAGTGTGTTCCATGGTTATTCCTTTAAAGGTAATTTTTGGGTAAAAATTTGTAAACGTTATTTTGCCATAATAACAGGGTAAATTAGTAGGGTATTGCTATTTTTTCTTGGCACGTGGGTGCGCTTTGTCATAAATGGAGGCTAAATGTTGAAAATCAAGATGTGTATAAACTTGAGTGGTGCTAATGTTGGCATGGCCGAGCATTTCTTGCACAGCACGCAAATCTTGGCTAGATTGTAATACGTGAGTGGCAAAGCTATGACGCAGTAAATGGGGGTGCATGCTGGTGTTAATGCCTTGCTTAATTGACCACTCTTTTACGCGATACTGAACCGCTCTAGGCGTAATACGCCGACCCTGTTGAGTTACAAACAAAGCATTTGGGTTGGCATCGGCAATTTTAATGAGCGCTCGGCGTTGTATCCAAGTTTGTATCGCATCCATCGCATGACTACCCATCGGCACAATGCGAGTTTTATTGCCTTTACCGGTGACGGTCACGGTGCCTTCAGAAAAGTCCAGCATGGACATATCTAGATTGACTAATTCAGCTAAACGTAACCCCGACGAATAAAATAACTCTAAAATTGCATGATCACGTTGCTCAAGTAGGCCATCTCCCTGAATATCCACAAACTTAACGGCTTGGTCGGTGGAAAGTGCTTGCGGTAATGTTTTAGCAGTTTTAGGGGCGCGTAAGCCGATGATTGGGTTTTGCGTATAACCTTTGTGATGAATGAGGTAATCATAAAAGCCTCGCCAGGCTGATAGTGCTCGAGCAATGGTTTTGCCACTCCGACCACGGCTATGAAGCGTGGCGATAAAGCGTCTAATTTGCGTGTTCTGAACTTGGTCAAGCGGGGTATTTTCAAGCAGGGACTCTAGTAGTTTGATATCCCGGGCATAACTTTGCAGGGTGAGTGTGCTCAAGCCTCGCTCAAAAGTTAAATGCTGAAGATAATCGTTAAGATCGCTCACTTGATAATAGATGTCTCGCTAAAGATAAGCTGAAAATGAAGCGCTGACTAAATCACCTATGCGGTTAAGGTACATTAAGCCCATGTCGGCTTTGAAGCGTTGCACATCATCTGATCCTAACATTAACACGCCATAGACATTTTGTTTGTCGCCGCCTTGGTGAAGTGGAATAAAAGCAAAAGATTGCAAATGATCTTGCATTAAGCCTTCAGCTAATTCAGGTTTTACGCCACAGTAAGGCGCGTTCAATGAACTAACCCAATCGCTAAAAGCCGTATCTGTGGGCGTAAAAATAGCATCTTGTGCAAGGGTCGCATCGCTAGGGCTTACCCAAACGCGTACTTGCGATTGTGTGACAGCAAAAACTTGCTGCATGCTTTCAGAAATCAGTTGTGGCAAATGGCTAAAATTTTGATTTTCAATCAGTTTGACGCTGAAGTTGTGCACTTTTTGGCTGGTAATATCATTTTGTTCGCCGAACTCAATCAATTGCGCCACTATATTTTCAGTGACGCGAATTTTGTCGCGTTGCGCTAATTGTTGACGTTCAGCAAGAGAGATTGCGCCACTGCCATGCGGGCTAGGCAGAAAAATTTCAGTGAGTAAGCTTGCGTGCTGTTCAAAAAATTGTGGATGGCTACGTAAGTAACTACTGACTTCGTCGGCTGAAATTGCAGTGTTATGACTTTGAGCGCTTTGATCTTCTTGCATGATAGTCCTTATGGATAAAGCTATTTCTAGTAAATGCTACTTTAAATTAATGTAATGGTGCCGGTAAATACCGTCACAGCAGGCCCGGTCATCATGACTGGCGTGCTGCCACCCTGCCAAGCAATTTGCAGTTCACCGCCACGGGCTGACACGGTGACTGGGGATTCTAGTCGGCCTAATTGAATGCCTGTCACAACCGCCGCGCAGGCCCCTGTGCCACAAGCTAACGTTTCTCCGCTACCGCGCTCGAAGACTCTTAGTTTAATGTGATGGGCATCGACTATTTGCATAAAGCCAGCATTCACCCGCTCAGGAAACCGTGGATGAATTTCAATTTGTCGGCCCAGGCTTACTACCGGAGCTGTATCTACATCGTCGACAATTTGCACGGCATGTGGATTGCCCATTGAAACCGCTGCAATCTCCACTGTTTGATTGTCTACTGTCAGCAAATAGCTAGCAGCAAGAGCCTCAGCAACAAAAGGAATAGCGCTAGGCTCAAATTTAGGTGCACCCATATTCACGGTGACCAGGCCATTTTCTTCTAGTTTAGGCGTGATGATGCCGCTGGCAGTTTCAACGCGAATTTCACGTTTATTGCTTAAGCCTTGTTCAGCCACAAAACGTACAAAACAGCGCGCACCATTACCGCACTGCTCAACCTCACTACCATCGGCGTTAAAAATACGATATTTAAAATCAGCGATAGTGGAAGTTTCAACCAATAAAAGCTGATCAAAGCCCACGCCAAATTGACGATGTGCCAGCATTTGGATTTGGTGCCCTGTGAGATTGACAGACTGATTAATGGCATCTATGACCATAAAGTCATTGCCTGCACCGTGCATTTTGGTAAATTTTAAGGTCATAGCGTTAGCATTCATAACGTGATTATAAATTGATTGATTCAATAGACAGCATTTTATTGAAATATTTTAGTCTTATTATTCAATAGTTAGGTAGAATGCGAGGCTAGTAATTGACCTGATAATCATGCTTCAGCCTTTAGTATGAAAATCATTTCATTTTTTATAAATTTTATTTCCAAGGCGCACAAATGAACGAATATCTTTTTACTTCAGAATCTGTTTCTGAAGGCCACCCTGACAAACTCGCAGACCAAGTATCCGATAGCATTTTAGATGCTATTTTAGCCCAAGACCCTACCGCTCGTGTCGCGGCAGAAACCCTTGCCAATACTGGCTTAATTGTATTGGCCGGTGAAATTACTA
>SESE01000984.1_pt1 | contig 11783 bp, 7 predicted proteins | sample 3171371 | NCBI WGS metagenome assembly SESE01 (sample SAMN06051881, study PRJNA518727) | freshwater metagenome | biome: subpolar coniferous forest; feature: holomictic lake; material: water; isolation source: holomictic Lake 442, 13 m depth | place: Canada: near Kenora, Ontario | collected...
TGTTATAGGTATCGCCAGGATTGGCCAAGCACCGCATAGAGGTCCACGTGGTGCGCCTTCGTACGCTCTACCGGCTGGATACTGTGCTGACGGTGGTGCTGATTCCCCTCCGCCTATGCCCCTTGACAATCGCGCAACCCCACGCCCGATATAACATCTATTATGACGATCATCCTTGAGCAAGTAAATCAACTGCTCTCTGCCGCAGTGTTGATTGTCACATTTTCACTGCTCACCTACATCGCTCTGCAGAACTGGCGTAATGATATCGCGCGTGCCCTTTGCTTGCTGCTTGGGGGCGTGGTGATCGTCTATGGCGGCGATCTGCTACTTGCGCGCGCCAGCAACAAAGCGACCATGATCTTCCTTGGTCGAAGCCAATGGTTTGGAATTACGCTGGTTCCTGCGGCGTACATCCACCTGGCAAATGCGCTTTTTATGCTCAGCTCGCATCGGGCAAAGGCCGAGCGGATGCGCTGGCTGGTCTGGTTGGCCTATGGCGGGAGCGCTATCTACCTGCTGCTGGTGATCCTGGGTACCGACCTGATCGTCAGCGGGAATATCCCCAGCGGGCCGGTCGCACAGTTTAGTGCCGGCCCGTTTTTCTGGTCGTACTGCCTCTTCTTCCTGGTCGGCATTGGTATTACCCTTGCCGCCGTGATCGACTCGTGGCGCTATGCCCTGACGCCCGCGCAGCGCCGCCGTATGGGCTACCTCGGCGCGACGTTTGCCGCGCCTGGGATTGGCGTGTTCCCGTTTCTGGTGTTCGGCGCGCCGAGTACGATCCCGGATAGCACGATCTTGATCCTGCAGGAGATCGCCAGCCTGATCGTGATCATCATGATCACGGTGATGACCTATAGCGTGGCCTTCCACGGCGTGCTTTTGCCGGATCGGCTGATCAAGCAGGACTTTATTCGCTGGTGGCTGTACGGCCCGTTTGTGGGCATTATGATCATCTTGTTCATTCAGGCCATGCCGGCGTTTGAACACCTGCTCGGACTCCCGCGCGACACGCTGATCACCTTCGGGGTGATGATGATGACGGTGCTGATGCCGATCTTTGTGAGTAAGGTGAAGCCGTATCTGGATGCGCTTGTCTATCTGCAAGATCACGAGGAGATCGACTACTTGCGGAATCTGCCGCGCAGCACCTTTACCCGCGCCGACCTGCGCTCGCTGCTGGAGAACTCGCTGGTGGCGATCTGCGGCGCGCTGCGGGTTGAGACGGGCTTTGTGATCGCCCCCGGCGATGGTGGCTTTACCGTGAAGGCGAGCTGCGGCGTCCGGCGCGATGTGAAGCGCTTTGTGGGCGAGTACCCGCTGCCTACGCTGCTGCCCCAGGTGGAGCGATTGCCGAATAATAGCACCGATGGCCTGCCGCCCACCGATGCATTCTTGACCTGCGGCGGATTCTGCCTGCTGCCGCTGCGCAGCCCGGATGGGATCTTCCTGGGGGCGCTGGGTGTGGCCTACCCGCCCGAGCAGTTGCGCCAGGGCAGTTCCCTCGCCCAGAGTGTGCGCCACCTGGTCGGCGTCCTCGCCCACCAGATGGAACTGGCCCTCTCGACGGTGCAGATGCAGCAGATGATCTTCGACGCCTTGCGCGGCCTGGGTCCCGAGATGCGCTCGCTCCAGCAGCTTTCGTCACGGATTGAGCAGGCCACCTCGGCGGATCTGGAGGCGATAGACGGCGATGTGGTGACGAACCCCGATTTCCCGCAGTTGGTGAAGGACGCCCTGACTCAGTTTTGGGGCGGGCCGAAGCTCTCCGATAGCCCGCTGCTCGGCATGCGTACGGTGCAGCGCATCCTGAATGAGCAGGGCGGCAGCCCGACCCGGGCGCTTCAGGCAGTGCTGCGCCGGGCAATCGGCAATTTGCGACCGCATGAGCAGCTTGACCCGTCTGCGCAGGAGTGGCTGCTCTATAATCTGCTCGAAGGTCGTTTTCTTCAACGTAAGACTGTGCGTGATGTGGCGAACCGTCTCTCCATGAGCGAGTCAGACTTCTATCGGAAGCAGCGTATTGCGGTCGAGGAGGTGGCTCGGCAGCTGACGATGATGGAGGATGGCGAGCCATGAAGATACTCCTTGCGGAGGACGAGCCCGATATCCAGATGATCACACGCATGGCGCTTGAGGATGCGGGCTGCGTTGTGGTGGCGGTGAGCGATGGGCATGCGGCGATCGAGAGCGCCCAGCTCGAACGGTTTGATGTGGTGCTGCTCGATGTGATGATGCCCCGCGTTGACGGCTTCACCGCGTGCGCGTGGCTCTATGCCAACCCGCAGACGCGCGATCTGCCGGTGATTTTTCTGACCGCGAAGTCGCAAGAGTTGGAGGTTCAGCGCGGGCTGGCGATTGGGGCACGCGGCTATATTGTGAAGCCATTTGATGTCTTTAGCCTGGTCGACCGGATCACCGCAATCCTGAGAGGGCGCACTGCCTAACCCAAGGATGCAGAGAGTCGGCGACCGGATCGAATCGGGAGCAGGGAAGATCTTCGGAGCGTCAGCAAGCGCCGCACGTTGGTAATTAGCAGGATGCCCATGATCCCTCCACCGTGGATATTCTCTGATGGTGCCGCACCCGCCGATCCGCTGCGGGTCGCGCTGCTCGATGCGCTGGAACCCGCCGCTCTGCGTACACTCTACGCAACGGGCCAGCGGTTGGCGCGCTGCAAGGATCGTACCGCGATATATGACGCCCTGGTGCGGGGCGCGCATGCGCTGATCGGCGGCGCGAGCGCGTTTTTTGCCCCCGGTCATCTTCCTGGCACGCTCCAGCTTGTGGCGGGCATGGGCGTGCCTGACACGACGCCGACCGCGCTGCGCACAGCGCCAGAATGGCTGGCGCTGCTCGCCGAGCGCGGTGGCCTGGTACACGGCGATGCCTGGGCCGATCCGCAGAGTTTTTTCGCGGAACTCTCGGCGCGCATGGCGCACGGCGGGGCGGTTGTGGTGATCCCGGTTGGCGGGATCACACAGCACTACGGGCTGATCGCCATGGCAGCGCACCTGCCGCCAACCGGCGGGCAGGAGGCGGCCTTGATCGTGCTGGCAGACGATGGCGCCCAGGCGCTTGAGCGGATCGCGTCGGCTGAGGGCGCACACCGCACGAGCGATATGGATGAGTCGAGCCGTGTACTTACCGCCGTCAATGCGGTGACGGATATCGGGCTGCTCTACAGCAACCTGATTGACCAGATGCTCAGCGCGATTCTTGCGCAGATCCTCACGGTGCTGCGCCTGGACGGCGGGGCGATCCTGCTTTATAACGAGCAGTCTGAGGATCTCGATCTGGCCGCCGCCGCGCTGGGGCCGGGCATTGGCCCGCGCAGCGGCAACGCATTGGCGCTCTGGCAGCCCGCCCTGCTCCCCAAGAGCGTGGCCGAGGCCCGCGCCGCCGCGAGCCTCGGCCAGGTGACCATTGTGGCCAGCCATGCGGAGACCCCCATCGCCGTCGCGCTCCAACTGGCCGGTGTGCGCCAGATGATCAATCTGCCGCTCCTCGCCGGCGGCTGGCTGACCGGCGTGCTCCAGGTGGTCACAACCCGTGAGGCAGCGATTGATGCCCCGCAGGTGCAGATCATCACGATGCTGGCCAGGCAGACCGCTGTGGCGATTGAGAATGCCCGCATCTTTGCGCAGACCCGCAACGACCTGGAGCGGACGAGCGCGGTGGTGGATGCGACCAATGACGCCATTCTCATGCTCGACGAGCGCCGACGTACGGTGATTACCAACCGCCGGGCGCGGTTCTTCTTTGGTCTGTCGGAGCGTGAGCTGCAGGAGAAAGATCTGGAGCAACTGGGGTCGCTCTTCACCCGGATCTTCGAGGACGCCCCGCGCTTTCAGGGGTGGCTGCGCCAGTTGCTTCGCTCGACCACCGAGCGGGCCGTGGAGGAATTTCAGATCGTCCGGCCTGAGTCGCGCCTGCTCCAGTGCTTCTCGGCCCCGGTGATGGATCTGCATGACCGCTACCTCGGGCGCATCCTGATCTTCCGTGATATCACGAGGGAGCGCGAGGTGGAGCGCATGAAGAGCGATTTTGTGTCGAATGTATCGCACGAACTGCGCACGCCGCTGACCAGTATTCAGGGGGCGCTCCAGCTGGTACTCGGCCCGATGCGCGACGGGCGACCAGGGATGACCGACGGGATCTCGCAGCGCGCCCGCGACCTGCTGACGATCTCGCTGAATAATACCGAGCGGCTGATTCGGCTGATCAACGATATCCTCGATATTGCCAAGATTGAGCAGGGGCGCATTCAGCTGCGGCGCGAGGCGCTCTCTCCCGCCGACCTGTGCCATAACGCGGCGGCGGAGATGCGCGCCTTCGCCAATAATCGCGGGATCATGATCGATTTGGATATGCCGCCCAGGATGCCACAGATCTTTGTCGACGGCGACCGATCAGCGCAGATCCTCGTCAACTTGCTCTCGAACGCGATCAAATTCTCGGTGGCGGGCCAGCACGTGCTGCTTAGGACTCGGCACGAGGGTTCGATGGTCTGCTTTGCAGTGCGCGACTGGGGGCGCGGGATCGCCCGCGAGGATCAGGATCGGCTCTTCCAGAAATTTCAGCAGATCGATAGCTCGGCAACCCGCAATGTCGGCGGAACCGGCCTGGGCCTTGCCATTTCGAAGGCGCTGGTGGAGGAGCAGGGCGGGCGGATCTGGCTCGAAAGCGCGCCGACGAAGGGCAGCACCTTTAGCTTCACGCTCCCGGTGATCTCAGCGACCGACATGGATAGCGAATCGGGCGTGGTTCAGCCGCTGGCGCTGCTGGCGGGCCTGGGCACCGACAGCGCGGCGGTGCGCGACGGGCTACGATATGCGGGATGGCAAGTGTATGAGATTACGGACGCGGCGACGACCCTCGCATCGGCCCGCTTGGTGCCTTCAGAGGTGCTGGTTGTGGCTCTGCCAGCGGATAGGGATGTGGCCACCGCATTGCTCGATAGCCTTGCGTCTGATGAGGCGACCCGCACCATGCTGGTATTGGCGATTGGCGACGTTGGCCCGCGCTCAGGCATGATGCTGTTGCCCGCCAATGCGTCGGTCGATCAGATCATCGCGGGCACCACCGCAACCCTCGCCACGCGCCAGCCCCACGTGCTGGTGGTGGATGACGACCCCCATATGCGCCCGATGCTGGTGCGGCTGCTGCAGCGCTATGGCCTGCGGGTGACGAACGTCGGCGATAGCTACGCGGCGCTATCGACCATCGCGCGCGTGCGCCCCGATGTGGTACTCCTCGATGTGAAGATGCCCGGTATTGATGGCAGGGAAGTGCTGCGCCAGATGAAGCAGAACCCGGCAACTGCGGCAACGCGCGTGATCATCCTGACGGCGGATGCCGTAGGCTCCCCGCTCCATGTTCAGCTCCTCGACCTGGGGGCGGACGGATATCTTGAGAAGCCGATTACCTACGAGCGGCTGATCAGCGCTGTGACGTTGGCAATGATGCCTGGCGGGGGCGCACATGGAAAGTAGCTCATCTCTTGACCGCTTCGTGCATACGCTGATCTCTCCGTTGACGGCGCTCCATGGCGCGGTGGGCCTGCTGCGCCGATCTCAGAGCGATGCGCAGCGTGTACTCGTGTTGCTGGCGACAATTGAGCGGAGCGTTGATCGGCTTCGCTTCGCCTGCGATCAGATCTTGAGCCACGCCGAGATCTCCGGCGACCGGATCCATATCGATCTGCCGGCGGCGATGATTGGCTCTGCCATGAGCCATAGCCCGCCCCTGCAGGTTGCGCTTCCGCCGCCGCGCGATTTGGTGGCGGGGTCTCGCACGAGTCCCCACGATCCGGCGGAGCTCCATGCGGCAGATCTGCTGCTCATGGTGGCGCGGCTGGATGCGGTGCCGCTCGCGCTCCGCACGGCGCTGGAGGCCCGTGGACATCGCCTTGTCTGGGCACAGCACACGGACGATGGGCTGGATATGGCGCGGCAGCTTCGACCGGGGCTGATTATCCTCGATCAGCACCTGGACACGCAGACCTACCTGGCGATGCAGATCTTTGGCGAGGATCCCGAGACGAAGACGATCCCGCTGGTGCTGATTGGCGACACCACGGGCGAGCGCGATCTGTCTGTCCCTCGGCTGCTGGATCAGATCGACGCAAGCCTGGAGGCGAATCGCAGCCCGCAGCGGGTCAAGCCGCATATCTTGATCGTGGACGATGAGCCAGATATCGCCCAGTTGATCGCCGACCAGTTTGCCGATGAGGGCTACCTGACCACGGTGGTCGGCAGCGGCACCGAGGTGTTGCGGATTGTACGCGAGCAGCCGTTTGACCTGATCTTGCTCGATCTGCTGCTTCCCGACATCGACGGATTCACGGTGCTGGGCGGCCTGCGGGTGCAGCCGGAGACGCAGCTGACGCCGATCATTCTGCTGTCGGCGATCAACTCACCCGCCGATAAGGTGCGCGGGCTGCAGCTCGGTGCCGATGACTATATCACCAAGCCCTTTAGCGATGTGGAGCTGAATGCGCGGGTGCAGGCGGCGATGCGGCGCAGCGAACGTGAAGGCGGGGCGAATCCGTCGACACGCCTGCCCGGCAACATTGCGATTGAGCGGGCGATCAGCCAGCGGATTGCGCAGAACGACAGCAAGTTTGTGGTCTGCTACTGCGATATCGACAACTTTAAGGCGTATAACGACACCTACGGATTTCTCAAGGGCGATGCGGTCATCCAGCGGACGGCGCAGATTCTGCTTGATACGGTGCGCGAGTATGGCAACCCCGATGACTTTGTGGGCCATATCGGCGGCGACGACTTTGTGGTGATCACCAGCCTCAGCCGGCTCGCCGTTGTCTGCAACACGATTATCTCGCAGTTCGATGCGACTGCGCCCCTGCTCTACGACCGTGCGGCGCGCACGCGGGGCTTTATTGATGGCGAGGATCGCCAGGGTCGGCCAACGGTCTTCCCGCTGGTGAGTATTTCGATCATCGCGGTGAGCCCGCGATTGCGACCGTTGAGCCACCCCGGCGAGGTGGCCCAACGCTCGGTGGAGCCAAAAAAGCGCGCAAAGCTCATCCCTGGTAGCGTGTTGATCGTCACGGAGTAGGGCCGAAGCATTGCCTTTGCACCCTCTGGGCGCAAGGGCAATGCTTCGGCCCTACAGCGTCGCCACCACCTCGACTCCGTTCTGGGCCATGGTGTGCAGGAATAGGGCGTGGTGCAGGTCGCCGTCGTGGGCCATGATACCGAGGCGCTGGGCGACATCGACGGGCATGTCAAAGGTGTCGACGGCGGCGGCGGGGACGATCACCCGCCGCTGGAGATTCAGGGCGTTGGCCTCTAGGCGCAGGTGCATGGCCGCGCTGAACACACACAGGTCGGTGCAGTCGCCAATAATAATGAAGGTACTGATCTGCGGGCGCTCGGCCAGCCAGGCGCCCAGGCGTGTGCCGAGGTGCGAACTGAGGGAGTTCTTCTCGATCGTGCTGATCTGGTCGGCGAAGGGCAGTTCGGCCAACTCGGCCACCGCCTGGCTCTCTGGCGTACCGGCCAGGCAGTGCGGCGGGTAGAAGCCAAATTCCGGCGTCTGCGGATCGTGGGTATCCTGGGTGAGTACAAAGCTGCGCACGCCCAGGGTGTAGGCGCGGGTGAAGATCGCCACAACGGATGGAATCAGGGCACCCACCCGTGGCCCGGCCAGCGGCCCCGCTTTGCAGAATCCGTTGATCATATCGATCGCGAAGATTGCCACCCGCTCCGGCGTTGCGCCAATGATCGCGGCCAGATCGGCTGTGGGCAGATCCGCGTACCACTGATCGAGGTAGCTCAGGAAGGGGGCGGCGGTTGCGCTTAGGTTGATGCTGCGGGTCATAGGGGTCTCCGGTGTTTAGTGTTAGTATGACACTAATTATAGCAGACCGAAGCATCCCTGTCAAGAGCCACGTCAAAGTCACCTCTCGGCGGGGGTTTGGGGGTGACTTCGCCATCCCCGAACGATCTTTTTTGGTTAGTTTTTGGCAGCGAAGCCGCCAAAAACCAACCAAAAGCGCGGTCTGGGGCGCAGCCCCAGCGACGTTGCACCCACCCAGATTGTCGGTTCCCGTAGGATAACCTGCCGCAGCGGGATGTGGTATGCTGTGCATACCCTAATTGGCCCACACCGGCAAGGAGATGAGGATCGATGGTTCGCGAACGCTATACTCGTCAGATCGACAGCCTACGTGATGATCTGCTTCGGCTAGGCAGCATGGTCGAGCAGGCTCTCTTGCGGGCAATCAACTGCCTTGACACCTGGGACTCGGTGGCGGCGGCGCAGATTATCAGCGACGATGCCCAGATCGATGATGCTTGGCGCGCTCTTGAGAATCGCACCATCCACCTGCTGGCCACCCAGCAGCCGGTTGTCGCCAGCGACCTGCGGCTAATCACGGTTGTTACGGCCATCGCCGGGGAACTTGAGCGAATCGGCGACTACGCCAACATCATCGCCCGCCGCGTGCGCCGGGCCACCCGCCGCCCCTCTCTGGTTACGCCCCCCTCCGCGATCAAGGAGATGGCCAGCCTTACGCTCCAGATGGTCAACACGAGCATGGAGGCATTCCTGCGCCAGGATGCCGCTATCGCCCATAGCCTGACCCAGAGCGATGAGCGGGTGGATGATCTCGAAGATCAGCTGCGCGCCGAGATTATCGCGATGGCGAAGGCGGATCCGGAGAAGGTCGAAGCGGCGATCGACATGATCGATGTGGTTCACGCGCTGGAGCGCGCCGCCGACCGATCTACCAACATTGGTGAGCGCGTGATTTACCTGGCCACCAGCCATGTTGAGAGTCTGAATTAGCCAGGTGGAGAGACGGGATGGTCAAGGGGAGGATCGCTCCCTTGGCCATCCCGTCTTTTGTATTTTGCATTGATGGTTGCCGATTGCCTATCGCCCATGGTAAGATGCGGCGAAGATTCGCATGTTACCATGGAGCGCCTTCGTGTCGCAGGATGAATCGCCTCAGCCTGATCGCTCTGCTGGCCCGCGTTTTAGTCGTGACACGCAGATCTTGCTCGGCGCGCTGACGTTTCTGATTGTCGCCGTCACCCTAACCTACATCTTCACGCCAAACTCAGGAAATCAGACTGCGCAGGTGTCCCCCACCGCGCTGACCGGGGCGCTGACGCCGGCTGATGGTGCGCCCACCGGCCAGCCTACGCGCGGCGCGTATCCGGAGCCTGGCGCTACCGGCGTAGGCACCCCCACGGCTCCGGTCGGCGGCGTGCCCACTGGGGGCGCGTACCCGTCTCCAGTGAGCGGGACGCCGGCCCTGATCTCGACGGGCAACCCGAGCGCTGAGGCCGCCCTGACGCAGAATCCTGCGCCCTCAACACCGCAGAATCCCCCGCTCGGCTCGCCAACCTCTGAAGGGAACCCGTACCCTGAGCCGGACGGCACGCCGCCAACCCAGCCAACCTTTAACCCTACCGTGGTCGCGGCAACGACGCTGGCCCAGCCGTCAGGCATGCCTACTCGCCCCGCCGCTGGTGGCCAGCAGCCAAGCACCACCCCGGCCACCCCGCAGGCGATCCCCACCGTGCCGGTGGCGATCATCCCGCCGCCATCGCCGTCCCCGGCGCAGACGCTTCTGCCCACAAGCGAGCCAGATATCTCGAAGGAGCCGCCGCTGACCCCGACCGAGGCACCCGTGCTGCCCACCACGCCGCCGACGGATGTGCTGCGCGGCAATGTGCGCTGGTCGATCAGCCAGAGTCCGATCATGGTGCGCCGTGATCTGCAGCTCGCCCCCGGCGCTGAGTTGATCATCGAACCCGGCGTTGAGGTGCGCCTTGACCCCGGCGTCTCGATCTATGTGGACGGTGCGCGCCTGCTCGCCCTCGGCTTACCTGGCCAGCACGTGCGCTTTGTGGGCAGCACGCGCGCACGCTGGAGCGGTATTTTCGGTCGCCCCAACAGCTTTATGGTGCTGGAGAACACCGAGGTGCGCGGCAGCGGCGCGGGCGGCACGGTGTTGGTGGTCGATAGTAGCGAGTTGGTGGTGCGTAGCAGTTGGATCACCGATAATGGCGGTGGGATCCTGGCCATCGATACGAAGCTAGAGCTGCGGGACACCGAGATCTCTGGCAATGACGTCCCGTTCGGCGCAGCCCTCGACGCCTCCTACGCCCGTGGCACCACGGTCACGATCCAGAATAACCGGATCGGCGGCAACCGGCTCAGTGATGGTGCGCCGATGGTGCGGATCGCCAACCAGAGTACGTTTAACAGCCTCATCCTCGATATTGGCGGCAACCTGATTCGCGGCGGCACGCCGAACCTCCAGGTGATCACGAATGGCCCGCTTCAGGGCCGCGTCGCCTGTAACGCCCTGGTTGGCGATGGCCTCGGCTTTAGCCTGCGTACCCAGACCGTGCAGGTAAACCCGAACGGCGTCTCGCCATTGAGCTTGGCGTTCGTGAACAACTTTGTCGATGAGCATATCGCGCCGGTGATCCCGGCCTATCTCAAGTATGGGCTTGGCCGTGGCGCAACCAGCGAAGTGCAGATCGATATGCGCGAGAACTGGTGGGGCGATGGGTCTGGGCCGTATGATCCCGACGCGAACCCGCAGGGCCGTGGCGACTCGGTGGGCGGCAATATTCTCTTCTCGCCCTGGCTAACTCAGCCGCCGGCCTGCGCGCCGAGCCACTAGGGGGCAGGGAACCGCCGATAGCATTCCACCTGCAATAGCGAGCGAAGCGCGATGTCTCACGCTGAACATATGCTGAGCGCAGCGCCCGGCCCCGACACTGCCAGCCTGCTGCGGCGCTATCTTGGCGTCGATCTGGCCGACCGGCTGCTTCAAGGTACCGCGCCCGACCACGACCGCTTCGCCGCCGCCGCCCAGCTCGCCAGCGTCCGCTACGCCCTCAGCACCTACCTGCCGCGCCGCCTCCTCGACCGCCAGTTCGCCGGTGCCACGGCCCAGCCATGGCTGGAGTGGGTTGATGGCTCCCTGCTCTTCGCCGACGTGAGCGGCTCCACCGCCCTGGCCGAGCGGCTTTCGACCCTTGGCCGCGAGGGTACCGAAATCGTCACCGATACGCTCAATCGCTACTTCGACACGATGATCCAGATCATCCAGCGGGCGGGCGGCGACCTGATTACCTTCGGCGGCGATGCCCTGCTGGTACTCTTCGAGGGGCAAAACCATACCCACGCTGCCACCGCCACCGCTCTCGATCTGCTGCGCAAACTGACCGGATTCCAGCGCCACGTGCCGGGCGTCGGCACCTTTCCCCTGAGCATGCACATCGGCGTGGCCCGTGGACGGGTGGCCCTGGTGAGCGCCGGTCAGCCCCAGGCCCTACGCTACAGCGCCATGGGCCTCGCGGTGAATGCGGTCGCCCATGCCGAGAGCTACGGTGGGCGCGGCGAGCTAGTCCTCGGCCCCAAGGCGTGGGCCACCGTCGCCGCCGACGCCCTAGGCGAGGAGGTGGCCGAGGGTTATGTGCGCGTGCGCGACCTGCGGGCCGTCGCGCCGATTGCCGCCCCGCTCGGCGATGCGCCACTGGTCGGGTTCGATCTGCCCGCCTTGGTGTACGTCGCCGAGCAGATCGGTCGCATCAGCCCCTACCTGCCGCCCAGTCTGGTCGAGCGCATCCTGGCCGACCCGCAGCGCCCCGTGGTTGAGGCCGACCTGCGTCCGGTCACGGTACTCTTCGCCCAGGTGCTGGGCCTCGGGGATCTGGTTGAGCGCTTGGCCCCGGATCGCGCCGCCGCTGCGGTGGACGCCTTTCTGCGTCCGATCCAGGCGGCCG
>SESE01000985.1_pt1 | contig 11763 bp, 9 predicted proteins | sample 3171371 | NCBI WGS metagenome assembly SESE01 (sample SAMN06051881, study PRJNA518727) | freshwater metagenome | biome: subpolar coniferous forest; feature: holomictic lake; material: water; isolation source: holomictic Lake 442, 13 m depth | place: Canada: near Kenora, Ontario | collected...
TGGTTCGTTCTTGTTTCTGGCCATGTGTTCTTTCGCCATGGCCGGGGAGGCTGATATCAAGATTCCCGACCTTGGGCAGGTCACTTTTGCCGGGTTGGGTGGGGTGAGCGGTATCACGCTCATGTATATAGGTATCGCGATCTGCGCAATCGGCGCGGCGTTTGGCATTGTACAGTACCGCCAGACCAAGGCGTTGCCGGTGCATGAGTGCATGAGCGCAGTATCAAACACCATCTGGGAAACGTGCAAGACCTACCTGTTCCAGCAGGGCAAGTTCCTCGCCATTCTGTGGGCGTTGATTGCAGCCTGCATGGTGTACTACTTCGGCTTCCTCACCGAGCACAAGGACGCTGCAGGCGCGCCCATGGCGGGTATCCGTGTGGCATTCAACGTGCTTGTAGTCCTTGCCGCATCCGTTCTCGGCATCCTCGGCTCCTACGGCGTGGCTTGGTTCGGCATCCGCATCAACACTGTTTCCAACTCGAGAACTGCTTTTTCCGCTCTCAAGGGAAATCCTTTTGCCACGCTCTGCATACCGCTGCGTTCCGGAATGAGCGTGGGTCTGCTGCTGGTGGCGGTTGAGCTCTTCTTCATGATCTGCATCCTGGTCTTCCTGCCGCGGGAACTTGTGGGGCCGTGCTTCATAGGTTTTGCAATTGGCGAGTCGCTCGGGGCCTCGGTCCTGCGTATCTGCGGCGGTATCTTCACGAAGATTGCGGACATCGGATCCGACCTGATGAAGATTGTCTTCAAGCTGCCAGAGGATGATCCGAAGAACCCCGGTGTGATCGCAGATTGCACGGGTGACAACGCCGGCGATAGTGTTGGGCCGACAGCCGACGGTTTCGAAACATATGGTGTTACCGGTGTGGCGCTGATCGCGTTTCTGGCCCTTGCGCTGACAGCCAGTCAGACCATCTGCGCGACGCTCATCATCTGGCTGTTTGTAATGCGCGCCCTCATGATTGTCACGTCGCTGGTTTCCTATTTTGCCAACGAGCTGATCAGCAAGACCATGTTCGGCGGCAAGAAGGACTTCGATTTCGAGGCACCACTGACGCACCTTGTGTGGATCACTTCAGCCGTGTCCATCGGAGTGACATTCGTGGCCAGTAAGCTTCTTCTCGGTGACTTCCAGGACGCGGCAGGGGTGGCCCAGCCTGATCTCTGGTGGGTCTTGTCCGTCATCATCAGCTGCGGGACGGTGGCAGGCGCACTCATTCCGGAGTTCACGAAGGTGTTTGTCAGTACCAACTCCCGGCACGTCAAGGAAGTGACCAATTGCTCCAGGCACGGTGGGGCTTCGCTGAACATCCTGTCCGGGTTCGTTGCCGGCAATTTCTCGGCATTCTGGATGGGATTGGTAATCATGCTCCTCATGTTTACTTCCTACTACTTCTCCCAGTATTCGGCTTTGCTGGCGCTGATGCCGCCGGAGTTCACGTTTGCTGCCCCGATCTTTGCGTTCGGGCTTGTGGCCTTCGGATTCCTGGGCATGGGACCGGTCACAATTGCCGTGGACAGCTATGGTCCGGTGACGGACAACGCCCAGTCGGTCTACGAGCTGAGCCAGATCGAGGGGCGCAAAGGCATCAAGGAAGATATTGAGAAGACGTTCGGCTTCAAGCCGGATTTCGAGAACGCCAAATACCAGCTGGAGAAGGGCGATGGCGCAGGTAATACGTTCAAGGCCACTGCCAAGCCGGTACTTATTGGAACGGCTGTTGTTGGCGCGACCACCATGGTGTTCGGCATCATCATGCTCCTGCAGCGGATGTATGAAGTCCAGCTCGCTTCAGGCGTACCGGGCATGTTCAAGCCTGTTATCAATGCGCTGAGCATCGTCCAGCCAGAGATCATCCTTGGGCTGATCATGGGTGGAGCGGTGATATACTGGTTCACCGGGGCATCATGCCAGGCGGTGGTGACGGGCGCGTATAGGGCAGTGGTGTACATCAAGGAGCACATGAAGCTCGACGCTACCACTGCTTCCGAGAAGGACAGCAAGGAAGTGGTTCGCATCTGCACCGTGTATGCGCAGAAGGGTATGTGGAACATATTCATCGTGATTTTCTGCATGGCTCTGGCGCTGCCTTTCTTCAACCCCTACTTCTTCATCGGCTACCTCATCGGCATCGCGTTCTTCGGCCTGTTCCAGGCCATTTTTATGGCGAATGCCGGTGGTGCATGGGACAATGCCAAGAAGATTGTAGAAGTGGACCTTCGCCAGAAGGGCACGGACCTGCATGCCGCTACCGTTGTTGGTGACACAGTCGGCGATCCATTCAAGGACACCTCCTCGGTGGCCATGAATCCTGTGATCAAGTTCACCACGCTGTTCGGTCTGCTTGCGGTTGAAATCGCAGTGACCATGACGAACAAGAACCTGAAACTGGCGATCGGCGGAGTGCTGTTCCTGATCGCGCTGGTGTTCGTATATCGCTCGTTCTACAGCATGCGGATTCCGCAGGATTCCAAGAACTGATGCCCGAACAGCGCCCGTCATCAGGGTCGGTGCCGGGAATCAGGCTTGTGTTTCTTGGTACTGGCACATCGCTGGGAGTGCCCGCAATAGGGTGCACCTGTGGTGTGTGTCGATCCGATGATCCGCGCAATAAGCGGTTGAGAACCAGCCTGTATCTGCAGGCTGGTGGTATCCATGTGGTGGTGGATATCGCCCCGGATTTCCGGATGCAGGCGCTCACAAACCGGATTCCGCGTGTGGATGCCCTTGTGTTTACGCATTCGCACGCGGACCATATCCTGGGTTTCGACGATATCCGTCGATACAACACCATGCAGGACAGCAGGATTCCCGCTTATGGGTCCGCAGATACAGTTGCGGACATGAACAGGATCTTCGACTACATCCACCACGAACACGTTGCGGATGTCTATCGGCCGCGTGTGGACTTTCATGAGGTCTCAGGACCGTTCATGATCGGCCCCATCAGGGTCACGCCATTCAATGTGGAGCATGCACCGAAAACGACGTACGGATTCAAGTTCGAGGCCTGTGGACGGGCGGTGGGCTATTTCCCGGACTGCCACGTTATGCCGTCTGACACCATCAGGAGCCTGCAGAATCTGGATGTGATGGTGCTGGATGCCCTGAGGGCCAGACCCCACAGCACTCATCTGTCGCTTGGGGAAAGCGTCGAGGCGCTTCGTAGAATCGGGGCTCGCCGCTCCTTTGTCATACACATGAGCCACGACCTCGATCACTCACGGACAGAGGCAGAGCTGCCTGAGTCCATGTTTGTGTCATTTGACGGTCTGGCGTTGGATGTTTGACCCGGCCCAACCCTCTGGATCGGCTGCAGTCAGTGCCGGGGACGCTGGAGCGACCAGCTTCGATCGATGCCATGCGGCGACGGAAATTACACTTACGCCGCACGGCTGCCGATGATTACCCGCACCAGCTCCAGGCCGGTGCAAGTCAACTATTCATCTTCCGGGACAGGCGCCGGAGCTCCCTGCACCGGCCCGCGTCCACCCGACGGCCTGGTTCTGCCAGAGCCGGCATTCATCTGCTCGAGTATGCCAACCACACCGAGGACCTCGGACTGGGGCACATTCAGGTCAAAATACTGTGTATTTCCCTGCATCCTCAGGGAGAAGGTCACGAGATCACCCATCGCCGGCTCCTGAATGGAGGGGGTAGGGTCTCCCGCGCCTGCGACCATGCGCTGTACCATGTTGATCGTGAAATAGGCGTAGGCTGGCAGTGAAGCAACGCCGGCGAACGTGGCGCTCTTCGACACGCGGGCAAGGGCTGCTGCCACCTTTGGGTTGCCGGCGAGATCGGGAGTTTGCCCTTTCGCTGCTTTGAGCGCGCCACCCATGACGTTCTTGCCACCCATGCTTACGACGGCCGTACGTCCAACCACCGCCATGCGCATTGTCATGCCTTCGGGGCCATACATGGATTCCACCATCTTCTGCGCCGCTTCTTGCTCGTCAGGCGACATGGCAGGAGTAATCTTTGTCGAGATCACGTCCACCGCAACACCGTCAATTGTCTCTGCTGAAGGCTTGTAATCCACCTTCATGTCCATCTGCGGCGTCGCGCTTCCAGCCGGGCCGAGGTTTGATATGGCCTTGGTCAGTTCCTCCGACATAGGCATTGCCTTTGCCATGGTTTTCCTGAAGGCATCAGGGTTTTTGACGGCAAAGGTCTCGGCCAGATGGTACACGCCTTCACCTATCGGGGCCGGTTTCATGACAAATGCGGCCTCATTTCCAAGCGTTGCGGCCAATTCGGCATATATTACCCACATGGCATCGAGGCTTTTACGGGCATCAGCATTTGAGGCCGGGATGAGCGTATCCATGAACGGCATGATGATCGCCTTGGTTGGCGCGACCATTTTCACCCAGTCCGTGCGACCCCATCCTGCCACCAGCAGCTGGTCTGTCGCCGGCAGGCCAGCTTTGTAGGAGGCTATGGGTAGGCCGGCGGAGGCAAGAAGGGCCAGTTGCGAGTTTGGCGCATATTCGAGTCCGACAGTCAACGCGGCAGCCTCCGGCTTAACATCCAGCGCAGCCGTGAGTGAGCTGACCTGGTTCAGCAGGCTTATCGCGGAGTTTGCAAGTGCGGCGTGATTTGGTTCTGCAGGGGAAACGTCCGTCTGCTGCAAATCCTGTGGAATTGAGGCCTTGAGCTTCGCGGTAAGGGCTTTTGTATTCACCCATGCCCACACGGAACGACCGTTTATGTCATTCTTCTGCTGCGCGGTGACAACCAGGCGAGTCTTTGCGGCAGACATCGCCTGAAGGGATGCCTGATTGTCCGACATTGCTACCCACGGCGCCATCTGGAGTGCGTATGAGGTTGTTCCAAAGGAGCTGACGACCTTTGTTATGCCGCCGTCAACCTTGTCCCCGGAAATGGCCGCGCCGGGTTTCATCTGGCTCATGACCACAATGCTGGTACGTTCGCCGCTGGAAAGCATCATTATTGCAACCGGACCAGTGAGGTCTATGCCCTGTGGCATTTGCATTTCCATCATTGCCGGAAAGTTAGGTATCTTGTCCCCTTGTCCGGACCACTGCTTCAGATTCGTCCAAAGGCTGCCGAAGTTGCGCGAACCAACGACGAACAGGGAGTCTGCCGGCGCCTGGGAAACCGCCCATGCAGTGTCCTTTTGCTGGGCATTGAGTCCTACCACGGACGAGACAGTGACGACAGCTACCACCAACAGAATACGCATCCGGTTCATGGAATGACTCCCTCCCGATTGTTTGCGAAACGCCCTTCCCTTGAGCCACAGTATGCCGCCGAATCGTCATCCGCAAGTGGAAAGTTTGCCATGTCAAAGTTTGCACGGTGTCAAAGTTTGCCAGAACGTGTAGGTGATACGGTGGCAAGCACGCAATGTGCGTGTTCCGAAAGAGGGGACCGGTTGCCATGCTGGCCATAGCCGGAAGACAGGGAGCCCTGCGGAACTGCCATGCGTGCCCGGCCCCCGTTGGATTCAAACAGTCCGGACTTGATAGGCTGCGCAATCGCTGCGAGAATGCTTGGGTCTATTTGCGGGTCTGTCCAGGGAGAGGGGGAAGGGAAATTATGCTTGGAAATATCGGTCGAACGTCGGCTGTTGCTGCGATCGTGCTTCTTGTCGCGTTGTGCAGTGGCTGCTCCATTTCAACAGAAAAGACGATGTACAGCATCGGAATCAAAGCCATGAAGCAAGATGCTTCTTTCCCGCAGGGGGCAAAGGTTGTTGCAGCCCCGAGAGCAAAGTGCGCGTATTACGTGGGCAAGAGCGCGGCCAGCATTGACATACCATATTCTGCAGACAATTCCGAAGCGGCCGCCGGCATATACACCGTGTGGCTGAAACGCATCGGGACGCGGTGGAAATTCGACCGGGCCGGTGTGGTGCCCAAGGGGTAGCTGGCCCCATATCCGTGGGTATTGCATCAACCGGAGCAGCCGCTGGAAGAACATCTGCGGGATGTTGTCGGCCGGCTCAGCCTCGGCAGTTCTTCAGACAAGATGATGGAACGGGCCCACAGAGCCTGCATTGACATTTCCCGCGCCAGCGGCGGTTCCGTCCCTGACGAGAAGGGGCTCCTGGACTGGCGGGACACTTCGTGCCGGGGAAGAGCGCCCGTATCTAACCGGCAACATCAAGCAGTTCGCGCAGCGAGACCCTCTTCTCGTAGAGGGCCTTGCCTACTATCGCGCCAGTGAGGTTGGGCATCTTCAGGTCCCGGAGAGTGCATATATCTTCCGCCGAGGCTATTCCGCCTGACGCGATCACCTCGCATGACACCGCCCTGCAGACGGCCGCCACCTGTACGGCATTGACGCCGCGCAGCATGCCGTCTGTGGCAATGTCAGTGTATATAAGGGTCTTGACGCCGATTGCGTCGAGATGAACGGCGAGATCTACACCCTTTACGGCCGTTGTTTCCACCCAGCCCTTGATGCTTACAAGGCCGTCCCTTGCATCTATTCCTACTGCGATCCTGTCGCCGAACCGGCGCACGAGCGGTACGAGATCGTCCGGCTTGAGACATGCCCTTGTTCCGAGTATTACCCGCCTTACCCCTGCATCCACAAGGGATTGGATATCGGCCTCGGTGCGCAGGCCCCCGCCTGTCTCGACAGGAATATCGACTGCGGATACGATCCGGGCTATGAGAGCCGCATGCACGGGCATCCCCTGGAATGCGCCGTCCAGATCCACGATATGGAGCATCCCGGCGCCATCAGCAGCCCAGTGACGGGCTGTTGCGACTGGATCCTCCGAATAGACCGTCACGTCGGTTGCATTGCCCTGCCTCAGCCTGACGCACTTTCCGTCCTTGAGGTCAATTGCCGGTATTATGTTTATCATTCTAGCTGTCCGGTTTCGCGAGAGAAGAGGAACACCCTTGAAACAGGCATATTGATGAGCGTAGCTATATCAGTCCCTTGCTCGACGGGACGTCATTACGACCATCCCTTGCGCATGCCATGCCCAGGGCTTTCGCCAGTGCCTTGAACACCGATTCGTAGGCGTGGTGAGCATCCACACCGTAAAGCTGGGCGACATGCAGGTTCATCCTGCCCTGGACCGACAACGCGCGCAGGAACTCCGGGATCAGGCCAAGGTCAAACTTCTCGATCCTCTTTCCGCGATGGGCGAACTTGCATACCAGATAGGGACGCCCGCCGAGATCTACCACGGCCCGCCCGAGGGCGTCGTCCATGGGCACGTAGCTCCAACCGTAGCGTGCTATGCCCTTCCGGTCGCCGAGAGCCTTGTTGAGCGCATCTCCGAGCGTCAGGCCGACGTCTTCCGCAGTGTGATGTGCGTCTACTTCCAGGTCGCCACGGGCGGCGATAACCAGATCGATGCGGGAGTGTTTTGCCAGCAGCACAAGCATGTGGTCCAGGAACGGCAGGCCCGTGGAAATACGGCTCTCTCCGTTGCCGTCGAGGCAGAGCTTCACCTTTACGTCGGTTTCCCTCGTGGTGCGCCTCAATTCAGCGGTTCTCTTCTTCATCTGCAGCCTTTCCGTTTGACAGCCAGGCCCCGGGGGCTCGGCACCCCAACCAGGCCCATTTCATCGATTGCTTCTATCAATCTGTCGACTTGTTCGTCGGTTCCCACCGTGATTCGCACAAAATCCGCCGTCCTTGGACCGCAGAAGTACCTTATCATAATCTGCCTTTCCCTCAAGCGTTTGCAGAAGACCTCCGCAGGCACCGCGGGCGGGCGCAGCCACAGAAAATTGGTCTCCGAAGGAAAGACAAAAGCACCTCTTTCCACCAGGAGTCTCGAAAGACGGGCTCGGGTCTGCCTGATCTTGCGGACATTTGCCTTCATGTGGTGAAGGTCGGAGAGGGCGGCAAGGGCAAGGCGCTGGGCGATCGTGTCGGTATTGTATGAGTCCTTGAGCTTGAACAAGGCGGCTATCAGCGGTTTAGCGCCGACTGCGTAGCCGACTCTCAGGCCAGCGAGCGAGAATGCTTTTGAAAGCGTCCTGACGACCAGTACATTGTTGTACCTGAGCGCCATGTCCATGCAGTCTTCACGGGCAAAATCGACGTAGGCCTCGTCTATTACGGTTACGCCCCGCAGCTGGCGGCAAAACCGGCCGACGGTACTCCTGTCGTGAAGCATGCCGGTCGGGGCGTTCGGGTTCGTCATGAAGAACAGGGACGTCTTGTACGCCTTCGGCATTCTCCAGCTGAAGTCGGCGGATAGTTCCACAGGTTTAGTCGCCACGTTTCTGATCAGGGCCAGCACCGGGTACAGCGAGTAGGATGGATTGAAGAAGCCTATGTCACCGTCGTCCTCCACAAAAGCCCTGGTGCACAATGCAAGTATTTCGTCCGAACCGTTGCCCACAAAGACGCTATCGATGTCGCAGCCGTGGATGGCGGCTATTCGTTTTCTAACCTCGAGAGCCGTTGGTTCGGGGTAGAGCCGTAATTCCTCCACCGGGAGAGCCTGCAAGGCCTTTGCCACCATGGGCGATGGCGGATAGGGGTTCTCGTTCGTGTTCAACTTGATGATGCCCGGGGCACGCGACTGCTCGCCCGGTACATATCCCTGCATTCTGCTGACGGAACGTCTCGTGAATCTATCCATTACAGTCTCCCGGGATTTGTGGCCGCGACGCGCAAGGACATCCCTGCACTCACCGGTTCATCGTCTCGGTTCCGCTCCACGACATTGTCACCGTGCCGTCACAGGGCCGGTTGCCTGGTCCGGCGCGGCTTCCATTGAGGGCGCGCAGTGCGGCAGAGTTGAGCTCAGAATCGGCCGTTGGTGTATCCAATCGCGTCTGGGTAACTGTTCCGAGCTCGTCAACTTCCACAAATGCCTTGAGTACCCATGGTTCTTCGCGCGCCGGCAGCGGCGGGGCCGATATGGCCGAGGCATCGAACTTTCTAGCGCGCAGAGCGTCTGAAACGACTACTCGCACCCTTGTCGGGCCCATGCGCAGAACCGGTTGAAAGACAGGTGAATCCAGATATGCCTGGATTCGCCTCGCTTGCAACATGCCGGGCGGCTCAAGCTCGGCAGCAGGTTTGCCGGAGTCGGCAGGCTGCCCCAGCAGCTTCGAAAGGTCGATTCTGCCCAGTACAAGTACCTCGTCGACATCAAAGTCCTCCCGCCCTATCTTGCCGGACCCGAGAATAGGACGGCTGAGCGGGGCAGGAGCGCTGACGTCGGCAGCCGGGATTGACCTGAAGGAAAACCTGGTTCCCTCGGATGTCGTGGCCCCACCGCCGTGAACGCCTTTTGATGCGGGCCAGAGAAGCCATATGGCAACGAATGAGGAGGCCACGAGTATGGATGCAAGGGTGTCAACCGGTGAGGTATGGACAAACCTGGTCTTATTCACGGGCATGTTCCCCTGGTAACCGGCCGGCAAGATGAACAGTCTTGAATCCTGTCCTGCTCGCTACAGTGCAGAGCCTGGCAATCGTGCCGTATTCAACGTGCACATCGGCTTCCACGACGAGGACGGTTTCGGGATGCTCCCTGGCGACGCGGAAGAAGCGAGTCTTGAGTTCCTGCATCTGGGCCGGGTTGTCCACAGCAAACGGCTGATCCTCGAAGAAGATCATCTCAGCCCTTGCCTCGGATGCGGTACTCTCCCTGTGCGACAGCACGACTGCCGTAACACTGCGCGTCCCCTGTGGGGAAACGGTTCCATCCGGGAGTTCGATGCTCCGCCCCGGGGGCAGGACAAGGCGTGGTACGAGCAGGCCGAACGCCGCCAGCAGGATCAGGAGGTTGAGCCACGGGGCTGCGGCGAATAACTTTCCGCGGATCTGCGTCCTGGGCCTGTACCGGGTTCGCAACCCGTCCCGGCGCCACCCTAACGTGGTTTCTGCACTCTTGATCACTTATTCTGACTCCTCAGGAAAGCGGTGACTTCAGATGCAACCCGTTCCATCTCGACGACGAGGGACTCGATCTTTCCGACAACAAGATTGTAGGCGACGTAGCAGGGCACGGCGACAATGAGCCCCGCTGCGGTTGCGGTCAGCGCGTGTTTGAGACCGAGGGTAACCCTGGCAGACTGCCACTGGGAGACCTCCAGGTCTCCCAGCAGCGTCATCATCCCCAACACCGTGCCCAGGAGACCAAGCAGCGGTGCAATCTGGGCCACAGTAGAGATGACGCCGACGCGGGATTCGAGCCTGGAGATTTCCGACAATCCCGAATCATTTACCGCGGCATCAAGCATTTCACGTCCCTCCGCCCTGTGGAGAATGGCGGTTCTGGCTATTCGCGCTACCGGGCCGGGGGTCTCGTCGCAGATCGCCAGTGCCTCCTCAATGTTTCCGGCCTTGAGGATATTCAGGATGCCGTGAAGGAAGTCGTCGGCCTTTATCCTTGCCCTGTGCAGGTGAAAGCCGCGCTCCACGAAAGTGATGAACGCAGCTGCGCCACTGAGGAAAATTACAGCGACAACCCACAACACCGGTCCTGAGCACTGAATAATGTCCCACATCGGCAATCTCCTCCAGGCCGAACTCAATTGGTCCCGTCATCCCGCCAGGTCGCGGCGCACAACACCCTATGGCAAGATCCAGAGTTGGAGCCTTATTTTGTCGATTCGCTTCTGTGCGTCATCGGAGGCCGGCACACCGGCATCCACAACACGCTTGAGTATCCTAATTGCCTCACGCCACTTTTTCTGCACTTCCATTCTTTCAACGATAGCATAAGCCGCCCGGGTGAACCACTCCTCACATGCCGGATACTCCCTGAAGAGCCCCTTGGGATCATCCAGATATGGTATCATGACATTCGAATACATTTGTTCCACGGCCTCGTCATGCCTTTGCAGTTTTTGCAGGCAATCGCCGATCTTGAACTGCGCATGCAGTTTCAGGTCCGGAGGGGCGAGGGGGCTGTCGGCGACGTGCTTGTAGGACCTGATGGCAGCTTCGTACCTGTTTGTGTCTCCGGCGCCGAGGGCGAATTCGCAGTAGGCCTTTCCGCACCAGGCTAGATCCACTGAATCGCTGCTGCTGTACTTGTTGATGATCTCCTCGAAGAGAAGAATAGCCTTTGCGTACTCGCCGAGTTCCTTGGTTGCGTCGCCCTGTTCGTAGCGCGCCCTGGCTATTCCATGCCATGTGGGATACTTCGTCACCAGTGACGAGAAGTAGTTGATCGCGTCAAGGTATTCCGCCAGCTTTGCGGCAGCTTGGCCGGCAGCCAGGAGGGCGGCAGGGGCAAGGGCATCATTGGTGTAGACACCGGCGATTCCATCGAACTGCTTTTCGGCCTCACCGTATTCCCCGCGGTTGAATGCGTATTCACCCAGTCTGTACAGGACGTGCGGAGTCCACTTCTGCGACGCAGGGTAAGCGTGCAGGAACTCGCGCCATGTGGCGATCGCCTTGTCTTCCTGGCCAAGAATCTGGAGGCAGCGTCCGCGCATGTAGGCGGCATGCTCGGCAGCCTCGGTTTGTGGAAACAGTAGGACAAGCTTTTCGAAATCGCCCAGGGCGGTCTCAAACAGCAGGCTGCGGAAGTTGATGAGGCCGTGGGCAAGCAGAGCATTGGCGTACAGGGTGCTGTTGGTGTAGGTGGCCATCAGCTGATCATAGGCCCCAAGCGCCGCGGCCTGTTCACCCTGGTCTTCCTTGATTTCGGCTATCCGCATGAGGGCCTGGTCGGCGAATACGCCGGCAGGATTTGTGGCAATTACGCTCCTAAAAAGCCGCACCGCGTCGTCCGGCTTGTTCATCCTGGCGGCACACTCTGCATTCTGGAACATAGCCTGTGCCGCCAG
>SESE01000986.1_pt1 | contig 11761 bp, 10 predicted proteins | sample 3171371 | NCBI WGS metagenome assembly SESE01 (sample SAMN06051881, study PRJNA518727) | freshwater metagenome | biome: subpolar coniferous forest; feature: holomictic lake; material: water; isolation source: holomictic Lake 442, 13 m depth | place: Canada: near Kenora, Ontario | collected...
AAGACGAACTAATGACACCTTATCCAGATGAAACTAAAGGATTAATTCTAAAGGCTCTTGAAGAGTTTTCTAACGCTAATCCTCCTATGCAAACCCAAACTGACGGAGAAGCTATTAATCGTGTTCTGCAATATACTGAAATGTGTACTTACTCGGGTATAAGTCGATTTGCAAAAGTGACCTTAGCCAAAGGAACTCCGGGGTGTAAAAAAGCAAATGGTGAACCTCAAGACTGCCAAGCCCAAAAGGTTATTACCGATATTTCTCCCGCTCCAATTGCCGCAACAAAAGATACTTCTAAGTCGATAGGAGTGAACCAAACTGCATCTAAAGCTGCTGAAATAGCAGTTGTTAACGCCTCTTCTGCAAATTCGACCCCTGAAGTTATTGGTAATGAGGCTAAAGACGCGGCTATTAAAAATGGTGCAACTTCGTTACAAGCGGAAGCTATTGGTGCATCTGCTACTGGTGCAGCGTCCAGTAGCAATGCGAAAGTTGCTGCAGATAACGCAATAAATACTTTTACCATCGCTCCACCACTTGCTATTAAAGCCGCAAGCGAAGCCATCAAAGATATTCCAAGTTCGAATCCTGATGTTATGGGTAATGCTGCTAAAGACGCAGCTATTAGTAATGGCGCGTCTCCGTTACAAGCAGAAGCTATTGGTGCATCCGCTACTGGAGCAGCAAAAGGGGCAAACACGCCAGATATTCAAAAAGGTATTGATAATCAAAAGATTATAATGATTTCACCTTGAAGAGCTACTTAGAATGTACTCAACGCGATAAGATGCGCTACATAGGATGTGCTGAGGTACGAAGCGCATCAATCGAGTTACCACGTCTAACTCAACGTTCCAGCGGAGCTTCGCTATCGCTCAGCCCGCTGAACTTTGCGTTAGGCTTCACAGCTGAATCCGACTCAGCATTAAATCACATAGGAAACCATCATGGCATCAATCGCAATTAAAGAAGTTCAAGCACATAGCGAAGGGATGAAAATCGAGTTTGACGTACACTTAGGTGTTTCCCTAAACGACACCGATCTCGAAACCGACCAGTTCAAGCTCAACGCGATAAGATGCGCTAATTATAGGATGTGCTGAGGTACGAAGCGCATCGTTCGAGTTATGACGCGAATGATGCGCCTCCTATCGTCGGCACATCCTATGGCTCTCCTACATTTTTTATCTAGTTCCCACGCGCTGCGTGGGAATTCATACAGACCGCGCTGCGGTCTACAACTCGGCGCGTGGGAACGAGAGATCATGCCGCCCATACCCCCCCATATATCGTTCCAACGCTCTGCGTTGGAATGCCTAAGTTGACGCTCCAGCGTCTTCATTGTGAACGCATCAGCAATAAGACAGATTGAAACGAGGACGCTGAAGCGTCCTCGGACGCATTCCAACGTGGAACGTTGGAACGATGATCGATTTTGTAATCATTTTATTCACTGTTGGACAATAAGACTGGCTTCATGACCTCAGCGCATCTTATGGACTCGAACAATGTTAAACTATCGCTAACACACCGCATTCTCCAAATCACAAACCCCGTTTTTAAGGAAACACCATGTTAATTAAACTCACAGGCGGCATTGTCTATGACCCTGCCAGCGGCATAGACGGACAACAACAGGATATTTATATTCAGGATGGGCGTATTGTTAATAAGCCTGTCGGCGATTTTTTGCTGGATAAAGAATATGATTTGAAAGGCAAAATCGTGATGTCGGGTGCTATTGATATGCACACCCATATTGGCGGCGGTAAGGGTAATATTGCGCGTACTTTGTTGCCAGAAGATCATCGACAAGACCCCGTACACCGTAGCGATATTACCCGTTCTGGTTGCGGTCATGCCATGCCTAGCACCTTTGTGACGGGCTATCGGTATGCGGAAATGGGTTATACCGCTGGTTTTGAACCTGCGGTATTGCCGATTAATGCGCGTCAGGCACACATGGAAATGGCAGACATACCGATTTTAGATAAAGGCGGTTATGTGATGCTGGGCAGTGATGATTATTTGCTGCGAATGCTGACCGCTAAAAAAGATCAGAAAGCGATTAATGATTATGTGGCATGGACGATGCACGGCGCGAAAGCCATCGGCGTTAAAGTCGTCAATCCAGGTGGGATTAATGCGTTTAAATTTAACCAACGCCAGCTAGATTTAGACGAACAAAACAGCCATTACGGTGTGACTCCGCGTGAAATTTTGCAGGTGTTAGCCACCGCTGTGAAAGAAATCGGTGTGCATCATCCGTTACACGTTCATGGTTGTAATCTGGGTGTGGCGGGTAATATGCAAACCACGCTAGACACCATTCAAGGTATCGGTGGTTTGCCGATGCACTTAACGCATATTCAGTTCCATAGCTACGGCACGGAAGGCGATTTAAAATTCTCTTCGGGTGCTGCACAAATTGCCGAAGCGGTGAATGCCAACAAAAACATCACCATCGATGTCGGACAAATTTTATTCGGGCAAACCGTCACCGCCTCAGGCGACAGTATGCGCCAACACGCCAATAATAAATTTGCCAGCCCCAATAAATGGGTGACGATGGATATTGAATGTGATGCAGGTTGTGGCGTTGTACCGTTCAAATACAAAGATAAAAACTTCGTCAACGCACTGCAATGGGCGATTGGTTTGGAAACCTTTTTATTGGTCAACGATCCGTGGCGGATTTTCTTGACTACAGACCACCCGAACGGCGCACCGTTTATGAGCTATCCGCATTTAATCCGCTTGCTGATGGATAGAAGTTTCCGTAATGATGTGTTAGCGACCATTCACCCCGAAGCGCAGAAAATGACGACGCTGGCAAGTATTGAACGTGAATACACGTTGCAAGAAATCGCTATTATGACCCGCGCAGGGGCAGCAAAACTCATTGGTTTACACGATAGAGGCGGTTTAAGCGCGGGCAACTGGGCGGATATTACCGTTTATACCGATAATAGCAACCGTCAACAAATGTTTGAAAAACCCGATTATGTGTTTAAAGACGGTCAATTAGTGGTAGTGAATGGCAAGGTGGTTTCGACTAAGTGGGGAACAACGCACGTCATGAAACCCGACTTTGATCCATCGGTTGAAAAAGGCTTGAAAGAGTATTTTGATAAATATCTAACTATGAAACTGGGCAATTTTAAAATCAGTGATGATGAAATTACCGAAGATGGGCGCGGTAGTTTAACAGTGCATCCGCTGAGAAATTAACGGCGTAGACCTGTCAGGTTTTAAAAACCTGACAGGTCTATATCATCTAAAATCTATTCAACAACACCGTTTTACCCCCCGCCATTTTTCATCCTGCCATTGTTTAAAAAACGCTTTTTTACTAAGTGGTTCACCGTCGGCTGAATGATGTTGAGCATAATGAATTAAATACCGTTCATAGGCATCATCACCCGATAATTGACGAATGGCTTGCCAAAAAATTTTAATGGCTTGCAACATGATTAATCTCTGACCCAGTCTTCAACCAAACGACTAGGGCTGTGCGGTGATTCTGTCAAAGCGGGAACAGGTTTTCCCATGAGATAACGCACACACACGCGCACCATATCAAACACAATCAGCCACAATAAACAGACGAAAAACACCGTGATGACGGCATCAAGTTGAAAATTAAAAATCAGTTTGGGTGCGATAGCGGCTTTATCAGGTGGCAATAAACCTGCGGTTAATTTAGACGATAAATCATTAGCCGCCGCCAAAAAGCCAATGCGAATATCGTCACTGGTGAGTTTTTGCCACGCGGCTGTGCTGGTGATAATAATCAGCCATAACAACGGTGCGCCTGTGATAAATGCAAACTTGCCTTTATCGGATTTGACTAAAATCCCTGTGGCAACACACAAGGCAATCGCGGCTAACATTTGATTAGCAATACCAAACAACGGCCACAAAATATTCACGCCGCCGTTAGGGTCAATCACACCGATATATAAAAAATAACCCCACGCCGACACCACCACCGCACTGGTAAAAATCACCGACGGCAACCATGAGGTTTGCCCCATTGCTGCCCATTTATTGCCTAAAATATCTTGCAACATAAACCGCCCGACGCGTGTTCCCGCATCCAGCGTGGTCAAAATAAAAATCGCTTCAAACATAATGGCGAAGTGATACCACAACGCCAACATACTTTGACCAAAGGCACTACCGAAAATACTTGCCATGCCTACTGCTAAGGACGGTGCGCCACCTGTGCGAGCAAATAATGTGGCTTCACCCATTTGTTGTGCTAATAACTGCATTTGCTCAACGGTAACGGGATAACCCCATGAAGAAATTTTAGCGACGGCATCGACGGCTTCTTTACCGACCACGCCTGCTGAACTGTTAATGGCAAAGAATACCCCTGGGTCTAATACAGTCGCGGCTATCATTGCCATAATCGCTACAAACGATTCCAACAGCATTCCACCATAACCAATCATGCGAATATCTCGTTCATTGGTTAATAGTTTGGGCGTTGTGCCTGATGCAATCAGCGCGTGAAAACCAGAAATCGCGCCGCAAGCAATGGTAATAAATACAAACGGAAATAATTTGCCGCCAAAAATAGGTCCAGTGCCATCGACAAATTTCGTGATAGCGGGCATTTTAACATCGGGTTGGAGCAAAATAATCGCCACGGCTAATAATGTAATCGTGCCGAGTTTCATATACGTTGATAAATAATCACGCGGGGCTAATAACAACCACACAGGTAAAATAGCCGCCGCAAAACCATACGCCATCACCCACCACGCCAGCGTTAAGCCTTCGTGGTCAAACAGCACGCGTAAAGTCGCGCTTTCATCAATCACACGTCCACCTGCAACCGCCAATAACAATAACACCACGCCCAATGCCGAGGCTTCTAACACCTGCCCGACGCGGATATAACGCATATAAACGCCGACTATCATGGCAATCGGAATGGTCGCTGATACGGTAAACGTTGCCCACGGACTGTGTTTCATGGCATTAACCACCACCAAACCTAGCACCGCAATCAAAATAATCATAATGGCAAAGGTAGCGATTAACGCCGCCGTACCGCCTAACGCGCCTAATTCATCTCGCGCCATTTGCCCTAAACTTTTGGCATCACGGCGCGTGGATAAAAACAACGTCACCATATCTTGTACGCAACCGCCTAACACTGCGCCGAATAATATCCACAGCGTTCCAGGTAAATAACCAAATTGCGCCGCAAGTGTAGGACCAACCAAAGGACCAGGCCCTGCGATGGCGGCAAAATGATGACCGAACACTATCCATTTATTAGTTGGCACAAAATCGCTGCCATTTTCTAGCCGTTCGGCAGGGGTGGCGCGGGTTTCATCCACCATTAACACAGTCGTTGCAATCCACGCGGCATAAAAACGGTAGCCTATGGCATAGACACACAACGCAGCGGTAATAAACCACAGTGCGTTAATCGGTTCGCCGCGATTTAAAGCAATGCCAGATACTGCCGAAGCACCCAGTACCGCAACTGCTATCCACAGTGTATTTTTTAATAAAATATTCATGAGTTAGTTCTTACGCTTTAAGTTGTAAAGTAACTGTGATTATCCTGAAAAATAAAACTATTACCAATATTACGAGGGTGAATCGGTGTATTTGTGCAGTGAACCGCCGTTTTTTGTGGCTGAAAAGGAATTTTTCCTCTAGCACATCACCCGCAGGGCGTGAATAATGGAGTTTTTTACAGTATGCAACGCACTCTATGAGTTTACGCTATCAAATCAACATCCGAATTTTTTTCTTGTCCTTGTCTGTGCTACTGCTAGGTGGTTCTATTGCAATCTGGCAGGCACGGATTGCGGTCAATAAAGAAGTGAATTCATCAATTCAACTCGCCGTTAAACTGATTAGCTTTGGTTTTTCTCACAGTTCACAAACACCCGACTGGTTGCCACAACTGAACGCGCTGGAAGAAATCCGCCATTTAACGGTGCGAATACAACAACCCTCTGGGCAGATTATGAGTTTTCCGCACACGAATCCGTCTAGTAATGATGAACACAATCCGCCGCAATGGTTTATTAATCTGGTGCAAGGCGAACCGCTTAATACACAACATACTCTGACGCTCAATGATGGTAAACAGCTCACGCTACTGATTCAAGCCAACCCGCTGGATGAAATTACCGAAGTGTGGCAAGAAAATATCGCTTTTTTTACCTCATTTTGTTCATTGACGTTGCTGAGTTTTTTCGCGGTTAATTTAGTGTTCAACAAAACCCTGAACTCCATTACTACTATCGTCAACGCACTAAACGTCATTGAATCTGGACAATATCAGCAAAAACTACCACCTTTTGCTATCAAAGAATACGCTGATATTGCCAACGCCATTAACCAACTCGCCAACAAACTCAATGCCGTTAAACGTGAAAACCGCGCCCTCGCTCAACACACACTGGAAATTCAAGAAGATGAACGCCAACGTCTGGCGCAAGAACTGCATGATGAATTGGGGCAATCACTGACTGCGATAAAAGTCATGGCAGTCACCACCGCACGACCCAAAGCTGATATTAAACAAAGCACCGATGCTATTATCAGCACCTGTGACCACTTAATGACGGTGGTACGCTCCATGATGCACCAACTGCATCCTTTGATTTTGACTGAGTTGGGCTTAACAGCCACGCTGGAAGATTTGATTAATCACTGGGCAATCAGACAACCCGATTTAAAAATCACTCTGGATTGCAGTAATGAAGCTGATAAGTTGGATGCTAAAATTGCTATTCAACTGTTTAGAGTCGTACAAGAATGTTTAACCAATACCGTGCGTCATGCCGAAGCCACCCATGCTAGTATCAGCGTGGCAATTGATCAGCACACTCTGCAATTAACGGTATCAGATAATGGACAAGGCTGTATAAACAGTGAAAAAACAGGCTTTGGCTTATTGGGTATGAAAGAACGTATTAATAGTTTAGGCGGCGAACTCATGCTACAAAGTCAACCCCAACAAGGCATGACCATACTCGCGAGCATTCCCCTGTCATGAACACACCGATAAAAATTATTTTAGTAGACGATCACGCGATTGTTCGTGCGGGTTTTCGGATGTTATTAGCCACCGAAGACAGTATTAATGTTATTGCCGAAGCTGAACGCGGCGAACAAGCTTGTCAGCTTTACAGTGAATGTCAGCCCGATGTGCTGGTAATGGATTTATCCATGTCGGGTATCGGTGGCTTAGAAGCGATTAGGCGAATCTGTCACCGTGACAGCAATGCCAAAATATTAGTATTCAGCGTCCACGATGAAAGCGTGTATATCGACCGCGCCATCAACGCAGGTGCAAAAGGCTATATCAGCAAAAACGCCCATCCTGACATATTGATTGAAGCGATACAAATCGTTGCCGCTGGTGAACTGTATATTGAACATGGCTTATTGAAACAAACTGAACCCTCAGCTAATGAACCCCTACCCAGCGGAGACGACTACAAAGCCATTATAGAATCATTATCCGCCAGAGAATTCGATGTGTTTTTATTATTGGCAAAAGGTTACACAGCCCACAAAATTGCCGATGAACTGTGCCTAGGTTACAAAACCATTGCCAATTACGGCACACAAATCAAAAGCAAACTGAAAGTATCTACGGCAGCAGAGTTAGTGCATATTGCGATTTTGTTGGGCATAATAAAAACGGAGTAAAGTGTCATGGTTTTTGATGGGAAAATATCGCACGCACCCTATATTTACAGTGTTAACGTCGTCAGTAATTCCACGACCGAATCTTCACAAGCACCACAGCCTGTAGTCGCGCCTGTCGCATTGGCGATTTTTTCCAGCGTGTTGACTTCATTAGCAATCAACGCCTTAATTTTTGCTTCCGTTGTTCCGCTACAGTGGCAAATAAGTGGGTCTTGTTCATTTGGAGGATTGTTATTCATATATTGATTTGATGCTATTTAAGAAGAAAAACGAAGCGGCTAGTTAATCGTTTACAATAAGATGAAAAACGCTGGAGTGCTTGTCAGCTTGCACGCCAAGATAGCCGCCTCTTACAAAAGATTACTATGCGACAAACCAGACTATACACTCCGATACCTTTAATCACCAATCAAGCCATCGAGCTTGATGACGACAACGCCCATTATGTCAGAACCGTATTGCGGCTAAAAAAAGATGCTCAAATTATTCTGTTCAATGGGCTAGGTGGCGAATATTTTGGCATTGTTACCGAAGTAAGTCGAAAATCCGTGCGTATCGTGCTTGAACAATGGATTGAGCGTAGCGTGGAATCACCGCTACAATTAAGTTTAGGCTTAGGAATTTCACGCGGTGATAGAATGGATTTAACGGTACAAAAATCAGTAGAACTGGGTGTGCATCACATCAGCCCGCTATGTACAGAACGCTGTGTGGTGCAGTTTAACGCCGAAAAAAAATCCCACCGCTTAACGCATTGGCAAAAAATAGCTCAACACGCCGCTGAACAGAGCGGTAGAACGCTATTACCGCAATTTACCGACATCACAACACTGTCAGACTGGCTACCTCAGCAGCAAGGCTTGAAGGTATTTCTTGATCCCTATGCCAATACTTCACTCGCTGAATTAAGCCCGATTGATAATAAAGTAACCTTACTAACAGGGCCTGAAGGTGGTTTTTCTTCTGCTGAACGTGAATTGGCAACAGCGGCAGGTTTTATTGCTGTGCGTTTAGGCAGTCGTATTTTAAGAACTGAAACCGCTTCATTAGCCGCCTTAGCCGCCGTGCAGATGTTGTGGGGTGATTTTGGAGTTTCATCTTGAACGCGAAAATTGGCAGTGTTATGTTGCAAACTTGCCAGCAAAGTTTACGCATCGCGTTTTATGCCCTAGTACCCTTACTGGTATTGCTGGTCGCTATTTCGCTGTCTTGTCTATTGGCTTTTTTTGTCATTAAAGGCGTGGGGGACGTTGTTCCCTTTCAAAAGATTATCAGCAAATCAACCCAGCTTTTGTTGATTTTAAGTATTTTTCCCACCATGAAATTACTTAATATCGACAAAGAGCAACTAGGCTTTGCCGCACGTCCTATTTTTCTCAAACAATTATCGCAAGGCTTGGTGTTAGATTTGCTCACCTTGCTACCGATTTTTGTAATTTTGTATATTGCAAAAATTAATGTACTGGATACCACTGTACACTGGACGCTTGGTTTAGTAGTGGCAAAACTCGCCTATAGTTTATTTTTGGCGTTAATTATTTCACTGATTGAAGAGCCGTTATTTCGCGGTATTCTCATTACAGGGTTGAGCAAAAAAATGCCTGTCGTTTTAGCGATAATCATCAGTGCAATTTATTACGCAAGCCTGCATTTTTTAGATAACAATATTGTCATACCCGCTCAAGACGTACATTTATTCAGTGGTTTTGCCTTATTGGGCGGTGCATTTGCCAACGTATTTAATCCCATCATGTTTTCATCATTTCTATCTTTGATGACCGTAGGTATTTTTTTAGCCAGTGTCACAATCCAAATAAAAACCAGTTTAGGGCTATGTATTGGCTGTCATGCGTGTTGGGTCTGGCAAATAAAAATGAGCAAAAGTTTATTTGATACCAATATGTTTTCAGACTACCTCTATTTAGTTGGCAATTATGATGGCATTATTGGCTCATTAGTGACAGGCTGGCTGACGCTCGAAATCGTTAAATATTTTATCTACCGACACTATATTCTATCTAAACGATAACACTCAGATGCAATAGCTGTTGGACGATTGAGCAATAAATCAACCAACAATTGTGCGGATGCAGGTCCCATGACTAAACCATTTCTAAAATGCCCTGCATTGATGCTTAAATTAGCAATACTTGGATGCCTGCCGATATAAGGCACGCCATATTCAGTTCCAGGTCGTAAGCCTGCCCAGTGTTTAATGACGGGATAATTGTTCAGTGCGGGTAATAAATCAACCGCAAAACCAGCGAGTTGATCATAAGCCTTTGTTGACGTGGTTTTGTTAAACGCCTCGTGTTCAACCGTACTGCCCGCCAAAATTTTTCCATCCAAACGTGGAATCAAATATTGGTCATTATCTAAAACGATATGGCGCAAAGTGTCTGGCTTAGCATCAAATAACACCATTTGTCCTTTGACAGGGGCAATATTAGGTGTGTTACTACCAATAAACTGTTGAAATAACTTCCCCGTCCACGCCCCAGCCGCAATAATCAGCTCATTCACGGCAACAACGCCTTGCGTAGTTGTAATGGCGGTAACGCGCTGGTCATCGTGACTAACAGCGATTAACTCACAGTGTTCACGCAAATCACAGCCGTGGTTAATTAAATACTGCTTCAATGAGCGCACCAAACGTGGATTACGCGCCTGAGCAATGCTGGGCATCCATAACGGATTAACTGGCGTAGTGTTTAGCTCGGCAAAAAATGCGCTATTCGCCTGTTGATAGCTAATAGCATTATTTTCACACCAGTCCACAGCGGCGGTAAAATCTGGATTTTTGGTAATTAATAAACCACAAGGATTCCATTCGGGATCTATTTGTGTGTCGCTAAATAGCTCATCTGCCAAATTAGGATAAAGTTGCAAACTTTGCAGCACTAAACGGGTAATCGCATCCGCTTGTCGCCACGGATACAGGGGCAATAAAATTCCACCGCCTGCCCATGACGATTCCTGACCCAATAAATTTTTTTCAATGACGGTAACGCTGGCTCCTGTTTTAATAAATTCTCTCGCTGTTAGTAGCCCGATAATGCCGCCACCGATAATGGTAATGTCTGAGTGTGTGGTCATGAGATAATTAGCTATAATTGGTGTTAATGGAAGGGGTAAGTTAATTATAACCTATGAATAAAGTTGCGACGAACGCACGGAAATGCAACCAAATTACAAATTGTATTTTTGATAATTTTTGTTGTTTTTTATAGACAATAGTTGCTATTTAAGGCGTATATTTCATTACTTATTGATAATTAAAGAGTAATTGATATGAAAAAAATACGCTTAAAACTTGTAGCGAATTAGTTTTACTGCTAATATGACCTCCGTAACAGGGCTTTGTTGTATTAAAGCCAATTTTTTGTAAGATAACAACCTCATGAGGGGGCTCAATGACTTTTAAACAAACTAAATTAGTGCTGGGTATTGCCACATTAGCGATGGGAGCCGCACTGGTTTCTCCACAAGCTATGGCACACAAAAGTAGCAAAAAACATCACCATGCAAGTCAACCATCGTACAGCAAAGTTGACTTATTAGAGTCTCAAGTTCGTGCGATGCAAGATGAAATAGCTTCTTTAAGAACACAACAAGCGAGTGCTGCGCCTGTTGTTGCTGTTGATACTGCTAAAGTTGAAGAATTGGATCAGTGGATGGCATCTGTTAAAGCTGCGCCAGTTATCGAAAAAACTAAAGACAACATGATGTTCTTCCGTGGTGGTTACGGACATTCTAATGCCACAAGAGGTGGTACATTGGATCCCACAACTATTCCAGGTGTTGGTTCTAGCATCAATGGTTTGGGTAATGGTCGTATGGCTGATAAAGACGCATGGTATGCTGGTGCAGGTTTTGACTTCAGCTTGAACAATAACTTGTTCGGTTTGATGGACAACACTGAAGTTCTGGCTGAACTGATGTTTGATTACAAACAGTATGCACAAGGCTCTAAAAACGGTATTTCTGGTGGTGTAGCTGGTGCGGCTAATGTAGGCGTGATAGGTCTTGCTCCTCTAACTGTTAATAACCAAGCTGCAACAGT
>SESE01000987.1_pt1 | contig 11750 bp, 10 predicted proteins | sample 3171371 | NCBI WGS metagenome assembly SESE01 (sample SAMN06051881, study PRJNA518727) | freshwater metagenome | biome: subpolar coniferous forest; feature: holomictic lake; material: water; isolation source: holomictic Lake 442, 13 m depth | place: Canada: near Kenora, Ontario | collected...
TGATCGCCTGCTCGGAAATCTTTAGTGATACCCAATTTACATATCGCTGCCATTATGGCAAAGGAGCGTTCAAATGTCTGATGCACTTTTAAGTTCAGTATTATCTGCAGTTATTGCAGGTGTGTTTACTCTTGTTGCAAAACGTATGGAATCCAGCCATGCACATGATGATGCCAAGGCAGTAGCTTCTCCAACGCCAGCATTAACAGCAACAAGTCCGGCTGCACAGCCAGTCGCAGGTACAATCAACTACGGCTCAGCCCTAAAGCATATCGGTATCCTGCAGTTTTTGCTCAATATTGTTGGTTTTCTTGTTGGTATCATTGTTGGTGCAACGGGAGCAGGTACGGAAACGCTTATTTTGATGGCGTTGTTCATTGGGACGATTGTGCTCATTGCAGGATTTTTCTGGTCGGCTTTATCAGTCGAAAAGCCCATGATATGGAAGTACTTGGTTATTGTAGCTCTTGGTGTCGCCATTACTACCTTGATCATTAACTCTATTATTCTGCAAATACCGCTTTCACTTGCAAGTCTTGCCGTTGCACTTGTGCAAAACTTTTCATGTATGGGTATCGGTGGATTTATTGCCAAGGCGGTAAAAAAATAATGCAGGTGCGAGTGCAGCCTCAATTTCAACCATCACAGGGTTTCCGGAAATCGATATGATTTGTTAACCATGAACTACAAAAATCAATCGAATTGGCGGGAGATCCAACGCTTTCTGCCCAAAGAATTTCAGCTTGAGCAGGATAATGAACCCTCAGAAGAGTGGTGGCCATGGCGAGGACACCAGGTTCACCTTGATTGCTTTCGTAATCCACACTCCGAGGTCAAGGTGATCCTGTTTCATGGAGTTGGCACCAACGGGCGGCAAATGTCAACCATCCTGGGCAGTCCCTTGTTCAAGCGCGGCTTTGAAACCATTGCTGTTGATATGCCCGAGTATGGCATGACACGGGTTGCGTCCGGTGAGCTGGTGACCTACGATGATTGGGTTCAGGCTGGCAGTGATCTCATTGATGCTGAACTTGATAAAGATGGCCGACCCATCGTGCTCTACGGTCTCAGCGCAGGTGGTATGCTTGCCTGGCATGTAGCTGCGCTCAACAAAAAAGTCAAAGGCATCGTTGGCATGACCTTTCTTGATCAACAAGAACAGCAGGTTCGCGATGAAACGGCGTTGAATTTCCTCATGAGTCGTATCGGGATACCATTGACCCACATGGCAGCAAAAACGCCACTGGCAGCTCTTCGTATGCCGATGAGCCTTGCGAGCAAAATGTCGGCGCTGGTCAACAATAAAGCGGCGCTCAAGGCTTGCCTGAGAGACAAGACATCGGCGGGCAAATGGGTCACCATGAAGTTTCTCAGCTCGCTCACCACGTATAAACCTGTGGTTGAACCCGAAGCTTATGATATCTGTCCGATTTTACTGACTCAACCCGAAAAAGACAGATGGACACCCTTGCATCTCAGTGAGCTTTTTCTCAAGCGTGTCAATCGGGTGCCGAAAAAGGTGGTGATGCTTGAAAATGCTGGCCACTATCCAGTCGAACAACCCGGGTTGACACAGATGTGTGATGCCGTGGTTGAGTTCATCCAGACATGTCGTCTCATATAATCGAAATGGAAGCTGGAACGCCGGATGAATACTCATAAAATCAACCCAACGACTTCTGACACCAACGGTAGTCATGGTAACGATAAGAGCCGTGCGCCAAGCATAATAATCTGTTTGTAACCGAATAGATCGAATCATTTTCCTTATTTATGACGTATTCTTAACTTGCTCGTGCGTCATATTATTGGTGGAGTGAGTGTGTCTATTTAAAATATGGGCCACAATGTTATTCTGGATAAGGCAAGAGCTTGCAAGAAACATGGGCTGCGATTCCTGACGAGCGATGTTCTCATTCCCTGACACTACTGGTTAAAGAGGTACCAAGATTTCAGAATCTCTATTGATAGCCGCAAAGGCTTTCCATTTCTATCACTGTCACAGGAGGAAAGATGAAAATCGAAGAGATGATCACTGCAGTACAAGGCGTCTTGGGTGTTGAAGCAGACGGCAAGGCTGGACCTGAAACCTGGGCTGCTATCTACAGGCAGATAGTCAGTCCTGAACTACCGGAGACTTCCCCGTTACCAGACATAACGTCTGTAGACGCAAGAAGTGAAAAGGTCATTGCAACTTTGTTGCCTCAGGTGCAGCCATTGGCGCGTGCTCTTGTCCAGAAAGCAGCTCTAAGCGGAATTTGCCTAAAGATAATCAGTGGTTTCAGGACCTATGCAGAACAAGATGCCCTTTATGCGCAAGGCCGAACAACACCAGGCAGTATTGTAACAAAAGCTAAAGGAGGCTACTCAAATCACAACTTCGGGATTGCCTTCGATGTCGGGGTTTTTGAGGGAAACAAGTATCTCGATGATTCACCAAAATACAAGGCTGCAGGTGTTCTCGGTACCGATTTGGGCCTGGAGTGGGGTGGAAACTGGAAAACTATTTCCGATCAGCCACATTTCCAGCTTCGACCCGGTTGGGCATCTATAATGAAGGAATCGGAAATGATGGCCGAGTTGAGAAATCGTGTGGCCAGTGAGTTGCCTATTTTTGCGTAAGCTGACACCTGCGAGGTGTAGCTGAATGTGTCAGTATCGCAGGAAAATTTATTCAGCGGTATAATGGCGTCATGTGAGTGCCTTTCTATTGAAGGGAAAGCAGTTCTGCGCGGTTGCGGTTCTTCCTGGTGTAGAGCGTCCTCAAATAATTGGGGATTTTTTCTTAGATTCCGCCTTGACAAAAAGCACTGAAACGAATCAATTAATTAACTTTCTGCATAATGTCTGATCCTGTTATCAAGCGGGCGCTGGTTTCTGTATCTGATAAAACCGGTATTGTGGATTTCTGCCGGGAACTCTCCCTCCTCGGAGTCGAAATTTTCTCAACTGGGGGAACTTTGAAGTCTCTGCAGGATTCAGGTGTCAGTGCAGCCTCCATCTCAACAATTACCGGATTTCCGGAAATCATGAACGGCCGGGTTAAGACGCTTCACCCGAAAATACATGGGGGGCTGCTTGCCGTAAGAGAGAATGCCGACCATGTAAAGCAGGCGGTCGAAAACGGTATCAGCTTTATTGATTTGGTGGTGGTGAACCTTTATCCATTTGAGGCAACTGTAGCCAAACCGGATGTGACGTTTGAAGATGCTATAGAAAATATTGATATCGGAGGCCCTTCGATGCTTCGGAGTGCGGCCAAGAATAACGAGTCGGTAACGGTTGTTACCGACAGTGCCGATTATGCGCTGGTATTGCAGGAGATGCGGGAAAATAACGGCGCGACCAAAAGGAGCACTCGTCTTTCGCTTGCCTTGAAGGTGTTTGAACTCACCTCTCGTTATGACCGTGCCATTACCTCTTATCTGGCAGGAGCTGTCGGAGGAGAGCAACCTGAGGCGGCAGCCAGAATGACGGTCAGCCTTGAACGTGAGCTCGATATGCGTTACGGTGAGAATCCTCATCAAAGTGCAGGGCTCTACCGCCTGACCGATGAGAACGGAACCCGCTCATTTGAAGACTTTTTTGAGAAACTGCATGGCAAGGAACTCTCCTACAACAACATGCTCGATATTGCCGCAGCCGTATCCCTGATCGAGGAGTTCAGCAATGAAGAGCCGACAGTCGTTATTATCAAGCATACCAACCCATGTGGTGTTGCTCAGGCCTCGACGCTTGCTGAAGCCTATCGCAGGGCCTTTTCAACCGATACACAGGCTCCTTTTGGGGGCATTATCGCCTTTAACCGTCCTCTTGATATGGAAGCTGCAAAGGCGGTTAATGAAATCTTTACTGAAATTCTCATTGCTCCAGCTTTTGAGGATGGCGTCCTTGAGATGCTGATGAAGAAAAAAGATCGCAGGCTTGTGCTGCAGACCAATGTCATGCCTAAAGGCGGCTGGGAGTTCAAGTCCACACCATTCGGCATGCTCGTTCAGGAACGCGACAGCAAAATTGTTGCAAAAGAGGATCTGACCGTTGTCACCAAACGGCAGCCGACCGAAGAGGAAATTGCCGACCTGATGTTTGCCTGGAAGATCTGCAAACATATCAAGTCGAACACCATTCTTTATGTGAAAAACCGCCAGACCTTCGGCGTCGGCGCTGGTCAGATGTCGCGTGTTGACTCTTCAAAAATCGCACGCTGGAAAGCTTCGGAAGTGGGCCTTGACCTTCATGGATCAGTTGTGGCCTCTGATGCCTTTTTCCCCTTTGCCGATGGTCTTCTGGCCGCTGCCGAAGCTGGAGTCACGGCAGTCATTCAGCCCGGAGGTTCCATCAGGGATAACGAAGTGATTGAGGCTGCAGATGCCAACAACCTTGCGATGGTTTTTACCGGTATGCGCCACTTCAAGCATTGAGAGAGGGAAGAAAGATATTTTTCGAGTATCATGGAGTGCAGAAAATTAAAAGAGATCGGGGTTGTACGGAAGCAGTGCGTCCCGATTTTTTTTATGGTTCAAGGTTGCAATATCAACGATCCTGAAAGAAAAAAGAGAGAGATTATGGAACAGAGAAAACTTGGAACTCAGGGATTGAGCGTATCGGCACAGGGTTTAGGCTGCATGGGGATGTCCGATTTTTACGGTAAGCGGAACGAGGCGGAATCAATAGCCACCATCCACCGTGCGCTGGATCTGGGAGTGAACTTTCTTGACACTTCAGATATGTACGGACCGTTTACCAATGAGGAGCTTGTCGGCAAGGCAATCAAGGGGCGTCGCAACCAGGTCATTGTCGCCACGAAGTTTGGGATCATGCGCAGCAGCCCATCGGTCGATGGCGGCTGGGCGCCCGTCACCGGTATCTGCGGGAGGCCGGAGTATGTCCGTTCATCCTGTGATGGCTCATTGAAACGGCTGGGAGTTGACCACATTGATCTCTACTATCAGCATCGTGTGGATGCTGCAGTGCCGATTGAAGAGACGGTTGGGGCCATGGCAGATCTTGTCAATGCAGGAAAGATACGCTATATCGGGCTCTCTGAGGCTGGTGTTCAGACCATTCGTCGTGCTCATGCCGTGCATCCGGTGAGCGCGTTGCAGAGCGAGTACTCACTCTGGAGCCGCGATCCTGAAGATGAGATTTTGCCTGCGCTGCGTGAGCTTGGGATTGGTTTTGTCCCCTATAGCCCACTTGGACGCGGTTTTCTCACCGGGCAGTTGAAAAGCCCCGACGATTTTGCTGCCGATGATTACCGTCGCAACTCTCCCCGCTTTCAGGGCGAAAATTTTATGAAGAACCTTGAACTGGCAGAACGGATCAAGGGCATTGCCAGCAGAAAAGGAATTACTGCCGGGCAACTGGCTCTTGCGTGGGTACTGGCACAGGGTGACGACATTGTCCCGATTCCCGGCACCAAACGTCGCAGCTACCTTGAAGAGAATATCGCTGCCGGATCAATAGTTATCAATGAGATCGAAATGGCCGAGATTATCGAAGCGTTTCCCAAAGGAGCTGCGGCCGGAGAACGTTATCCAGAAAACATGATGAAGCTGGTAAATCAATAACCACCTCTCCTTCCTTGCAGGTTGGGGTGCAGGTACCCCAACTTACTCTTATTCGGAAAGCCACCGCTAAAGTTCTCCTGATCTTTTCAGATTCTCCGCCACAGCTCGGGCATTGCGTTTCATCCTGCGAAGCCCGATGCGGAAAACGGGTGTTCCATAAAACAACTCACGGAAGCCTGACTTGGTAAGGCTCAGTATCTTCTCTGTAGAAATATTCACAAGTTCATGTCGTAACGCAAAAGATGGATCTGCCATGATGCTTGCCTGCTGGTTATAGGGGCAAACCTCCTGACAGAGGTCGCATCCGAACACCCAGTCGCCTGTCATGGCAGCCTCTTCAGTCGTAAATTCCCGTTTCAGCTCCACCGTCAGGTAGGAAATGCACTTTGATGCGTCAATTTTTCCCGGCTCGACCAAGGCGCCGGTTGGGCAGTGGTCAAGGCACTTGCTGCAACTTCCACAAGAGTAGGGTAATGTGAATTTGGCGGAAGGTATCGCTCTGTCGATAAGTATCTCTCCGAGAAAAAGGTATGATCCTGCCGATGGCACCTGCAGAAGAGTGTTTTTGCCTGTTGTTCCAATGCCGGCTTTTTCTGCCCAGTTTTTTTCGAGAAGGGGTGAGCTGTCAACCGTTATCAGTGCTGTGAGAGGCTCTCCCAAAAGCCTTTTTATTGAGGCAAGGAGCTCTTCAAGTTTTGCTTTTACAACAGTATGGTAGTCGTCGATGAGTGCATATTTCGAGATTTTCGGGAGACCTTCGCGATGCACAAGAGGGTGATTATAGCTGATGGCGACTGAGATGATGGTGTGCAGGCCGGGAAGCAGCAGAGAAGGATCTGCCCGTTTTTCCATCTGCTTTTCCATGTAGTTCATCTCACCATGCCGCTTTTCCAGGATCATGGCGGTAAAGCGTTTCGCCGCAATCGGTTGCGATACAGGAGAAGAAAAGCCTGTTGCAGCGAACCCGAGCCGTGCTGCTTCCTTGCGGATTTGGCGGGCAAGATCTGTTGACGCGTCAGCCATAGCGTTTTTTGGCCATCTGCCGCACGCCTGAAAAGAGCAGAGACAGCAGCATGAGCAGAAAGCCCCACAGCAGAGAGATTCCACCTCCAGCCATAGCGGGAAGGATACCAGCGGTCATAGCCATGGAGGTGACTGCTGCAAGCCACAGGACAGCAATCAGGAGCATGGGAAGCAGCCGCAGTGATTTCAGCAAAGCGGGAAGTGTGGCCACCGCCATCGCCACCGCCATCGTTATCCACCAGCTATTATTGGAAAAAAAGGTCATCATGACTGATCTGAATTTTGGCTCCACCTTTTTATTCCCCACCCGGCGCCGACAGTGCCCCGGTCGGGCAGCTTTCCGTCATAACCGCAATGTCAAGCTTGCCATCGTATTCTTCGATCATACGAACGCAAATACCGCAATCAACGCACTTTTCGCGCTCCATTGAGATGTCGGCATTTTCAGCTTTGTAAAATCCGGGATGCTCATGCTTTTGTGTGGCATGAATGGGCAAATAACGTGAGGCAAGTTCTCGAAGACGGCAGTCGTTGATGGCATTGCATTTGCACTGAAGGCATCGCGCCGCCTCTTCGCGGGCAAGAGCTTCAGTATAGCCTGTTACCACTTCGCTGAAACTCGCCTTGCGTTCTGATGGCGGCAACTCTGGTACAGCAACTCTGTCGGCGGGTTGTTTTCGCTGATAGAACGCTTGCGGTGCTTCGTCTCTTGCGCCATAAGATGAATTAAACGGAACTTTCGTAGCTACAACCATCTCTCCATGTAAAAAGAGATTGATGGCGTGAGCTGCCCGTTTTCCCTGTTCAACGGCACGAATGGCGGTATCGGTGCCTGTGACACAATCCCCTCCGGCAAAAAGCCATGCTGTTTCTGATTGCAGGGTTTCCGGGTTGACCATCAGTTCGCCGTACTGTCCGGTGCCAATGCCCGCAGTATCAGCTATCAAGTGGTCAATCTGCTGGCCGATAGCCGAGATAATGGTGTCGGCTGTTATGGTGAACTCCGACCCTTCAACTGGTATCGGTCTTCGACGCCCGGATGAATCGACCGCTCCTGGGCTCATGGTTATGGCGGTGATTTCCAGTGCGCCATTCACGCTCCTGATTTCGGTTGGCGCCGCCCACTCAATGAGGATAATTCCTTCTGCCAAAGCCTCCTGAATTTCAGAGGCGTTGGCGGGCATCTCTTCTCTGGAACGGCGATAGAGAATGGTGACGGTTAAAGCGCCAAGTCGAAGCGCTGTCCGTGCGGCATCGATGGCTGTGTTGCCACCACCGGTTACCACCACCAGTTTTCCGGGATGAGGCTGTTCGCCTGATGCCGCTTTCCGCAAAAACTCAATACCACTGGTCACACCGGGTGAACCTTCGCCCGCAATATTCATCGTTGCAGCCTGCTGTGCGCCGACGGCCAGAAACACTGCGTCATAGTTACCATGAAGCGTCTCAAGGGTAACATTTTTACCGAAAGTGGTATTGAACTGAAACTCCAGACCCATGTCGAGGAGGGTTGCCAGGTCACTTTCAATAACCGCATCCGGCAGCCTGAAGCGGGGAATACCGTAGCGCATCATCCCTCCCGCTTGTGCGTTTGCATCAAGTATGGTCACCTCATGTCCATGACAAAGCAGGAACCATGCGGCAGTGAGACCGGCTGGCCCCGAACCGACAATGGCGACCTTTTTGCCTGTGTTCGGAGCAAGTGCAGGGATAAAACGATTGGCTTGCTCAGAATCCTTGTCAGCGGCATAGCGCTTCAGGGCACAGATAGAGACGGGCTGATCAATGCCATGCCGTCTGCACTCATCTTCACAGGGGGCCGGGCAGATTCTGCCGAGAATTCCGGGAAGAGGAATGGTTTGCTTGATGATCTCTATAGCACGCGCATCGTTATGTCTGGCAATTGCTGCAACAAAATCTGGAATATTGCAGCCTGCCGGACAAGTTATTTCACAGGGGCCCATGCAGTCACCATCATGCTCCGAGATAATGCTTTCAAGACTTTGACGCCTCATGGCGTTGAGTGTCTCGTTCTCGGTTTCGAGGACCATTCCATCCGATACCGGTGTATCACATGCCGGAACAAAGCGGTTCTTGCCCTTGATCTCGACTATGCACATCCAGCATGAACCTGTCTCTTCAAGGGATTTGTGAAAGCAGAGAGTAGGAATAACGATGCCCGCAGCAGTTGCAGCTTCAAGAATTGATGTTCCGGGCGCTGCCGTAACCGCCTGCTGGTTGATGGTCAGTAAGAGTTGCTTCATTCGCTTTGTTGTGAAGGGTGTGTCGGAGCGAAGTTCTGTTCAAGAGAGAGAGCTACTTTTTCAAGATGCCACATGGGTGTGGAGGTAGCACCGCATACACCGACATTGTCAATCGACTTGCCATTACTGTCGTTAAACCATGCATCCTGAATTTCATCAATATCTTCGATAAAAAAACTTCGGGGATTTGCGGCTTTGCAAATATTATACAACACCTGGCCGTTTGAACTCTTTTTCCCCGCGACAAAAATAATAACATCGTTGGCAAGTGAAAAGTCGTGCAGTTTCTGGTTCCGGCTTGATACCTGGCGACAAATCGTATCCTTGAAAACATGCTCGGGCATGGAACGCACCCCGGTCATCTCTGCCGTAATGTCAATATCGCGGATTGCCATCCATGGCGCAGCTTCCGCAGAGAGCGCACGGGCAAAATGCGTTTCCAGATGAGCCTTCAGCTCGTAAAAGCCCGGAACGTCCATCGTGGTCTGGGAGATAAACGCTGTTTTTTTTGTAGGGTCAAGATTTTTGATCTCCTCCGTGTCACTGAGGTCAGCATGTTTGATAATAACGGCGAGGTTGTTGCATTGACCGTTGATACCGATTACCTCCGGGTGGGTATGTTTTCCGTAAATAATGATCTGGTAGCCAAGCTCAAAGAGTAATCTTGTTGTGCGCTGCAACCTGGAAACGACAGGGCAGGTGGTGTCAGTAACAGTCAGATTGTTCTCTTTTGCAATTTTGTAGGTGGAAGGAGGCTCACCGTGTGCCCTGATCAGTACTTTGGTATTATTCAGCTCTTTAAAGGCAGTTTCATCAACAGTCACCAGGCCAAGCTGTTCAAGGCGCTTCACCTCGACCTCATTATGGACAATATCGCCAAACGAGTACAAGCCTCCCGGCTCCTGGAGCTGTTCTTCAGCAGCATTGATGGTTCCCTGTACTCCAATGCAGAAGCCGGATGAAGTTCTGTCGAGATTTACTTTCATGCTGTACACGTTAGCGTTATACCTCCACCAAATGGACATCGGGCAGTTCTGAGCCCATAAAGAGTTGGTAGAGCATGCTGAATTTTTGAGGCAGATCGCTGACTAAAAGATGGGGAACAGAGGTGTTCTGAGACTGATTGAGCTGGCCGGACTGTAGCAGCAGCTCACGGGTTCTCAGTGCGACCGCTTCTGCTGAATCAATAATACGAATGCCACTCCCAATGGTCGCTTCGATGATTTCGCGAAGAATCGGATAGTGGGTGCAGCCAAGTACCAGTGTATCAATCTCTTCTGTGCGAATCTCTGCAAGATAATGTTCGGCAACAAGTTTTGTGGCGAGATGGTTGATAAAACCCTCCTCGGCCAATGGAACAAAAAGAGGACAGGCCTTTGAGATGACCTCTATGTCGGGGTTGAGCTCGTTAATAGCTCGGGCATAAGCATTTGAACCGACGGTTGCCTGTGTGCCTATAACGCCGATCCGGTTGTTTTTTGTGACCTGCACAGCCAGTTCAGCGCCAGCTTTGAGAACTCCAATGACCGGAACGTCACCACAAGCTTTTTCAACAATATCAAGGGCAAGCGCCGAAACAGTATTACAGGCAACAATAATTATTTTAGGCTGATATCGCATGAGAATGGCGGTATCGTCAGCCGCATACTTTCTTATTGTTACCTCAGACTTCGGGCCATAAGGCACCCTCGCTGTATCACCAAAATAGATAATCCGCTCAAACGGAAGGGCCGCCTGTATCGCCTTGACAACCGTGAGTCCTCCAATACCGGAGTCAAATATACCAATCAGGCTTTTGTTCAATTCACAACTGACGACTGACAACTGACAACTGACAACTGACAGGTTACAAGTATTCGCTGTCTATTATCCCATTGCCGATTGTCACATTACTGAAAACTATACATTAAAGCGGAAGACAATCACATCGCCATCCTTGACAATGTACTCTTTGCCTTCCGAGCGGAGCTTTCCTGCTTCCTTGACCTTATGTTCAGAGCCGAGCTCAATCAGGTCACGGTAGAACATGACTTCTGCGCGAATAAACCCTCTTTCAAAATCAGAATGAATAGCTCCTGCCGCTTCTGGAGCGGCAGCGCCCTTGCGGATAGTCCAGGCATGAACCTCTTTTTCTCCTGCAGTAAAATAGGTCTGGAGTCCAAGCAGGTCATAAGCTGTTTTAATCAATCGGTCGAGGCCAGAGGTATGAAGCCCGAGGCTTTCAAGAAACTCCGGGCGCTCCTCTTCAGGCAGTTCAGCGATCTCAGACTCTGTTTTTGCGCTGATGATAAGCATTTTTGCGCCGGATGCCGCAGCTATTTCAGCTACTTTTTTTGTATAGCCATTTCCATCCGGTAGGTCAGACTCTGCGACATTGGCAGCAAAGAGAATAGGTTTGGATGAGAGAAGAAAAAACGGACGAGCAATAATCTGCTCTTCGGGAGTTGAAAGAATTTTTCGGACAGGAATGCCTTCGCTGAGGCCGCTGATTATTTTTTCTGCCACATCGAGCTGCAGCAAAAGCTCCTTTTCTTTTCTGGCGTTTTTTCTGAGTCTCTCAATTCGGCGTTCCATACTGTCAAGATCGGCAAGCATCAGCTCGGTTTCAATGGTGACAATGTCGTCCGCAGGGTCAATTCTTCCTTCAACGTGAATAATATTGTCGTCATCAAAACACCGTACGACATGGACAATGGCGTCGACTTCCCGGATATGGGAGAGAAACTGGTTGCCGAGACCTTCGCCTTTGCTTGCACCTTTGACCAGTCCGGCGATATCGACAATTTCAAGGGTTGCCGGTACAAGTGTCGGAGTTTTTACGACATTTGCAATCTGCTGCATTCTGTGGTCGGGAACCAGCACAGTTCCGACATTTGGTTCTATGGTACAGAAC
>SESE01000988.1_pt1 | contig 11740 bp, 13 predicted proteins | sample 3171371 | NCBI WGS metagenome assembly SESE01 (sample SAMN06051881, study PRJNA518727) | freshwater metagenome | biome: subpolar coniferous forest; feature: holomictic lake; material: water; isolation source: holomictic Lake 442, 13 m depth | place: Canada: near Kenora, Ontario | collected...
GCCAAAGCCAGGGTCAGGTGGGAGGATACGGACGGCGTCGACGAAGAAACTACTAAGCGCATTTTGCGGGCTATCGCAATATTCCTTTTGACCTTAGCACTGCTTGGAGGCTCCATCTACGGCCTGAAGATGTTGATGCTAGGTGGAAAGATGGGACTGGCGGCGGCGGAACCTACGTCAGGACCGGTGCTGCGTGGCTATATTCCGGCCCCAAGACCGGCTACGGTACCCCCCATATACTTTACCAACGAAGATGGCTTGGTCGGCAAGCTTACGGACTTTACCGGTAAAGTCGTGCTGTTGAACCTGTGGGCGACGTGGTGCGCACCCTGCGTTAAGGAATTACCCTCGCTTGATCGCCTCCAAGGCCGGCTTGGCGGCGAGGAATTCCAGGTACTGGCGCTGTCGCAGGATCGCGGAGGCCGCCTCACCGTCTCGCCGTTCCTAGACAGGCTGAAGCTGAACAATTTGCCAGTCTATCTTGACCCCGAAGGCAAGACATTGCACGATCTTGGCGTTGGCGGCCTGCCGACCACTTTCCTGATTGATCGCCAAGGCCGGGCGCTTGGCCGGCTCGAAGGTGAGGCGGACTGGGATTCACCGGAAGCGCTCCGCCTGATCCAGCTCGCTATCGGCAAGGACACAACGACCTCTAAACAGCGACCCGGAGGCATAATCAAAACCGGAGGGTGAGAGGCTGAAATCGTGCAGGAAGGGTCCCTGGTTATGATTTGGCCCCTGATCACGATTGAGCCTTACGGACAAAAAAAGGCCGCGCCAGTAAGGCGCGGCCCAAGTTTAGGGAGGAAACGCCCAAGAAGTGCGTTACTAGGTCGATCGCATCGGAGACGCGCTCAACGTCGCGAGGCACACTATGGTGCACTGCACCCAGAAGGTCAAGTAAAATTATTCGTAAAATTTAGCAGGCCTGACACTATAAAATTTCGGGTCAGACGCGGGAATTTGCGGATCTGACACAGGAATTTTCGGTTCAGACGCGGGCTCGCCTGCCATTCTCTCCTTTGTGGCGACGGCGGCGTATTCAATTGTGTCTCCATCCTCCTCCGCGTACCAAACTGTCATTGATGCAAGGCTGCTATGATAAATTCACCAAGACACGGCTTTCCCCAGTTGATCGCCGACATCGGCGGCACCGACGCCCGCTTCGGACTGATTGACGAGGCCGGGGCCGAGAGAAGTGTTGTTCTCCGTTGCGCCGATTACCGCTCTTTGGAGGAAGTGATCTGTGCTGCCATCGTGGGTTTCAGGGACAATTCCCGCCCCAGACGGGCAGCACTGGCGGTGGCGGCACCGGTCCTAGGCGACCTAGTTGCCCTGACCAATCTGCCCTGGACTTTTTCAATTGAGGCACTGCGCGATAAACTGGGGTTGGTCGAGTTGGAGGTGATCAACGACTTCGCTGCAGTTGCACTGGGCGTACCGCGACTTGCCGAGCACGAGCGGCGGCAACTTGGCGCTGGAACGGCCGAGCCGGACGCCCCAATCGTGGTGCTCGGCCCCGGCAGCGGCCTAGGCGTCGCCACGCTGGTCCGCGCCCCAAGCGGCTGGCTGGCCCTGGCCGGTGAGGGCGGCCATGTCACCATGGCTCCGGCCAATGATCGCGAGGATGCGATCTTGACCCGATTACGACGGAATTTCGGCCATGTTTCAGCTGAGGAAGTGCTGTCCGGTCCAGGACTGGTCAACCTTTACCGGGCCGTCAACGATTTGAACGGGAGTCGTGAAATGGAAATTACCACAGCCCAAATCACCGCAGCCGAAATCACCAAAGCGGCACTCGCGGGACGGTCTTCTGTTTGCGTCGAGGTACTGGAGCTGTTTGCCGCCATGCTCGGTACCGTCGCCGGCAATGCAGCGCTGACCTTGGGCGGACGCGGCGGCGTCTACATTGCCGGTGGCATCCTCCCCCGACTCGGCGATTTTCTCGATCGTTCCGCCTTCCGTCGCCGCTTTACCGACAAGGGTGGCCACGCCGCAGCCTATTTGGCGCGGATACCAACCTACCTAGTCACTCATCCCCTACCTGCATTCCTTGGCCTGCGCGCACAACTATCATTGGGAACCGCGCCCGCATGACAAATCCTACGCTAGTCAACTACCAGTTCCCCGAGCTGCCCATTCCCGAGCGGCTGCTGGCCCTGGTCGGCGAGGCGCCCGGCAGCGAGGAGGTGAAGGAGTTGCAGCCCTTCGTCGGCCGCAGCGGCCTTCTGCTTAACGACCACTTGAAGACGGCCGGCATTGAGCGCAGCCGCTGCTTGGTCGCCAATGTCTTTAGGGTCCAGCCTCCTGATAATAATGTGGGCTATTTTTTCGCCTCAAGGGCGAGATCAAGGCGGCTCGGAGTCGAATTGTTGGAACATATGGGACGTTTTGGCGGTTTGGGCTATTGTTTGGCCATCTTCTCGAGCGAAATAGCGGCGCTGCAACAGGCGCTAATCGCCTTGAATCCGCAGGTAATCATTGCACTTGGCCGCACCCCGCTGTGGGCGCTGACCGGTCTGGACGGAATACTGAAATGCCGGGGCGAGGTCCAAACCTGCCGTATGCTGCCGGGCGCCCAGGTGATACCGACCTACCACCCCAGCTACCTGTTGCGTGGCAACCGCCGACTCGAGCCAATGTTCCAGTCCGACCTCGCCCTGGCCGCATCCCTAATCAGACAAAGCCCCTGATCAGACAAAAATAACCCCGCCTTGACCGCCGCCCCGAATTGGGGGCAGGGATCATGGCGGGGCGGTTTGAGAGCCGGACCTTGTGGACGTCATGAAGCAAGTCTAGTTAAGCAATGCCCCCAGCCCTTTAATGCTGCTGTCCACCAGCGGATCCGGGGCACCGGAGGCGACTCGGTCCTCGAACAAGCGGCGGGTTGCGGCCATGGCGAGATCCACGGCGACACTGCGTACCTCGGCCAGCGCCTGCGCCTCGGCTTGAGCGATGCGTTCGATTGCCTGGGCCTCACGCCGTTTGACTGCAGCCTGTACATCAATCTCGGCCTGCTGCCTGATACGCGCGGCTTCTTCACGGGCGTAGACGAGGATATTGTTAGCGTCGGTCTCAATTTGACCTTGGCGCTTCTTGCAATCAGCCATGACCCGCTCGGCATCCTCGCGCAGACGTTGCGCCTCATCCAGCTCTTGCTTGATACGGATGCCGCGCTGATCGAGCGTGCCCATCAGTTGCGCCCAGACAAACTTATAGGCAACCACAGCGAAGATCACAAAGGAGATCGCGACCCAGAAAGTTGCATCCTTCAACATCAGTTGCGCTCCTTTTTTGCGATATTTATCGCCTCGGCAACGACGGCGTTGTCGATTTCTATTCCCGCCAATCGACTGACAACATCTCTGGCGAGTTCAGCAATCGTTTTATCCAAACCGGCGATGGCCGTCATTTTGATGGAAGAAATACGGGCCTCGACTTCCTTGGTGCGGCGGGCTAAGTCGGCCTCAAAGCGCTGCATCAAGAGCTTACTGGATGCCTGACCCTCACCACTGGTTATCGACACGATTTCGTAGGCACGGGCGCGAGCTTCCTCCAGCAGCTTTTCGTTACCGGCAAGGATGGCGTTCGACTCGACGCGCATTTCATCGGCCTTACCGATATCCCAGGCAATGCGGCCATCGCGGTTAGTTATAACTTCTTCGACCTGCGGCAGAGCCACGCCCGAAAGCAGGAAATACAGGGTCACAAAGCTCACAACCAGCCAAAACAACTGGGTCGGCATGGTTGCTGTATCGAGTTGCGGCAGTCCGGCCTTGTGACCGCCCGCATCGCTGGCCATTGCAATACCCACAGTAACCAGCAACAAAATTGCAGCCATCGCTACAGTACCGGCAATGCGAGCCCAGCCCCCCCGAGCCGGACCGGTGATCATAATCTTCATTTCATTCCCCCAAGCGCCCGTCACAGCGTACAGCGCATATTATCTATAACCCGTCCGCCAATCACTACCGGACACGCTCTAGTGAAGATGGATGGCGTCTTTAAGGTAAAGGCAAGTCAGGATGGTGAATACATAGGCCTGAAGAAACGCCACCATCAGCTCGAAGCCAACCAAGGCCACATTAACTGCTACCGGAAGCGCGCCGGCAACGTATCCCGCCGCACCCATGCCGCTGACCATCAAGATTACAAAGCCCGCGAAAACCTTCATCATCGCATGGCCGGCCATCATGTTGGCGAACAGACGGATTGAAAGACTGATCGGTCGCGACATATACGAAACAACTTCGATCGGGATAAGTATCGGGGCCAACCACATCGGGACACCGTGGGGCATGAAGGAGGTAAAAAACTTGACCCCGTGCCTGACTATTGCCACCAACGTCACTAAAAGGAACACAAAGATGGCCATGGCGAAGGTTACGATGATGTGACTAGTGAAAGTGAAAACCCAAGGAATCATGCCAATGACGTTGCCGAACAATATAAAGGTGAACAACGTGAAGACAAACGGGAAGAACGGCCTAGCCTCATGGCCGGCGTTATCTCGCAGCGTGCCGGAAACGAACTCGTACAGCACCTCGGCTAAAGACTGCAGGCGGCCGGGCACCACGCTTCGGCTGCGCATACCTAGCATCATGAGCGTGTAAACGATCACAACCACCGCGACCATCGACAAGGACGAGTTGCTGAACGACACGTCAGTATGGCCGATGGAGAAATTAAAGATCGATTTGATTTGAAACTGATGAAGCGGATCCACTGTCGTCCTCGCTAGTTATAGGGTGCCGTCCTAGCAGCCCGGTTTTTGGCCGTCGTCGCCGGCCGATTTCGTCCCCTGATAGCCCGTCGCATAACCAAGTCCATTGATCGCGCGGTAGACGTTGAGGATACCGGCCCCTGCGCCCAAAAAAAACATCAGGAGCAAGCCCCAAGGCTTGGTCCCCAACCATTGATCAATCAGTATGCCAGAGCCAACACCGACTACCAAGCCTGCCGCCAACTCGGTTCCGATCCGGAAGGCATACGATATCATACCGTTTGCCTTAAGGTCGGATGGGGAATCGGGCTTCCGATTCCAGCCAGTCGAGTCCTTCTTCTCCCGCGCCATCCTGACGCGCTCCTCGATATCCACCAGCCCCGAGGCCAAAACGGCGGGATCTTCACTGTTTAGCATAATTCCAAAGCCCCCCACCTGTTCTCAGCCACGGAAGCACGGAAGCGCGGTAGCATAAAAACGCAGCGGAATTTACCGTCGCCATCATGATCCTGTCAAGATAGACAATTACCTTACGGCTGGGCACCCTACGGCTGGGCACCGTTGCCATGTAAGCGTTTACTTGCAGCGCTAAAATGGCTTCCATTGCTATAATTTGTGCTGTAGGAAAAGGCCACGCAAAACTTCGCGTGAACGTACCGTGGTGGTGTCTAGTGGTGGGGACCAGTGGTGGAGCTCAGTGAGCGAGTCCTATGATCGAATTATGGACAACAACATCTGTGGCGGCATTCGTGACGGCGGATGTCGGAGGGGATCGGGTTGACTCGCACCGAAAACGTCTCTGACAAGGACGCACCGTTTCAGCTGCGCGGTGGCTCTGTCAACTTAATGCTGATGAAGTTGGTCGACATGACGTCGGACAGCTTTTATGAACGGCTGAGCGATAAGGTTCGGCAGGCTCCCAACTTCTTTCGCAATGCTCCTTTGGTGCTCGACCTGGATGGACTGTCCGGCGACGAAAACCTTGATTTTTCAGATATCCGTAGCCGGCTGCGAGCGTGTGGGCTGATGGCAATCGGCGTCCAGGGCGGTGCCCCCCGTCATCAGGAGGCGGCGCTGCGTGTCGGCCTTCCAGCCCTTCCCCCCGGCCGTCCGGCTCGGCTCGACACCGCACCAACTGCGCAACCAATAGTTGCCGCCAAAGTTCAGCCACCGCCACCGCAGGAACCGCCGCCGCGCACAACTCTATTTGTCTCCGAACCAGTGCGATCGGGGCGGCAACTTTATGCGGCCGGCGGTGATCTCGTCATAACCAATCTCGTCAGTGCCGGTGCTGAGCTGCTTGCCGATGGCAATATTCACGTTTACGGCGCGTTACGTGGGCGGGCACTCGCAGGGATTTCAGGAGACACTAACGCTCGCATCCTATGCCTTAGCTTGGAAGCCGAGATGGTCTCAATCGCCGGTCTTTACCGAGTCAACGAAGATATAGCGCCATCCTTCTACCGAAAACCTGTGCAGATATATCTGAAAGAGGGGTATCTTTGCCTCGACACATTTTGACGGCGATTTAATTTATTTCTGTTAGTCAACCCCATTCGCAGGAGAGGCTCCTTGGGCCAAATCATCGTAATGACATCGGGCAAGGGCGGGGTGGGAAAGACGACCTCTAGTGCCGCCTTTGCCACGGGGTTTGCCTTGCGCGGCCACAAGACGGTGGTTATCGACTTCGATGTCGGCCTGCGCAATCTCGATCTGATCATGGGCTGCGAGCGCCGGGTGGTGTTCGATTTCATCAACGTCATCAACGGTGAAGCAAGGCTCAGCCAGGCGCTGATCAAGGATAAACGAATCGAGAACCTATATATCCTGCCAACCTCCCAGACCCGCGACAAGGACGCCCTGACAAAGGACGGTGTCGAAAAGGTAATGGAGGAGTTGCGCAAGGAATTTGAGTTTATTGTCTGCGACTCGCCCGCCGGGATCGAAAAGGGTGCCTTGATGGCCCTCTATTTTGCCGATCAGGCGATAATCGTTACCAATCCCGAGGTCTCATCGGTTCGCGACAGCGACCGGGTGCTGGGCATGTTGGCGGCACGCTCGCGCCGGGCCGAGCTGGGCCTGGAGCCGGTCACCGAGCACCTACTGCTAACCCGCTATGATCCCGAACGGGTAGTTCGCGGTGAAATGCTTAACGTCGAGGACGTGCTTGACATTCTCGCTATTCCCCTCCTTGGCATTATCCCCGAGAGTCAGGCGGTGCTGCGGGCATCCAATGTCGGCGTGCCGGTCATTCTCGACGATGTAAGCACTGCCGGGCAGGCCTATTCCGATGCCGTCGGCCGCTTCCTCGGTGAAAAAATTGAGCATCGCTTTATCAAGCCGCAAAAGCGGGGATTGTTTGCCTGGCTCAGGGGGAATTCCGCATGAGCATCTTTAATTTCTTTCGCCCGGCCGCGCCCAAGCCCCTATCCTCGGCGGTCCATGCCAAGGAGCGGCTACAGATCGTTATGGCCCATGAACGGGCCGGCCGCGACGGACCTGACTATTTACCCCTGCTTCAGCAAGAACTGCTGGCAGTGATCGCTAAATATGTCGACGTGGACCAGAACAAGGTCGAGGTAAAGCTCGATCGCGGCAGCGACTATTCCACCCTCGAAGTCAACATAGAACTTCCCTCGAGCAAACCGGAGCCGCTGCGCCCGCGCATCACTGGCCATGGAGCCTTATCCGGTCGCCGCAGCTGAACCAACCGATGCCGTCCTTCCGTAGTATTATTGAGAAGGTGCCAACAGCGGGCGGGGAACAATGGTGACCTTGAAGGTAAATGGCAAGCCGATCGAGGTGAATGCCGCTCTTGATACGCCGCTGCTATGGCTGCTTCGCGACTATCTTCAGCTTACCGCCACCAAGTTTGGCTGTGGCGCTGGCCATTGCGGCGTGTGTTCCGTAATGGTGAACGATACCCTTGTCCGCTCTTGTACGGTCACGCTGTCTTCACTGGACAACGCCGAGGTCGTGACGCTTGAGGGACTCGAGAGCGATCCGGTGGTGAGCCTGATCACCGCCGCATGGATCGCCGAACAGGTACCCCAGTGCGGCTATTGCGCGCCGGGAATGATCATGGCCACCACCGCCCTGTTGCGCCGGACCCCGCATCCAAATGACATTGAGATCGACAACGCCATCACCAATCTTTGCCGTTGCGGTAGCTATCCCCGCGTCCGTAAGGCGATTCATCGCGCCGCCGCTGCGGCACCTTGACCATGCAGAGCTGGGGGGCCGTGATGCCGCTGCCGATCAATCTCAGCCGTCGCGGCATTCTCAAAGGAACCGGCGCCCTGGTGCTGGGGGCCCATTTGCCGTGCCTTATTGGCACCTCACCGGCCGGGGCCAGCCCCACCGTTGAGGTAATAAACGCCTGGCTGCGAATTTCCGCCGAAACCGTCACCGTCATGGTGGCCTGTGCCGAAATGGGCCAAGGCGTCTTCACCGCCCTGCCGATGCTAGTCGCTGAGGAACTTAGGATTGACTGGCGGTCGGTCCGGGCCGAGGCGGCACCCTTCGATCCGGTATACGGAAACCCATTGCTCGGGGCGATGCGGACCGGCGGTAGCATCTCGGTACGAGGCTTTTTCCTGCCGCTACGCCGAGCCGGGGCTGCGGCCCGATTGATGCTGATGGCGGCTGCGGCACGAGTTTGGCGGGTGCCGATCAGCGAACTGAGCGCCGAGGATGGCACGGTCAGCCACGCCGCAACTGAGCGCCACGCCAGCTACGGCGCGCTTGCCCGACTTGCGATGCGACAACGGGTTCCACTCGACCCAAAGTTGCGCGAGCCCGGGGATTGGAGCCTGATCGGCAAACCACTCCCGCGCCTAGATATTCCGGTCAAGGTAACGGGTCAGGCCCAGTTCGGCATTGACGTCCGCCTGCCCGATATGCTGTACGCAGCTATCCGACACTGCCCGGTTTTCGGCGGCACACTAGGCACGGTTGACGAATCGGCGGTCAGGACCCGGATAACCCCGGCCTACCAGCCCGGGATAATCGCAGTTGTGCCGTTTAAGTCCGCTGTCGCAGTGGTCGCTGAAACTTGGTGGCAAGCGCACTCTGCGGTTGCAAAACTGGCGCTAACCTGGAACGAGGGCAACGCCGCCGGATTAAACTCCGCCGCCATTGATGCAACCATGGTTGGGGCGCTCGACGTTAAGACCAGCGGACGAATCGCCATCGTCGTGAATCGAGGCGAGGTTGATCAAGTTCTCAAGACGGCGACCACAGTGATAGAGGCGGTCTACCGTCAGCCATTTCTCGCCCATGCCACTCCGGAACCGATGACCTGCACCGCCAGTGTCACCGCCCAAGGCTGCGAACTGTGGCTGCCGACCCAGGACCCAAGCCATTACGTCAAAATATTGCCTAGCCTGTTGGGAATCCGCCCGGAACGGATTACCGTAAACACAACTTTCCTAGGCGGTGGCTTTGGCCGAAGGTTGGAATCAGATTTTGGACTCGAGGCAGTTCTGCTGTCCCGAGCGGTTGGCCGCCCAGTGCAACTGATCTGGAGCCGCGAGGAGGACATTCGTCACGACTTCTACCGCCCGATCAGCATCAACAGGGCCACAGTCGGACTCGACGGGCGGGGCAGGATAGTAGGCTGGCGCCACCGCATCGTCGCCCCCTCGATTCTTGGCCGGGTGCGGCCGGCTTTGGTCAGGGATGGCCTGGACCCCAGTGCCATCGACGGCATAAACGACCAGCCCTACGATTTTCCCGCCCTGCATTTCGACTATGTTCGCCAAGACGTCGGCGTCCCGGTCGGCTTCTGGCGCTCAATTGCCCATGGCAGCAACGCCTTCGCCGTCGAAAGCATGATCGACGAGGCCGCCGGAGCTACCGGGCGTGATCCGTACCACTTTCGCCGCGAGCTGCTGGCCCGAGCACCGCGCGCGCTGCGCGTGCTTGAAATGGCGGCCGAGAAAGCGGGTTGGGATAAGCCGCCAGCCGAAATCCCCGGTGCCCGCTGCGGGCGTGGCATCGCTCTCCATGAGGGATTCGACAGCATCGTCGCCGAAGTCGTCGAAATTGCCGTCTTCGCCGATGGCCGCCTCAAGGTCGGGCGGGTGGTGGGAGTGATCGATTGCGGGCTGGTGATCAATCCCGACATCGTTCGCGCCCAAATGGAAGGAGCCATAATTTTCGCCTTGAGTGCCGCCATTTATGGTAAGATAACCATCGAAAAAGGGCGCGTGGTCGAGAGTAACTACCATGACGTGAAAATGCTGACGCTTGCCGATACGCCTTCAATTGAAATCCACCTTATTGACAGTAACGGCGCGCCGGGTGGAGTCGGCGAGGCCGGGGTGCCGCCGCTAGCCCCGGCGCTGACCAACGCCATTTTCGCCGCTACCGGCCGCCGTTTGCGCACACTGCCGGTGGCCGACCACGATTTGCGAGTAATACCATAAGCCGCAACACGCCATGAACTATACAATAAGCCGCAACACGACATGAGTTACACGGTTAAAGAACTATATCGCACACTACAGGGTGAAGGCGCGCGAACCGGCCGTGTCGCCGTGTTCTGCCGCTTCTCCGGGTGCAATCTGTGGTCCGGGCGCGAGGAAGATCGCGCAACCTCAGCTTGTAACTTTTGCGACACCGACTTTGTCGGCACAGATGGCGTAGGCGGTGACCGTTTTACCGACCAAGCGGCCCTCATCTCGGCGATTGAAGCGGCCTGGGGCTTATCGCGTCAGCATCGTTATGTCGTGTTCACCGGCGGCGAGCCGCTGCTTCAGCTGGATTCGGCCTTGATTGAGGCTTGCCACCGGCAGGGTTTCGAGATTGCAGTCGAAACCAACGGGACGATAGCCCCCCCCCCCGGAATCGATTGGTTGACCGTAAGTCCCAAGGCAGGCAGTCCCAAGGCCGCAACCCGATGGGTACTGCGCAGCGGCGATGAACTCAAGCTGGTTCTGCCACAGCCGGGCTTGGACGCCTGCACCCTCGAAGACCTTGCATTTGCACATTTTTTCGTCCAACCGATGGCTGGCCGCACCAAAGCCGCCACCGCCGCCAACCTCGCTTCGGCGGTTGCCTGGTGTCTCGCTCATCCGCGCTGGCGGCTCAGTCTCCAGACCCACAAGCTGATAGGGCTGCCATGAAATTTTCCGTAACACGCAGCATCTGCATTGATGCCGGCCACCGCATCATGACCCATGGTTCAAAGTGCCGTCACCTCCATGGCCATCGCTACACAATTGAAGCCACTGCCGAGGCCGCCCGCCTCTGCCCGAGCGGCGAACAAACCGACATGGTGCTCGACTTTTCATTCCTCAAAGAGGAGATGTTGGCCGAGATCGATGAACCATGCGATCATGGATTCATTGCGTCTTGTGACGATACCGAGCTACTGCAACTTTTTGCGCCTGAAGGGGTTAATGTCGCAATCTGGTTGACCATGATTCGCCATGAAGTCCGCATCTGCGGCCATGTAATTACGGCCGACTGTCGACTTGGCACCCGCCTTTACATTATTACCGGCCAGCCCACCGCCGAGTCTTTGGCCAAGCACTGGTTTGGACGACTCGCCCCACGAATCGCCAGCCGAAGCGGCGGCCTAGCCGTGATGAAGTCGATGGTGGTGTGGGAAACTCCGAATTGCCGCGCTGAATATCAAGCGTGATTTAATGGTTTGTTAATGATAAGAAGCTTTGCCCAAAGGGATACTGCCTGATGATCGATCTTCATGAAATTGGCGACCTGATTCGCAAGACAGCTATAGCGGTAGTTCTGCCCCGTTTCAGGAATTTGCAAGCCAATCAAATCCGCGAAAAGCATCCAGGCGATTACGTCACTATCGCCGACACCGAGGCCGAGGAAATGCTGGGCCGCTTGCTTATGGCGACGGTGCCGGGAACGGTGGTCTGCGGCGAAGAGGCCGTTGCCCGTGACCGCACCACCCTTGACTTACTTGGACAGTCGGCACCGGTATGGGTCATCGACCCGGTAGATGGAACCGGCAATTTCGCCAACGGTCGCATCGGCTTTGCA
>SESE01000991.1_pt1 | contig 11727 bp, 9 predicted proteins | sample 3171371 | NCBI WGS metagenome assembly SESE01 (sample SAMN06051881, study PRJNA518727) | freshwater metagenome | biome: subpolar coniferous forest; feature: holomictic lake; material: water; isolation source: holomictic Lake 442, 13 m depth | place: Canada: near Kenora, Ontario | collected...
AGCGCGCTCGGTACGCCGCAGCTGCTCGATCTGGTGGCTTACCTCGTCAGCCTGGGTCGGGATCGCGCTGTAGCGGTGGGGCAGTCGCGATGAAAAAGATGGGCTTGCTGCTGCTCGCGATGTTTGCCTTCACGGCTGAATCCCAAGTTACGTACGAGCGCATTCGCGACGCTCAGCGCGAGCCGCAGAACTGGCTGACTTATTCAGGGCGGTACGATGGCTGGCGGCACAGCGCGCTGCGCCAGGTCGATACCAGCAACGCGAGCGGTCTAACGTTGCAGTGGACCTTTCAGGTCGCCGATCTCGGACAGTTCGAGACGACCCCGCTCATTGTGGACGGCATTCTCTACGGGACAGGCCAAAATGGCCGCGCCTTTGCGATCGATGCCCGCACCGGGCGGACGATCTGGCGCTATCAGCGCCGTCTGCCGGAAAATCTGCAGCCATGCTGCGGCCCCGTCAATCGCGGACTAGCGATACTTGGCGACCGCCTGTACATGGCGACGCTCGATGCTCACGTCATCGCGCTAGATACCCGCACCGGGAATCTGCTCTGGGATGTTACCGCTGCCGACTACCGCCAAGCCTACACGTTCACCATGGCGCCGCTGGTGGTCAAAAACGCTGTGATTGTCGGTGTCTCCGGCGGGGAATTTGGCGTGCGCGGCTTTATCGATGCCTACGACGCGACCACCGGCCGGCGCCTGTGGCGCTTCGACACGGTTCCCGGTCCCGGCCAAGCCGGCCACGAGATGTGGCCGGGTGACACCTGGAAGGTCGGCGGTGCGCCAGCCTGGATCACGGGCTCCTACGACCCTGAACTCAACCTGGTGTACTGGCCAACGGGCAATCCGGCGCCTAGTAACTACGGCGGCGAGCGGACAGGGGACAACCTGTACAGCAACTCGATGCTGGCGCTGGATCCGGACACAGGGAAGTTGAAGTGGCATTTCCAGTTCACTCCACACGACCTGTATGACTACGATGCAACTCAGATCCCGGTGCTGGTTGATGCCGTCTGGGAAGGGAGCCCGCGTAAGCTGCTGGTGCAGGCCAATCGCAACGGCTTCCTGTACGTACTGGACCGCGTCGACGGCACGTTCCTGTCGGCAAAGTCGTTCGGCAATGTCACTTGGGCTACAGCTATCGATGCCAAGGGTAGGCCCGTCCTCAATACCGACCTTAAGGTCAGCGCGGACGGCACGCGCGTGTGCCCTGGTGCTGCGGGACTGACGAATTGGTATTCACCATCCTACGACCCAGCGACACAGCTGCTGTATGTGGCCACCTCGAACGAGTGCGACGTCTTCACCAGCTCGCCACAACCCTACCGCGCCGGACACGATTTCCTAGGCAGCGTCTACGTCCCGGATCCGGAGCAGCGACCGAGCGGAGCGCTCAAAGCGATTGACGCGCTGAGCGGGCAGGAGAAATGTTCCTTTCCCTACTTCACCAATCCCATCGGTGGTGCCCTGTCTACGGCGGGCGGCGTCGTGTTCGCTGGGGATTCGGATGGCAATTTCATCGCCCTGGACTCAGCCACAGGCCACGACCTGTGGCACGTACAGCTCGGGGCGGCCATCTACTCGGCGGCGGTCACTTATTCGATCGAGGGACGGCAGTACGTGGTAATTCCGGCGGGGGCAGGGCTGTTCGCCTTTGCACTGCCGCAGCGTTGATTCGCTGCGAGACCCCTAGGAGAGTCGAGGATGCTGGTTCGAAGTGCGGTCGGCCCGTCCTTCGCGGTAATCGCCATCGGCCGATTTTTTGGCTGTGACGCTTGGCCACGCCGCGCCCGCGAAACTGAAGGTTCAGCAACAGCCGCTCGCCAATTTGCGAATCGAAGCGCGGATTCGGGTGCCCAAGGTCCAGCATGGCTCGAAACGGGATGCGATCCCGTGTGGCTGGCCAAGATCAATAACAAGACGGTGTACCGAATTGACCCCGCCACGAATCGCGACGTCGCGACGATCGGCGCGGGCGTCCCGGGCGAGGGTGGCGACCTCTCTCTCGATCCGGGTCTGCTTCGGTTCGGCACGGATCGTCGACGAAAACCAAGGGCAGATTTGGCGTGACAATATCAACAAGTTCGCGCACACGCATTCTGCGAACTGGCAGGCGGACTAACTTGTGCTGACCTAGGCCTACACTGCATATACAGGGGGGAGGTGCGAAGCCAGCGGCGCTTTCTCCCCGACACGTGAGCATTCGGCACCCGTGGCGGGAATGCAAACCGGACCGTGGCAGCGACGTTCCAAGTCAGGTATAGACCGCGCCCGATTGAACTTGAGCAAAAGTCTTTTTACTAACTGAACTCGGGGGAGATGACCATGGATCGCAGAACATTCATGCAAACGGTCGGCGCGCTGTCGCTAACGGCGCCGGCATCGGCATCGGCATTGGCGGGGCGTACTGCGACTGCGGTGGTCGGATTTGACCCGGCGGAGCAATCCATCGCCGCTCTCGGGAAGGCGCTCGCCGCCCAGACGGTAACCGCGGAGCAGCTGACCGCGGCCTATCTCGACCGGATCGCGCGCTACGACCGATCTGGTCCCGCCTTCCGCTCGGTGCTCTCACTCAACCCGGACGCCCTGGCCATAGCCCGTGCGCTCGATGTTGAGCGCCGCGCCGGCAAGGTTCGGGGCCCGCTCCACGGCGTACCTATCCTACTCAAGGACAACATCGAGACGGCCGACCGGATCGCAACCACCGCGGGATCTTTGGCGCTCGCAGGCTCGTTCCGAAAGACAGACGCACCAGTGGCGGCGCGGCTACGGGCCGCCGGCGCTGTGGTGCTCGGCAAGGCTAATCTGAGCGAGTGGGCCAACTTCCGCTCGACCCGTTCGAACAGCGGCTGGAGCGGGGTTGGTGGCCAGACCGGCAACGCCTACGCGCATGACCGCAACCCGTCCGGCTCAAGCGCGGGGTCGGCAGTGGCCGCGGCCGCGAGCTTCTGCGCCGCCGCCATCGGCTCGGAGACCGACGGATCGATCCTCGCGCCGTCGTCGCTCAATGGCCTGGTCGGCTTCAAGCCGACCCTGGGCCTTGTCAGTGGCCGCGGGATCGTGCCGATCTCGCCGCGCCAGGACACCGCGGGTCCCATGGGCCGCACCGTCGCCGATGTCGCACTCCTTGCCGCGGTGATCGCAGAGCGGCCGCTGGGCTTCGGCTCGCGCGGCACCGACCTCGAGGGCTTCAGCCTGAAGGGCGTGCGGATCGGCGCGATGCCGGTCGATAAGGCCGCGCATCCGGATACCCCACGACTCTACAGTGAGGCGCGTGCGGTACTCGAGCGCGAGGGCGCGGTGCTCGTCGATCTCAAGCCGCCGGCCGCGTTCGAGAACATGAACAAGCCCGAGTGGGAGGCGCTGCAATTTGAGTTCAAGGCGGCGCTCAACGAGTACCTCGCGACGCTCGATCCCGTGCAGGTGCCGAGCCGCACGCTCGCCGACCTGATCGCCTTTAACCGGGCACACGCGGCCCAGGAGATGCCACGTTTCGGCCAGGAGCTCTTCGAGTTGTCCGAGGCGCGCGGTCCGCTCAGCGAGCCTGTCTACCAGCAGCTGTTGGTGACGCTCGATCGCACCGCCGACAAGGAGGGCCTCGCGGCACTGCTCGGGCAGCAGGGTGTGGAGCTCCTGCTCGCGCCGGGCCCTGGCCCTGCCGACCGCATCGACGAGGTGTGGGGCGATCGCCACGGCGACGGCGGCTGGCCGGCGATTGCATCCGCGGCAGCTATCGCGGGCTATCCGAGTCTGACGGTACCAGCCGGCCTGATCCGCGGCCTGCCGGTCGGCATCATCCTGGTCGGGCGACGCAACGAGGATGGCCTGCTGCTGCAGGTTGGCCGGGCGTTTGAACGGGCGGCCGGTGCGCGCGTCCCACCGACACTCAGGGTCTGACGAACAGCGTTCCGTTTTGTTCCATCGATCTTGGAGCTGATTGCGTCGCGTACATCTGGCTAAAAAGACCGCTGGGCCTTATTGATTACGATACGGGCGAGATCATGAGCCGCTTCGATCGCGAGGCGCATCGCAGAATTGGGCTAGTGAAGCAGTCAACTGCTGAGTAGCTGCCAGTAACCGAACTCACACGAGTCAAATCGAGGGGCGAAATCATGGTTCGATATCCTATGAGCATCGTGTTGCTGTTCGCCGCGACCGTCGCCACGGCAGCGCCGGTTACCAATGGTCCCCCACGGGAGATCACGGTGCCCACGAGCGTGACATCGAACGTGCTAGCGGCTGCGTCCGCCGTTCCCATCGCTGACCTTTTCAAGACCGCCGACAGTAACTCCGCCGTGTGGAGTGCGGATGGCACGGCAGTCATCTACGCCAGCAACCAGGGCGGCAGGATGAACCTCTGGCGCCAGCCGGTCGACGGCAGCGGCGGGGCGACCGCGCTGTCGCATTCCGAAGACCGACAGGTTTCCCCGGTTGTCACACCCGATGGCAAGTGGCTGGTGTTCGAGTCCGACCATGGGGGCCGAGAGATATTCGATCTTTTTGCCATTCCCGCGACCGGCGGAGCCGTCGTCAATCTGACCGCGACGGATGACGCGAGCGAGACGAATCCCGTCGTATCGCCGGACGGCATACTGCTCGCATACTCGTCGCGCGCGAAGACCGAGCCCGCAACTGATCTCGGCGTTCTCGATCTCGCGACACACAAGATGCGCCTGCTGACGCACGAGAAGGAACCCACGATGATATGGATTCCGGTCGCCTTCTCGAAGGACGGCCGGATCCTGTTGGCCAATCGCGGAGATGTAGGACAGGCGCACAGCGCGGTCTATCGTGTCAACGTTGCGAGTGGCGCTTTCAAGCGGCTGACCCCGGACGAGACCCACGCGTATAACGTCGCGAGCGACTGGTCCCACGATGGCCGCCTGATCGGTGTGACCACCGAGACCGGCGCCGGCGACCGCCAGGCGGCGATACTGGACGCCCGTTCCGGCCAGCTTGCACTGGTCAAGCCCAATCCCTGGGAGCAGAGATCCGGCCAGTTCTCACCGGATGGCCGCACGCTGTTAGCAATCAGTAACGTCGACGGGCGCGACACCATCATTTCCTACGCGGTAAAGACGCACAAGGTGACGGAACTACCGTTCCCCACCGGTATCAACAGCGACTCCTCTGGGAAGGTTCCGGCCTTCTCCCCTGACGGGAAACGGCTGCTGTTCCCGCACAGCTCTGGCAGTGAGCCCTTGGAACATCGAATATTTGAAATCGCCACCGGCAAATCGCAGCCGGTAACCCACATGGCCAGCCTGTCGTCCCGCGGTCTGCCGCAGTCACAGATCGTCCACTATCGTAGCGTCGACGGCACGATGATCAGCGCAGTGCTGTGGATGCCGTACAACCTCAAGCGCGACGGGCAGGCGGCAGGGATCCTCTATCCGCACGGCGGCCCCACCTGGCAGACCAGGGATTCGTTCGATCGGGACCCGATCGCTCTCGCTTCACGCGGCTACGTCGTGCTGGCCCCAAACCCGCGTGGCTCCACGGGCTACGGCCGAGCGTTTATGGATGCCAACAAGGGCGACCTCGGCGGCGGCGACCTCGAGGACGAGGTGGCCGGAGCTAGATTTCTAGTGGCAACGGGCTATGTCAGGGCCACAAAAATTGGTATCACCGGCGGATCCTACGGCGGATATATGACGCTGATGGCGATCGCGAAGACCCCTGACCTCTGGGCGGCGGGAGTCGAGTACTACGGTATCGTCAACTGGACATCCATGTACGAACGCGGCTCTCCGCAGCTGCGCCACTATCAGGCCAGCCTGATCGGCGATCCGGTACATGACAAAGACGTGTACGCCCGTGTAAGTCCCCTGACGTATCTCGGCCAGACGCGCGCTCCGCTGCTCGTCCTTCAGGGTGAGAACGACCTCCGTGTGCCGAAGGAAGAGAGCGAGCAGATCGTGGAATTCCTTGGCAAGAAGGGGAACACTGTCGAAGTGCACTATTATCCGGACGAAGGCCACGGATTTTCAAAGCGAGAGAACCAAATAGATTCTCTCGAACGCACGGTAGCGTGGTTCGAGAAATACCTGGCGGCTCACTGACGCGGGATGGATACGGGGTATCGATACCTAGCAACAATATCTCGTATCCGAGGGAGTCCCATGAGAGGTAGACCACTTTTAGGCATCGGCTTTGTGGGCGCGGGTCGCGTAGCGCGGACGCTGTCCCAGGCGTTCGTGCAGGCGAACCTACCGGTCATCGCGGTCTACAGTCGAAATCAAGAAGCGGCGCAATTGCTGCATCGGCGCACACCGACCGCGCAACCGATGTCACAACCACAGGCCGTTCTGGACGTGTGTGACACAATATTCCTGACGGTCAGCGACGATGCGATTGGTCCTGTCTGCGATGCGCTGCCTTGGAGATCGCATCATCGAGTCATTCACTGCAGTGGCGTCACGGACATTTCCGCCCTGGATTCAGCAAAGGCCGAAAGTGCCGCAACGGGCGGATTCCATCCCATTCAGATGTTTGCTAACCCCAACGTCGCGCTCGAGACATTGCCAGGGTGCACCATCGGAATCGAAGCCGATCAGCCACTCCAAACTGAACTCGAATCCATCGCAAAACTTCTAGGTTGCGTGCCATTCGCATTGGCGCCGGGCATGCGGCCGCTTTATCACGCCTCCACGTACTACGTGGGTCCATTCTTGATCGCGCTGCTTGATGAAAGTGTTCGGCTGTGGCAGAGCCTAGGCGCCAGCGAAACGGAGGCCTTGCGGGCGATGGTGCCGCTGCTGCGCGGCACCGTGGCCGCGGTACTCGATGGCGGACTCGCTAACGGGATGGGTGGCTGTGTGGCTCGCGGTGACGTCGGCACCATCGCGAAACATTTGGGAGCGCTCGATGCGCGCTCGTCCTCCGCCGGGCGGCTGTACCGTGAACTCGCGCTACGCACCGTTCCCTTGGCGGTACAACGCGGCACCTTGTCTCCTGAGCGCGCCGTCGAAATACAACATATGTTGAATCCACAAGTGAACGGGTAGCATCCAATGTAGCGGCCCGAGACCATGGAGTAGATCGCGGACCCAATACCCGACGACCCTAGACCGCATCGGCCGGGAAGGTCCGAACGGGCCGCCGCCTGATCCGGTGGTCGCGCCGCAATCCACGGGTGTCTACTTGGGGCCGAGGCGCTGGCCCACCCGTGCCGATGCGTGCCTCTGCGATTTTAATTGCGCCAGCCAGCCAGCCGGCACCTGGCGATCTGGAAAGCGCTAGAGAGAATGTGGACCGTGCAGTTTGGCAAAAAATCGAGCTTCGACAACGCTGCACGGCCGCGCCCGCGCGTTCGTTTGGCGTGGTACGTCATGCTGACGATCGCCAGCGTACTCGCCGCCTGTGGTGAGCGACGTGCGCCAAGCGCGCCGGCGCACGCCGCGCGTACCTGAGGTTTGACAAGGTCAGTTATCGGGCGTGAGTCCTGGTGCCTACAGACGTCAGGCTTGTAGCGGTCCAGCCACTTAAATCCGGGCGGCTAAATTGAGCGGAACGTGTCTTGCGGGCTTCAAAAAGTCTTGACCGACCGGTTCGAATATCGTAACTCCAAGGCACTAACTCGCGGTTTCGGCACGGCATTTGGCGCGAGTATATAAGGCTCTGTACGATCGGAAGCGCGGCGGGCAATCAGACCCCGCTTTGGGACTCTGCGCGTGAGAGACTGCTGTCAGACGAGCCAGGACCCTCCGACTATGCGATCGACAAAATTTTCCCTGTCTTTGTTAGTCACACTAATCGCCGCACCCATGACAACCCACGCCATTGAAGAGCCTGCGTACGTCGTCACACAAAAGATAGGTGACGTCGAAGTACGCCAATACGCTCCCTATGTAGTGGCTGAGGTACTGGTTGCCGAATCTGCCGCGGCGGCGGGAAACAAGGCATTTCCGATTCTTGCCGGCTATATTTTTGGCAAGAACAAAGGCGAACGGAAACTTGCGATGACGGCACCCGTCACGCAAACCGCCGTGCCGGTCCGGCTAGAGATGACCGCTCCGGTGACGCAAAGCGCTGCACCAGGCGGGTATCTTGTCCAGTTCGTCTTGCCGAAAGGCGTGACTCTGCTCACCGCCCCTGAGCCCATCGACCAGCGCATTACCTTGCGGGAGGTGCCATCGATGCGGGTGGCCGTCATCCGTTTTTCGGGCTTCTGGTCGGATGCCAACTACAACAAGCACCTGGCTGAGTTGGAGCGAGCGATGGAGAAGGCGAGTGTCAAATGGACCGGCGAACCCATTTACTCGCGCTACAACCCGCCGTTCACGCCCTGGTTTCTTCGGCGCAACGAGATCTGGTTAAAGATTCCGGCCTCGACCTGATATTTCTGTCCAGCCGGATGTTCTCCTGCGCCAAGGCGAAGTATTCACGTCGCGTACAAGTTGATTCCTGGAGCCGCAGTCATGACGGATGAGACGACCTACACCCCTCCAAAGGTCTGGACGTGGAACAAGGAGAGCGGGGGGCCGTTCGCCAACATCAACCGGCCGATCGCCGGGCCAACCCACGAGAAAGACCTGCCCGTAGGTAGGCACGCCCTGCAGCTCTATTCCCTGGCCACGCCGAACGGCGTGAAGGTGACGGTGATGCTGGAGGAGCTACTGGCGCGCGGACACGCCGGAGCGGACTACGACGCCTGGCTGATCAAAATCCGTGAAGGGGATCAGTTCGGGTCCGGCTTCGTGCGCGTTAACCCGAATTCGAAGATTCCGGCCCTGTTGGATCGCAGTGGACCTACGCCCATCCGCGTCTTCGAGTCCGGCGCGATACTGCTTTATCTGGCTGAGAAGTTTGGTGCTTTTCTGCCGACCGAGCCGGCGGCGCGGGCGGAGTGCCTGTCTTGGCTGATGTGGCAGATGGGCTCAGCGCCTTATCTGGGCGGCGGCTTTGGCCACTTTTACGCCTACGCTCCGATCAAGATCGAGTATGCGATCGACCGTTTTGCCATGGAGGTGAAGCGGCAAATGGACGTGTTGGATAGACGCTTGGCCGAGAGTGAGTATCTGGCGGGGACCGAGTACACGATCGCAGATATGGCCGTCTGGCCCTGGTACGGCGCGCTTGCCAAGGGACTGGTCTACGAGGCCAGTGAATTCTTGCAGCTAGGTGACTATAAGAATGTTCAACGCTGGACCGACATGATTGCCGAGCGGCCGGCTGTTAAGCGCGGCCGGATGGTGAATCGCATTCATGGTGATCCTGCCAGTCAGTTGCATGAGCGGCATGAAGCGACTGACTTCGACTTCAAGACGCAGGATAAGCTCGCCACTAAGTAGGCTTTAACGCCTCTGGGTGTCGACGCCGGTTGCTCGGCGACAGTAACCTTTGATCGGCGGTTAGCGGCGAGTCCCGGGTTAGAGGCGCTGAACTAACGAAGCTCACCACGGGCACCATTAGGCGCTAACTTTTAACTCAATGATCATTACGTGTAGTTTGCCGTGGCGCGGCATTCTTCTGGTAACAGCCACGAGCCCGCCGAAGCGCCTGGCTTTTTAGGGGCGAACGATTGACCGAATTCGATCGGCAATAAGCGCGATGTCTTTCGCAGTTGAGGGCACGCTCGACAAACGATTCAGCAATTCATCTTCAGTGACGAGTGCGAGCTGAGCGGCGCTTCGAGCGAACTCGAGATCCTTTTCCCGGCCGACTCCGAGCTTGCTCAGGACGAGGTCCGTCGGTTCCATACACCAAGCCGTGATATCGCCAACCCGGATCGGGATGGCGCGTGTCGGCCAGTCGCGCGGCGCGTATCTGGGCGTATTCAGTGAGACGCCTTGTGCGTAGTAGCCATGAGCGGCGTCGAACTCGCTGGCTTCCCCGATGACGAAGGAAATCCGATCGGCAAGCCGCTCATCGCCATCGGTAGGGATGACATCGACGTCGCGGGTTGCCGTGAGCGCGCCAATCGGCGGATCAGACATGACGGCGAGGATCGCCGCGGACCCGATCACGTAGAAATCCTTGACGCCAAATCGCTCGCCGATCTCGAGGATGACATGCTGCAACTGGTGCCTGAACATCGGGTGCGGCCGTCAGCGGATATCAGTGAACGCCCGGAGCCGTTCAGCCTCGTTGACGAGCGTCGTGAATGGCGATTCCTTGCGCATCGTGGCGCCGAGCTCCGAGTCTTCGGTCATCGTGGCCAGCAGCCTCTCGACGGGCCCGCCGATCAGCTCTGCCCAGCGGTCGTGGTAGGCGCGTCCGTGCACGTTGGAGCTGCGTAGGAACTCGAGCCGGTTGCGTGCGATGTTCACGAGGCCCGGGTTTCGCGCGAGCCGCCTGGCGACGGCGCGATGCATGTGGAGGCTGCGTTGGGCTGCGACATCGGTTGCGCTCGTGGCGCGATATCGCGTTGCCCGCGCTCGTCCCTCTACCAGGATTCGACCCTCGCAGCGCAGTGCATCGAGGATTCGCCAGAGGGTCGGCTGACTGATGCGCACGGGTAGCCGGCGCAGGATGTCCGGTGCGGACAGGCCGCCTGGTCCAGGCAGCAGGGTACGGATGACGATGTCGCGCGAGCTGGGTTGCATGGCTGCAGCATATCAGGAATGAATAGATAAAGAATAGATAGTCAACCCGACAAAGGCGACGCGAGATCACTCAGGCCGACGCGAGGTATAAATTTAACTTAAGATATATTATGCGAACTACGAAAGTAGGGGCTAAGTTCAAATGTCGGGTTCTAGCTAGATAGAAATGCCCCCCGGGGTCATTTGGGCGGCACAGCCGCGAGAGAACTTCTCGCCGTGAGCCACTAGGAACTCAACCGCCTTGAGGTCCTCCAGCGTGTTCTGGATCGACAAATACCCACCGGACGGCCGGCACGACGCTCGGGATCAGCTATCGCCAGCTGAAGCGCCTCGTGGCCAAGGTTCGACGATCAGGCGCCGCAGGCGTCGTTTCCGGCAAGCACCACGACCGGCGACCATCGTCTGCCGCAAGCGTTCACCGATCAGGACGTCGTCGCATTCGACGGGACCAGATTCGGGTCCTACTGCCTTCTACCCATCCTTAGGCGAGCACCGAAATTACGTATCGGGAGGGCTCGCGCCGCGAGACAGGAGCCGTGGCGAGTACGTATTTCGGTGTCTTGAATCCGGATGGGAGCCCGTAAGCAAAAAGCCTACGGTTCTCCCCTAACTGTCGGCGAACGCAGACAGTCAAGAATCAGGGACACAGTGAACTAGGGAGAGCGCACATGAGCAGGGACAGCGACGGCTTTTTCGGTTCGATTTCCCGACGCGGATTCATCAAGGCGGGCACCCTCGCGGCGGGCACCGTGCTGGCCGGCCGGTGGACGACCGCGCTGGCCGCCGGCAGCGGCGGCTTCCTAGCGAAGTTCGTGCAGCCACTGCGCGACGTGACTGCGGGCGGCATCCCCGTCGCAGCCAAGGATACCGGCTGGACGACAGTCGATCACTACACGCTGACCGTTGCGCAGTACACGGATCAGTTGCATCCCGACCAGGAAGCAACCCGTCTGTGGGGCTACGGCCAGCGAGGGGTCTATCAGCATCTCGGCGGCATTGTCGTCGCCACGCGGGGTGTACCGGTCCAGGTGACCTACCGCAACCAGCTGCCGACCCGGCACATCCTGCCGGTCGACACCACAATCATGGGTGCGGCGGAAGGTGCCGACCGAACATGCCCGCACCTGCACGGTGGGTTCGTCCCATGGCAGTCGGACGGTGGGCCGTACGCGTGG
>SESE01000992.1_pt1 | contig 11719 bp, 12 predicted proteins | sample 3171371 | NCBI WGS metagenome assembly SESE01 (sample SAMN06051881, study PRJNA518727) | freshwater metagenome | biome: subpolar coniferous forest; feature: holomictic lake; material: water; isolation source: holomictic Lake 442, 13 m depth | place: Canada: near Kenora, Ontario | collected...
TACAATCAATAGGGTAAATTATTACAGAAAACGCCATGAGAGCCAAACCCTGGATTCGCCATTACGACAAGGGAGTTCCCCACACCCTTCATCCATATCCGGAAGAGACGCTGGTCGACGTGGTCCGCAGGAGTGCAGAGGAGCAGCCCCAACATTCTGCAATGTATTTCAAGGGGGTTTCGCTCTCCTACCGGGAACTCGACAGGCAAAGCGATGCGGTTGCCGGGGCGCTTTTGTCGCTTGGTCTCGGAATCGGTGACCGGGTTGCACTGATTATGCCAAACTCACCACAGATGATTATCTGCGAGCTTGGAATCTGGAAAGCGGGGGCTATTGTCGTACCCATGAATCCCCTCTACACCGTCCCCGAACTGGAGCATGCCCTTAATGAATGCGGCGCAGAGACGGTCATTGTCTTGACGCCCTTCTATGAAAAAATAAAGAGGGTTCAGACCGTTTCCCGACTGAAAAGGGTGATTGCCACCGCAATCAAAGAGTACCTTTCACCCCTCAACAATATTCTCTTTACGCTGCTGAAAGAAAAAAAGGATGGACATCAGGTGAAACTGCACGAGGGGGACCATTGGCTGAGCGCTCTTCTTGCGGCTCAAGCAGGGGTGAAATTTCTGCCTGTACCCATCCGGCACGATGATCCCGCCATTTTTCTCTTTTCCGGCGGCACCACCGGAGACCCTAAATGCGTTGTTATTTCCCATCAGGGGCTGGTGATGACCGGAATGCAGATTGCAAGCTGGTTCAGCGTTATTCTTGAAAAGGGCAAAGATGTTATTCTGCTCAACATGCCCCTGTTTCACGTCTATGCCCAGGTCGGGATCATGACAGCCGCGTTGATTGAGCGCTACCCGCTCGGGCTGGTGCCAAATCCGAGAGACCTTGACGACTTGCTGCATACCATTAAAACCCTGAAGCCAGCCGTACTGCCCGGCGTTCCAACCCTCTTTACCGCACTGATCAACCATCCGCGAGTCAAGCGCGACACCTCAATCCTGAAATCGCTTAAACTCAGTGTGTCGGGCGCGGCGCCCCTCATGCTTGAAACCAAGAGACGTTTTGAAGAGCTGACCGGAGGCCGGATTATTGATGCCTACAGCCTGACCGAGTCAGCGCTTGCCTCAGTGTTCACCCCGATTCTCGGCACCTACAAGCATGGATCGGTCGGCATTCCCGTGCCCGATGTTGAGGTACGTATTGTTGATGCGGAAACAGGCCTTGATGACCTCCATGATCAGGAGGTAGGTGAAATTATCATGCGGGCTCCCCAGATCATGAAAGGGTACTGGCAGAACCCGACAGAAACCGCCCTCGTTCTCCGTGACGGCTGGCTCTATACCGGCGATCTTGGCTACCTCGATGAAGATGGCTACCTCTTCATTGTCGATCGCAAAAAAGATGTCATCAAACCGGGCGGCTTCCAGGTCTGGCCCCGCGATGTTGAAGAGGCCATTGCTGCTCATCCCGCAGTCCTCGAAGTCGGTGTGGCTGGCGTTCCCGATTCCTATCAGGGAGAAGCCGTCAAGGCGTGGGTTGTCCTCCGTGCTGGCCATGAGCTAACCGTCGATGAACTTCGCGAACACTGTCGCCAGTACCTTGCCGCCTACAAAGTGCCGAAACTTATGGAGTTTACCACAGCGCTGCCGAAGTCAACCATAGGCAAAGTGCTTCGTCGCAAGCTGGTGGAAGCGCACTGCGCTGAAGCTGCGGCACAGTGAGGCTGAGAAAGCCGTTGACAGACCTCACCCCCTCTTTTTCTTGTGGTAACGGAGGTAGGTGGTATGATCAAAAGGGGTTTCTCAGGAACCGCCAATAATTTCGTTAAGCCCTTCAATGACCAAATCCATTTCTCTGGCAGAAACAGCGCCAAGTTTTTTACCAATTCGCTCGACAGAGAGGGTTCTGATTTGGCTGATTTTAACCCACGACTGTTTTGGCAAATCGGCAGATGCAAGCTGCAAGGTCAGTGGAAACCCTGCTTTTTGGGGTTGACTTGTCAGGGCTGTTGCAATAACAGTTCCCGAACGTTCATTAAACACATCATGGCTGAGTACCAAAACAGGGCGCAAACCGGATTGTTCGTTCCCTCTTGTGGGATTCAGTTCAGCCCATCGTATTTCGCCTCTCAGTATTCCGGCCATGCCTCAATCTCCCCGGCAAAGCCCTCTTCTGCCAGTGAGCATTCTTCAATCGGATCAAGTTTTGCGCACTCTTCAGCAAGTCGTGAATGCTCGATGCGCCCAATCTTTTCATACAATGCTTCCTGTATCGCCTGACTGCGATTGAGGAAAACGTGATTTCGCACCAGTTGGTCAATCTTTATCAAGGCGGCGGCATCAACAGTAATTGCAATCTTTGTTTTTCCCATGAATGCTCCTAATAAAAATTCATCATACCTTTTATCATACTGATTTCTTTTGAGAGAACCAACATCTCCCCATTACAAATGTTTACCCTACCCTGCACACCTTCATCACCTCATCGCCGAGGTGGTTGATGACTTTGACGGCATCAGCTCCAGGAGAAAGCTGTGGCAGATATCTCCCCTTGACGCCGGAGATGATGCGTGGGATCTCCTTACTGAAATTATTCTTATGGTTTCACCTCTGAATGTTGTCACTCCAGACCAGCATCTGTCTGAAATCTTGCCGATAACAATAAAGCGAGGCTCTCCGACTGTTTTTGCTGGAATTTCAACAAGATTATTATCAACCCACAGTGCTGAGCCTCACTTACATAAAGTCGACTCTGTGTTGGTAAAAATATCTTCTGTGTCATGTTGCCCTCTGAGTATTGATGCAGGCAATGATTACATTTTCATTGTCTTCAAAATACCGGTCAAACTGGAGTTAAGCTAATGTAACTTGCCGCAGGCAGATAAAGTATTGATTCAATTATAACCTCAAAATGAAATGCCGATTCCTGATTATCAGAGCATTATGCTTCCTTTGCTTAAACTCTGCAGTGATGGTCAAGAGCACACCAGCAGGGAAATGGTCGAGGCACTGGCTCGCGAGTTTGGATTAACTCCGGAAGAGTTGAAGCAGATGTTGCCAAGCGCTCAGCAGCGCGTATTTGATAATCGTGTGGCTTGGGCAAAGGCACACATGAAAATGGCGGCTCTTCTCGAAAATGTGCGTCGGGGTGTTTTTCGAGTCACGGAAAGGGGGATGGCTGTATTGGCAGAGTCTCCAAAAGCAATCAATCTGGCGTTTCTTCGCAAGTTTCCAGAATACCGTTCTGTCAGAGAGCCTCATCAGAATAACCAGATCAATGAAGATTCAACATCAAAAGAGCTGGAAACAAAGACGCCCGCCGAGCGCTTGGAAGATGCGTACATGGTGCTGCGTGAAAGCCTTGCGAATGAACTTCTTGCCCAGTTGAAATTATCGTCACCAGCTTTTTTTGAAAAAGTGGTGGTCGACGTGCTGGTAAAAATGGGCTATGGTGGTTCAATAAAAGATGCCGGTGAGGCTGTCGGAAAAAGTGGAGATGAAGGAATCGATGGTATCATCAAAGAGGATCGGCTGGGCCTTGACATCATTTATATTCAGGCAAAAAGATGGGAAACTACAGTCTCCCGACCGGAAATTCAGAAGTTTGCCGGAGCCTTACAAGGCAAGCGTGCCCGAAAAGGCATTTTTATTACGACATCTGATTTTTCAAAAAGCGCTCATGAGTTTGTCAAAGCTATTGAGAGTAAAATCATCCTAATCAGTGGGCGTGAGCTGGCTGATTTCATGATTGATTTTGGCGTAGCAGTAGCCACAGATGCAGTGTATGAGCTGAAACGGCTTGATTCAGACTATTTTGAAGAGAGATGAATGACTCTTGAAGAACTTAAAAACTTGCTGAATCTGGATATTCAAGCCTTGCTCGCGTCGCATTACTCCGCCGATCTGGCAGCTTTTGCCATGCAGTTTCATGGCCGCACGGAGTTGCCAATTCGGGCAATGGCTGAGCAGCTTGCCTGCCGCCAGAAGGCTGCTAAAAAACTACCTACGCTTTCGCAGCATAACTTGCTTTATACCCAGTTGGCGCTTGAGCAATCCTCCGGGGAGCGTACTGCGGCATACAAGGCTTCGTTTATGTCGGGGAAGAGTGCGATAGATTTGAGCGGCGGACTTGGTATCGATACAATGTTTCTGGCACGGAGGTTTCAGGATGTGGTTTACTGCGAGCGTGATCCGATGCTTTGTGCGGTGGTTGAGCATAACTTGACGGTGAGCGGCATTGCCAATGTTCAGGTAAAGAATGGCGACAGTATCAGCCTGCTTGCAGAGTACCCGGCTGACTTTTTCGACTGGATTTATGTTGATCCTGCCCGACGTGAGGAGGGGCACCGCTCCATAGCGCTGGAGGCGGCAAGTCCGGATGTTGTGGCTTCTCATGATCTGCTGCTCCGTCATGCAGAGAGGGTTTGCATCAAGGCCTCTCCGGCTCTTGGAATCAGCGGACTGAAAAAGCTGTTGCCAGCCCTGCACACGATTGTTGTGGTGTCGGTTGATCGTGAATGCAAGGAGATTTTGCTGCTGCTTGAGCGCGCGTACGCATCGGATGGGTCCGTGCAGGTAAAAGCGGTCTGCCTGAACTCCGATTCGGAGGAGATAACTGAGGTTGCTGGGGGGAATGGTGAGGCGCTGAGAGTGTTTGGGATTGCGGTGAATGAGTATCTCTATGAGTCTGATCCGGCCATTATCAAGGCGAGGCTTTCGGCGGTGCTTGCGCGTGATTCTGGCCTCCAGTTTGTGAACAAGAGCGTTGATTATCTCACCGTTGACCGCAAAATTGGGGCATTCCCCGGCAGGACGTTTCCGGGTGGTTGAGTGCATACCATGGAAGCCGAAAAGCTTCAGGGCTTTTTTGGAGCGTCATGCCATTGCAGGGGCAAGCATCCAGCGGCGCGACTTTCCCCTTTCGGCGGAAGAGCTTCGGAAAAAATATCGGCGCCGCTCCTTCCGGGTAAGGCTGGCGCTAATTAGAGACTTTTGTGATTGTTGATGAAGCTGAAGGCCGTTTATGTGCTCTGCCTTGATGTTTTCTAACTCTCTTGGAATTTCCTCCTGAATTTTTTGCAAGAGCTTCTTCAGAAGTTGCAGATCCTGCTCAATATTGGTACTCTGAAACGAAACACTCTGATTTTCTCTTGATGGAGTACACGTCGGTGAGTATCTTTGAAACAGGAAGCAGGATGGTTCCATGCCGCTTGAACGATTTTTATGAAGGAGCTTCACTATGACAGAAACAATGACGTTTGAAGTATCCCAGGACTTGCTGGCCTCACTCAAGATTGGGATTCAGGACTTGGCACAAGAGATTCGTCTCATGGCAGCCATAACCTATTTTCAGGAGAAAAAACTCTCATTGGGGAAAGCTGCTGATTTGGCAGGATGTAATCGGCTCAGCTTTATGGATATTTTGGCGCAAAAAGGGATTGTCATTTTTGATTATGATGAGTCCATTGTTGACAGTGAGTTACGAGGAGTAGCTCAGTTATCGAAAGGAGCTGCATGATTATCTGCAATGCTACTCCGTTAATTGCCTTTGCCCGTATTGGTCAATTGGGTTAGCTTCGAAAAGTTGTTGGAACGCTTGTCATTCCAGTCGCTGTGGCCAGAGAGATTTCTGTATACAGTGATATTCAGCATGGCGTTATTAAAAGTATTGAGTTTTACGTACTTCATTTGAAGCATGACCCGTTCTGAATTCCAAAATTTGCTTGAACATGATATTCAGGCTCAGCTTGTATTACATCGTGACGACGATCCGGCAGCTTTTGCCATGCAGTTTCATGGCCGCAAGGAGTTGCCGGTACGGGTAATGGCGGAACAGCTTGCCTGTCGCCAGAAGGCTGCAAAAAAACTACCCACGCTTTCACAGCACAACCTGCTCTATACCCCGTTGGCGCTTGAGCAATCCTCCGGTGAGCGCACTGCGGCATACAAGGCTTCGTTTATGTCGGGCAAGAGGGCACTCGATTTGACCGGCGGTCTTGGTGTTGATACAATGTTTCTGGCACGAATGTTTCAGGAGGTTGTTTACTGCGAGCGTGATCCGCTGCTTTGCGCAGTGGTTGAGCATAACCTGAAGGTGAGTGGAGTTGCCAATGTTCAGGTAAAAAACGGCGACAGCATCAGCCTGCTTGCGGAGTACCCGGATGACTCTTTTGACTGGATCTTCGTTGATCCTGCACGTCGTGAGGAGGGGCGTCGCTCCATAGCACTGGAGGCGGCAAGTCCAGATGTTGTGGCCTGCCATAATCTGCTGCTCCAAAAAGCTCCAAAGGTGTGCATTAAAGCCTCTCCGGCTCTCGAAATCAGCGGGCTGAAAAAGCTGTTGCCAGCCCTGCACACGATTGTTGTGGTGTCGGTTGATCGTGAATGCAAGGAGATTCTGCTGCTGCTTGAGCGCGGGTACCCCTCGGATGGGCCCGTGCAGGTAAAAGCGGTCTGCCTGAACGCTGATTCGGGGGAGATAACTGAAGTTGTATGGGGTAGTGATACGCCGAGAGTAGTTGGGAAGGCGGTGAAGGAGTATCTCTATGAGCCTGATCCAGCCATTATCAAGGCGAGGCTTTCGGCGGTGGTTGCGAGGGATTCCGGGCTCCAGTTTGTGAACAGGAGTGTTGATTACCTTACCGCTGACCGCAAAATTGAGGCATTCCCCGGCAGGAGTTTCCGTGTGGTTGAGAGCGTTCCTTTCAAGCCGAAAAGCTTCAGGGCTTTTTTGGAGCGCCATGCCATTGCAGGGGCAAGCATTCAGCGGCGAGATTTTCCCCTTTCGGCGGAAGAGCTTCGGAAAAAATATCGGCTTCTTGAGAGCGAGAGGGCTTTTCTCTTTTTTACCAAAGATGCTTCGGGCCATCCGCTCTGCATCTACGCGCTCAGATGTTTCCCTGGAGACGAAGCGTAAGGTTTGAACGACGTTTGAAGTATCCCGTGACTTGCCAGCCTCACTCAAGATCGGGATTCAGTATTAGCCAAAACTGTTGATGGCACCTTCGCCGGTTGCGGCATCACCTGCATCAAGATAGCTTAAAACCTCGGCATTACTGCGTTGTTGTTGTTCGTGACCACCATACAACACCACTTTTTTTGCCACACGTTCGCCAAAAATGGCCGCAACTTTGTTGAGCTGTATGAAACACTCCTGACTGATCGTCTGCGATGACTTGATTTCAAAAAGCTTTATCATGTTACCCTCTTCCATCAGAACATCAACTTCCAGGCCACTGCTGTCGCGATAAAAATGGAGGTTTGTCTGCAAGCCAGCATTGATGCGAGCCTTGAGCATTTCAAGAACCACCAGATTTTCAAACAGCGATCCTCGCAAGGGATGAGCTTGAAGGTGTGATTCCTGCGTTATTCCAATCAGCCATGAGGCCAAACCTACATCGTAAAAATAGAGTTTAGGCGATTTTGTCAATCTTTTACCGATATTGGCAAACCATGGGGGAAGTAAAAATACAACATAAGATGCCTCAAGCAGGGTAAGCCAGCTTTTCGCAGTCACGCTCGACACGCCAGCATCAGCAGCAAGAGAGTGCAGGTTGAGCAGTTGTCCCACTCTTCCCGCCGCCAGACGGACAAAGTTTTCAAATTCGCGTATAAAGCGTAATTGTAGAAACTCCCGTAAATCGCGTTCAACATAAGTGGCAAAGTAATCTCCGAGCATGACTGCCGGATCAAGGTGATCTGCATAAATACGCGGATAACCACCGGCGTGCAAGAGATGATCAATGCCAGTGGGTTGCCCTGCATCGCACAGTTCTGCAACAGATAAGGGCAATAACTTCAGCAATGCAGTTCTTCCGGCAAGCGACTGACTGATATGACGGTTCAGTTCAAATTGATGACTTCCCGTCAAAATAAATTCACCAGCTCTCTTCTGTTCATCAACACGAACCTGAATCCATGAAAGCAACTCAGGCACACGCTGTACTTCATCAAGAATGGCGCCTTTCGGAAACTGGGCCAAATATCCTGCCGGATCCTGCTGTGCAAAATTACGGATATCTGGCCGCTCCAGATTGCTGTAAGGTTTTTCAGGAAAAGCTGTTCTGCAAAGAGTAGTTTTTCCTGATTGCCTTGGTCCGGTAAGCGTTACAACAGGATATTGTAAGGCCCGACTCTGCAGGGTAGATATGAGATGACGCGCAATCATGACATGCAATGGTAAAGTTTTGCTTTAATATTGCATAAAACAGTGGAACATTCAAAAGAATTTATATTTATGAGGAGACTTGTTGCGTAACCAGGGGGCTGACAAAAAGTCCAATGAATCAACCCATGCTCAGACGTTTCCCTGGAGACGAAGCAGCTCTTTTTGTGCCAGGCCGAAGCGCAGACCCTGAATGCTGACTCGGATCTCACCGACACCAAGCAGGCGCATGAACTGGTGCAAAATCAGGGTGCCCATGGTGATGACATCGGCGCGCCCGTCGGGAATGCCGAGTTCTATGATCTCCTCAAGGGTGCTCACCGTAAGCTTTTCGAGAAAGGTGTGCACATCCTGATACTGGAGCGGATAGTTATGCACCTTCAAGGCATCGAAGTGTTTCAAGCCCTGGCTCACCTGCGCAATGGTGGTCACGGTTCCGGCAACACCGTAGACCCGTTCACGTCCGGCAAAAAAAGGGATAATATTCGAGGTAAAAAGCTGATTGATGTGTGCTTTGGCAGCGGCAAACTCCTCTTGAGAGGGCGGGAGTGTTGAAAAGAATCGTTCCGTCAGCCGCACCGAGCCAATGTCGATACTGACGCTCTCTTCTACAGCCTCAGGCGAGCCCATGGAAATTTCGGTACTGCCTCCACCGATATCGATAACAGTGAAAAGCTCCGGCAGATCGTTCATTCCTGCAACGGCGCCGCAAAAGGTAAGCTCTGCCTCCTCATTGCCTGCGATGCATTGGATGATTACTCCTGTGGCATGCTCAACCGCAACAATAACCTCGGTGCGGTTTTTGGCATCTCTCAGGGCGCTTGTGCCTGCGGCAATGATGGTTTCGGAGTTATGCGCATCGCTTATCCGGCGATAATCAACCATGCAGTCAATGAGGCGCTGGAAGGCCGCAGGGTCAATAATTTTCTCTGCGTCAACATTTTTCCCCAGCCGCAGAATGGTCTGTTTGTGGAAAACCGGCACGATGGCGCCACTCTCCGGTTCAAGGTCGGCTATCAGCAGCAGGGCGGTGTTGGTGCCGATATCAATACAGGAGACTCTTGTTTTCATAGCGGTCGGATATAGGCGGAGAGCCACTCATCTTCGTAGATGGTCTGCACCATCTCGTAACCAAGCTGTTTGCTCAGTCTTTTCAGCCATGGTTCGTCATAGACAAGCACGCCGGAGAGAAGCACTGGAGCAGCAGGGGCGTATTTGCGGATTGCCGGAAGAATGCGGTCGATAACGTTTTTGTTGATGTTGGCCAGAATCAGGTCGTAGCCCTCTTTCAGATTTGCAACAAGATCCTCTTCGGCATCAAGCAGCTTGATGTGGATACCCGGCGCATTATTTTCTAAAATATTCTCAGCCGCGTTTTCTGCCGCCCACGAGTTGTTGTCGAAAGCGAGAATGGGCAGATTGTTGCCAAGCTTGCGGGCGGCAATGGCAAGAACACCGGTGCCGGTGCCAATATCCATGATTTTCTTCTCTTTCAGGTCGAGCTGCTCCATTTGGCGCAGCATCAGGCGCGTTGTGGCATGGTAGCCGGTGCCGAAAGACATTTTCGGGTTGATCTCGATGACGATTTGACCGGGTTTCCCCTGGGTGCCCTTGTCTTTCTGCACAATCAGCAGCCGGTCGGATATTTCGATGGGCTCAAGGGTGGCTTCCCACTCCTCATTCCAGTTCCTGTCGGCAATCAGGGTTGCCTGATAGTCGGGGACTCTCCCCAGCCTCTCCTGCAACATGGTGCAGATGGCCAGCTCTTTTTCTTCCGTCCATTCGGCTTCAGGCAGGTAGGCGAGCAGTTGGTGATCCTCTTCAAGAAAAGATTCTATTCCCTCTCCAGCAAGCAGGGCGATGCAGAGATCGTGAAGGTCGGTTTCAAGGTCAAAGGCCAGTTCAAAGTAATTGTTCAATCCGGGTTGGGGCATATAAGTTTAGAAATTCGATTGTCAGGTGCGGTGATTAATTATCAGGATTATCATTTTTCAGTGCTACCAACATGTCGCTCCTGCGGGGCTTGATGTCAAAGAAGGCGTGTCGTTAGTTGAATTTTACCAGGATGTCGCCGCTACGGGGCTTTCCAGCAGAGAAGAACTATGCCGTCCCTGCGGTGTTTATCCGTTTAAGGGTGGAATATAGCTATTTCTCGAAGCAAAACAGATCACTCCGGCGTTATGATACGTTCACCAAAGGCATAACGGGCGCGGTAGTAAGGCTCAAACAGCTCGTCAACCCTGACCCCACTGTTTGACGCATGGGCGAATCGGATTCTGTCGATAATAATGCCGACATGGTCGATGTTGCTGCCGTCAATGCTGAAAAATACGAGGTCGCCGCGTTTCAGGTTATTTTCGGGCACCACACTGCCGAGCAGGGCCAGTTCTCCGGCGGTGCGAGGGAGGATCATTTGAAACTGTTGCTTGTAGAGATACTGCACAAACCCTGAACAGTCGAAGCCGTCCGGGGTACTCCCGCCGTTGCGGTACGCGGTGCCAAGGAGTTCATCAATGGAGGAGAAAAGGCGATCATACGTTCGTTCTGATACCTTCAGCGGAAGGGGTTTGATGACGGCGAAGCCAACTGGTTCCGCCGTACAGGAGATATGCGATTTTCTCTTTTTTAAACTATATTTAGACTCGAAGTTGTATCCTGAACCTGTTCTGAAACTCTGGCAACTGCTCAGGCCAAACAGTGTCATGGCAATGAGAGAGAGGAGTAGCGACGTTTTGGAGAGTTTCATGGAGAGGTGCCATGAAGAGATATAAATGGTTCTGGATTTCATGGGAAACAACTCAATAAGTGCCTTCTTTTCTGTCAGATCAAAACTCGTGAGTATCTACAGTCATCAGGAGGAGGAGAACGATTTTTGTTGTGGCCAAAGGGATTTTTGTGTACAAGATAATAGTTAACTTACAGGTTTAAAAAATATATGGCGGTAATGAAATTCGGCGGGACTTCCGTAGGGACGGCCCGGGCCATGCGGCAGGCTATTTCTATTGTTGCTCGGGAAGAAGGCAAGTGTACTCCGCTTGTGGTGCTGAGTGCGTGCAGCGGCATTACCAATAAGCTGGTCCATATTGCTGATGCAGCGGGGCGCAGTGCTCTTGATGAGGCGATGGCGCTTGCCAGTGAGGTGCGAAGCTTCCATCTCAAGCTTGTTGATGAGCTGATCAAGAATGCTGCTCTGAAGGCGGGGCTTGCAAGCACAATAGAGCAGCTTTCCAGCCGACTTGAAATGCTGATCAAGGGCGTTGATATTGTGGGCGAGCTGACTGAGCGTTCACGGGATATGTTCTGCTCATTTGGGGAACTCTTTTCAACGACCGTTTTTGCAGCAGCAATGAAGGAGCTGGGGCATAATGTTGCGTGGGTGGATGTCCGCACGGTGATGATTACCGACGACAATTTCGGTTCTGCCCGCCCGCTTGATGAGGTGTGCGAAGAAAAGGTGAAGCAGATCATCCGCCCCCTGCTTGCAAAGGGTACAACGGTTGTCACCCAGGGCTATATTGGAGCGACAAAAGATGGCCGGACCACGACG
>SESE01000994.1_pt1 | contig 11711 bp, 10 predicted proteins | sample 3171371 | NCBI WGS metagenome assembly SESE01 (sample SAMN06051881, study PRJNA518727) | freshwater metagenome | biome: subpolar coniferous forest; feature: holomictic lake; material: water; isolation source: holomictic Lake 442, 13 m depth | place: Canada: near Kenora, Ontario | collected...
GATAGCCAGGGGCAAGGGTGTGATGGAACTGCTGGAGAGTGTTCAACCCGTCCACCGTGGCTACCGAAACCTGCTCAAGGGGCTTCACCAATTTCAGGCTCTGGCCGCCCAGGGTGGCTGGAGCGAAATCCCCAAGGGATCCAAACTGATTCCCGCCATGACCGACGAACGGGTGCCCGCCATTCGCGAGCGTTTGAAGATCACTGGGGAAATGGCGGCTACTGAACCGGCCCCTCCCCTGGTGGGCGAAGATCAGCCCGCAGGGGATCCGCTGCTCTACGACGAGGGACTCGCCGAGGCCGTGCGGCGTTTTCAGGGCCGTTATGGCCTGGAAGCGGATGCCATCATTGGGCCTGGTACCCTGGCGGCCTTCAACCGCTCCGCCCGGGAACGGGTGCACCAGATTGCCTTGAACCTGGAACGTTGGCGCTGGCTCCCTCGGAGCCTCGGTGACCGTTATATTTTGGTCAACATGGCGGGCTATGAACTCACCGTGGTGGAACAGGACGAACCTTTGTGGGATATGCGGGTGATCGTTGGTCAGATCTACCGCAAAACCCCGGCCTTCAGTCAGCGGATGACGGAGATTGTGCTAAATCCCTACTGGAATGTCCCGGATCGCATTGCCCATGAAGACTTATTGCCCAAGCTCAGGAAAAAGCCCAATTTTCTCAAGGATCAAGGGATTCAGATCCTTGGCGGTACCAGAAAACACCACGCCAGTGCAGAGGATACGGGTGAAGATCCCGACGCTGAGGAGCCCCGCAGTCCCATTCGCTTGCGCCAAAGCCCGGGCCCCAAAAACGCGCTGGGCCGCATCAAGTTTTTGTTACCCAACCGTTTCGCTATCTATCTCCACGACACCCCCAAGCGCCAACTGTTCAACAAAACGATTCGCACTTTCAGTTCCGGATGCATCCGCCTGGAAAAGCCGATCAAATTGGCCGGCTTTGTGTTGCAAGGGACATCGGGTTGGGACGCCGCCAGGGTTCAGGCGGGCATCGATTCCGGCAAGACCGTCAATATCCGGCTCGCCAAACCCGTACCCGTGTTTATGGTTTATCTGACCACCTGGCTGGATGCCGGAGGCGTCATGCAATTCCGTCCGGATGTTTACCAGCGTGACCAGCGCTTGCGCCAAACCCTCTTCGCCTCGGCACACTAACGGGTAACGGGACATCTTTATTTGCCCATCCGGGTAGATCATGGTGGTTGTTTTTTTAAAATCATGGCATTAGAGTAGGGGTGCCTCAGGGGGCGAGGGTTTACAAAAATCTCGCGATCAGGTAGACCATGGCAACCCTCATGTTTCACAAGTTCGCTCAAACTGCACAGGAGACACCGCTTTGCGAAGTGACGACTTATCACGGTTTCCGTTTGACACCGACGACGAAAGCGCTATCTGTCCAGAGCGTCGGCAACTGCTAGGGTTCGGGTTACTGGCCGCCGCCGGATTTGCCATCGCAGGTGCCAGTCTGGCCTCCGCGCTGAAAACCAAGGGCCACAGCAAGGATCACAAGTCCCACCACGGGTCTCACCCTGCCAAGGCGCATCACGCAGCCCGGAAGGGTTCTGCCACCAGAACCACTGCCTCGCACAAGAAGATTCACCGGGAGAGAACCATCACCCTCTATCACACCGCGACGAGTGAATCCCTGCGAACCGTCTATTGGGCGGACGGCCAATACCTCTCCGCGAGCTTTTCCGAAATCAACCATCTCCTGCGGGATCATCACAATAACTATGCCCACCGGATGGATCCTCGTCTCGTCGATCTGCTCTACATCCTTCAGCACAAGACTGGCCGACGCGAGCCCTTTCATGTGGTGTGTGGTTACCGTTCCCCCAGTACCAATGCCCAGCTCAGAGAGAATCACGCCGGCGTTGGCAAACACAGCATGCACCTGTATGGCAAGGCGGTGGATATCCGCCCGCCAGGCGGTTCCCTGTCCGATTTGAAACGGGCTGCGCTGGCCATGCAAGTCGGCGGAGTGGGCTATTACCCGGGATCCAATTTTTTGCATGTGGATACGGGTGCCATTCGTACCTGGTACGGTTAAGGGTCGCACTGTCCTGTACTGTCTTTTGCGGTCGTTTGTTGTTCAAAACAAAAGGCGGCATCCTCTGGATCAGCAAACGCCTGGCCCGTCACTGGGCCGGGCGTATTCCCTGCTGACTGCAAGTCTTACTCTTTACTATATTTCCTACATTTCTTTCTCCGAATTTCTCTGATTCCCCGAGATCCCCCCCGAGATGACCGACACACCGGCCCGCATCATCCAGCAAATTGCTGCGCAACTGGGCGCAACCCCCCGTCAGGTCGAGTCCGCTGTCGGCTTGCTGGATGAAGGTGCCACGGTGCCCTTCATCGCCCGCTATCGCAAGGAGGCTACGGAGGGACTGGATGATACCCAGCTCCGTCTCCTAGAAGAGCGTCTGGGGTATCTCCGGGAACTGGAGGAACGGCGTGCGACCGTGCTGGAAAGTATTGCCGGGCAGGGCAAACTCACCGAAACCCTGCGGAATGATATTACCGCAGCGGACACCAAACAACGGCTGGAAGACCTCTATTTGCCCTTCCGGCCCAAGCGCCGAACCAAGGCGCAAATCGCCCGCGAGGCGGGTCTGGAACCTCTGGCGGAGGCGCTGTTGCAGAATCCCGATCAGGTTCCGGAACAGACGGCCCAGGGGTTTGTCAATCCCGACAAGGGCGTGGCGGAGGGTAAGACAGCTCTGGAAGGGGCACGCCAGATCCTCATGGAACGCTTCGCCGAGAACGCCGCCCTGCTGACGGATCTGCGCGGCGGCTTATGGGATCAGGGACTGCTACAGGCTCGGGTGGTCGAGGAAAAACGCGCCGAAGGGGCCAAGTTCTCCGACTATTTCGAGTTCCGTGAGCGTTTGCGCACCCTGCCCTCTCACCGGATTCTGGCTTTGTTGCGAGGACACCAGGACGGGGTGCTGGCACTGGAACTTCTGCCCGGTGAGAGGGATGACGCCGAGGCGCGTTGCGAAGGGATTGTCATGCACCATGCCGGCATTGAGGTTCGCAGCCGTCCGGCCGATGCCTGGCTGGCAGAAACCGCCCGCTGGGCCTGGAAGGCCAAGATCTTTCCCAAACTCGAACTGGAACTCAGGAATCAGCTGCGGGATCAGGCTGGAGACGAGGCCATCCGGGTCTTCGGTCATAATCTCAAAGACCTGCTGTTGGCCGCGCCGGCGGGACGCTTGCCCATCCTCGGCCTGGATCCCGGCATTCGAACCGGCGTCAAGGTGGCGGCGATTGATGCCACTGGCAAGGTTCTGACCAGCGGCACGATCTACCCTCACGCCCCGCGCCGCGACTGGGACGGCTCCCTGCACACCCTGGCCAAGCTGTGCCGGCAGTTCGAGATCCGTCTGGTGAGCATCGGCAACGGCACCGCATCACGCGAAACCGACCGCCTGGTGAGCGATCTGATCCAGCAACACCCCGACCTCACCCTGCAAAAGATGGTTACCAGCGAGGCCGGTGCGTCGGTGTATTCCGCCTCCGCCCTGGCCTCCCAGGAACTCCCGGAGCTGGATGTCTCGCTCCGGGGCGCGGTCTCGATTGCCCGCCGGGTTCAGGATCCCCTGGCCGAGCTGGTCAAGATCGAGCCCAAATCCATTGGCGTCGGGCAATATCAGCACGATGTCCATCAGGGCCAGCTGTCACGAGCCCTGGATCATGTTGTCGAGGACTGCGTCAATGTCGTGGGGGTCAATCTCAATACCGCCTCACCGGCGTTGCTGGCGCGGGTGTCGGGTCTCAATCGCACCCTGGCCGACCACATCGTCGACTTCAGAAACCAGCATGGCCCCTTCCGCACCCGTAGCGGCCTAAAAGCGGTGCCACGGCTCGGCGAAAAGACCTTTCAGCAGGCTGCGGGATTTTTGCGGATTCCCGATGGGGACGATCCTCTGGATGGCTCCGCCGTTCACCCGGAGGCCTATCCCGTAGTCCGCCGGATGTTGACTCATCTGGGCAAAACCCTCCAGGAGCTGGTAGGCAACCGCCCGCTGTTAAGCCAGCTCAAGCCCCAGGATTTCGCCGACGAGCGCTTCGGCCTGCCAACCGTGAGCGATATCCTGGTGGAACTGGAAAAACCCGGCCGCGATCCGCGTCCGGGGTTTGTCACCGCACGCTTTCAGGAGGGCGTTGAGACCCTGAAGGATCTCAAGATAGGCATGATCCTCGAGGGCAGCGTAACCAATGTCGCAAATTTTGGTGCCTTTGTGGACATCGGTGTGCATCAGGATGGCCTGATCCACATTTCGGCGCTGGCTGACCATTTCGTCAAGGATCCTCGGGAGGTGGTCAAGACCGGGGATATTGTGCGTGTCAAGGTGTTGTCGGTGGATCTCGAGCGCCAGCGCATCGGCCTAACCCTGCGATTATCCGATGAGCCTGAGCCTGGCACTGTCCGGCAACCCGGAGGGGCTGCGGCACGTCCCGCCCGGAAGACCGCTCCCAGCAGCTTTCGCCCGCCCGATCCGCCACCCTTGCGTGGAGGACTCGGCGATGCTTTGGCGGCGGCCCTGAGAAAGGGCAAATAGGCCTGCCTAACCCGGCTTGCCCTTGCGATAGACCTTGCGGCGGAAGAGGTCGGTACGGCGGCTCACCACCCGGTCGACGAACAAGAGTCCATCGAGGTGGTCTACCTCGTGTTGCACCGCCCGGGCCTCATAACCCTGCATCTCAAAACGCAAGGATTGGCCCCAGGGATCCTGGGCGTGTAGCTGGATGCGCTCGGCACGGATGACGTTGCCGGTGTAATCGGGAACCGATAGACAGCCCTCGCGGCCCAGTTCAAACCCCTCCCAATGGGTAATTTCCGGATTGATCAGTACCAAAAAACCATGGTTTGGGGTATTGGGTCGGCTGGAGACATCGACGATCACGAGGCGCTGAAGCCGCCCCACTTGGGGGGCGGCGATACCCACGGCCGCCGGGCCGGCCTGACGAGTTTCCTCGAGATCGGCTATAAAGACCTGCAATTTATCGTCAAAATGCTCTACTGGAAGCGACTCTTGCTGAAGACGCTCGTCCGGCAGGGTGAGAATGTTCAATCGGGCCATGTGGCTAACCGATCAGGGTCTCGATGGGCGAGACATCCACTCGCAAATTGCGCAACCCCAGCCCGTCGATGGCCGCTTGGAGCGTCTCGACAGGGTGTGTCGTCAGGCCCTCGATGTGCAGGATATAGACGGGCTTGCCGGCGCTCCCCGCCACATCGGAGGTCAATTCCAGAATATTGAACCCCGTGGCGGCCAAGGCCCCCGTGACCTGGGCCACGATGCCCGCACGGTCGGCCCCGAACACCCGCACCTGAACATTGGGTGCCTGATGCTGGTGTAGCCCGCCGGCCACCGGATCCACATGGATATTGAGGTTCATGGACGCCGCAATAGGTGCCAGGGCGGTTTGAAGGGAGCCGGGCGAACCGCCCTGGATCATCAGCATGATGGTAAAACTGCCGCCCAGGCGAATCATGGAGGCCTCGCCCAGATTGTTGCCGGCCTGGTAAAGGGCTGCGGTGACCTCCGCGACGATCCCGGGACGGTCTGTGCCCACCAGTGTCAGCATGTGCCACTGCGCCATGTCTAGTCTCCTCGGGTGTATGAACTGATTAGCGGGTCAGTTTCGCACGCCGTCACTTGACCGGCCAAACGGGAAAGAGGTGTGATGAGCAGGGATAGCATGGGAGGGCGATATGGCGGAGAGGGAGGGATTCGAACCCTCGATACGCTGTTAACGTATACACGAGTTCCAGTCGTGCTCCTTAAACCGCTCGGACACCTCTCCAAAATTTCCTGTCTTGGGGCGAGTTAGAGTAGCCCATAACGCCTGGAACGAGCAAATTTTTGTGCTCTAGCACGTTTTGGCGAGGCCTACCGCGCCTACCCATCGCGCGTCGGGCGATGGCTATAACGGGACAGTGTTGGTCTGAGATGAAAACCTGGCCGCCAGGCGGGCAAAATCCGCAACGCTGAGGCACTCCGGCCGGAGTCCAGGATCGACGTTGGCTTGGCGGATCTGGCCTTCGTCCAGCAGACTGGACAGGGCGTTACGCAAGGTTTTGCGACGCTGTTGAAAGGCTACCGCCACCAATCGTGCAAAGGCTCCCTGATGCTCGGTCGCCACCTGGGGCTTGGGGAGCGGTTGCAGACGAACCAGGGCCGACAGAACTCTGGGAGGTGGTGTGAAGGCCTCGGGGCCGATCATGAACAGCGCCTCCACCTCACACACCGCCTGCACCATCACCGAAAGCCGACCATAATCCTTGATGCCCGGCGGGGCGGCGAGTCGCGCTACAACCTCGCGCTGCAACAAAAAATGCATGTCGAACAGGTGATCCGCTTGCGAGAGCAAATGAAATAGCAAGGGTGTGGAAATGTTGTAGGGCAGGTTGCCCAGCACCCGTAATCGCTCACCCGCTGGTACCAGGGCACGAAAATCGAAGGACAAGGCATCGCCCGAATGAATGCGAAGATCACCGAGCCCCCGGCAGCGATCCGCCAGGGGGGTTAGCAGATCGCGGTCGAGTTCGACAACATCGAGCCGTCCGCTGGCTGTCAGCAGTCCCCGGGTCAGAGCCCCCAGACCTGGGCCAATCTCCACCAGCCATTCGCCTGGCCGCGCAGCAATGGCCTGGAGGATTCTGGCAATCTGGACAGGGTCGTGCAGAAAATGTTGAGCAAAACGTTTGCGAGGATGGTGCATAGCGCAATTATCCCATGTTATCTCACACCGTGCGCGCTACCACCCAGACTGCCACGCATTCGGCACCCGCCTGCCGCAAGCGTTGAGACACCTCCTGGGCGGTCGTGCCGGTGGTCATCACATCATCCACCAGTGCCACATGGGTGAAGGGTAGTGGGGTTATCGTGTCGAAGGCGTGGCGAAGATTGACCAGACGCTCCTGCCGACTCAAGCCCAGTTGGGGTGGGGTATGGCGGATCCGCCGCAGGAGCCGGGGCAACACCGGGATACCGAGTCTGGATCCCACAATTTGGGCGATTTCCAGGGATTGGTTAAAACCTCGTTGCCGTAGCCGTCTCGGATGCATCGGTACCGGCAGAAGCGCCTGGGGACGAGGGACGACGCGAGCCGCACGGCGAGCCAGCAGCGTGGCTAACAGGTAACCATCGTCGAAACGATGGCGAAACTTGAAGCCGGTAACCAGAGGGATCGCAATATCCGCGTACAACAGCGGGGCCAGACAGGTATCAAAAACCGGCGGATCGCCTTGACAGGCACCGCAGTGGGAATCCCGGGTAGCTCTGGATGGTAGGGGTTTACCGCAGCGGGGACAGGGATGCGTGTTCCAGGGCAAGTCCCGGTAACAACCGGGACAAAGCGGCAGAGCCGCCATACCCGGTGCGCCACATAAGCGGCAGCGAGGGGGATAGAGCCAGGAGAGAAAGACGCTCATTGATCGCGCCAAGATCACGATAGTAAAAAACAGCAGTCTAGCAAATCCGCTGTAACGATATTTGACATCCCAAGGATCTAGCGCCAATCATGCCCACCTTTGGTGATTCCGAGGTACTCATGTCTGGTAATCCCCCTCCGTTGCGACACGACTGGCAACGAGTCGAGATCGAAGCGCTTTTTACCCAGCCCTTCAATGATCTGTTGTTCGAGGCCCATGGGCGGCATCGGCTGGCCTTTGACCCCAACCAGTTGCAGGCCAGTACCCTGTTGAGCGTGAAAACCGGAGCTTGCCCGGAGGATTGTGGCTACTGCGCTCAAAGCGCCCGTCACGCCACCGGCCTGCCAACGGAACGGTTGCTGGGATTAGAGGAGGTGGTGGCCGCTGCTCAGGCCGCCCAGGCCCAGGGGGCGACCCGTTTCTGCATGGGGGCGGCGTGGCGCGGCCCCACCGGCAAGAATCTCGACCGGGTGGCGGATATGGTGTCGGCGGTTCACGCCCTGGGACTGGAAACCTGTGTGACCCTCGGGATGCTCGGGGCCGGCCAGGCCGAAAAACTGCGGGCGGCAGGTCTCGACTACTACAATCACAACCTTGACACCTCGCCGGAATATTACGGCACGGTGATCCACAGCCACGGTTTCGACGAACGGCTTGAGACCCTGGCCGAGGTTCGGGCGGCGGGGCTGCGGGTCTGTAGCGGCGGGATTATCGGCATGGGAGAGAGCCGGAGTGATCGTGCCGGGCTGTTGCAGGCTCTCGCCAACCTGCCGCAACACCCGGAATCGGTACCCATCAACCTGCTGGTTCCGATCCCGGGCACCCCCCTGGCCGATACCCCGCCGCTCGATGCCCTGGAACTGGTGCGAACCATTGCCGTGACCCGTTGTCTGATGCCCTGTTCCCATGTGCGGTTGTCCGCCGGACGTACCCGCATGAGCGACGAACTGCAAGCCCTGTGTTTTTTCGCGGGTGCCAACTCGGTGTTTTTAGGGGAGCGTCTGCTGACTGCCGGGAATCCTGAAACCACCCGGGATCTGGCCCTGTTCCAGCGTCTCGGCCTGCGTTTCGAGGCTCCGGCAGTGGCCGTCTGAACCGCCCATGCGTGATCTGGCGGCCTTCCTCGCCGCGCGCCGGGCGCAATCCCTATACCGGAGCTGCCGCCCGGTGGAACGCCTGCAAGGCCCACGGGTACGAATCGCCGACCAGGAACTGCTGGCCTTTGCCAGCAATGACTACTTGGGGCTCGCGGATCATCCTGCGGTGGTCGAGGCCTTTCACCGGGGACTGGATCGTTATGGGGCTGGCAGCGGCTCGGCCCACCTCCTCAGCGGCCACAGCCCGGCCCATCAGGCCTTGGAAGAGGCGTTGGCGGATTTTACCGGACGGCCTCGGGCATTGCTGTTTTCCACAGGTTACATGGCCAATCTGGGGGTAATCACGAGCCTGTGCGGACGTGGCGACGAGATCTTTCAGGATCGTCTTAATCATGCCTCCCTGCTGGATGGTACCCGGTTGGCCGGGGCTCGTTTCCGCCGCTATCCGCATGGCGATACCTCATTACTCCAACGCTGGCTGGCAGAACCCGCACGGGGTGAACGGCTGATCGTGAGCGATGGGGTCTTCAGCATGGACGGTGATCTGGCACCCCTACCGGCATTGGCCGCCCTGGCCCGTGAGGCCGGAGCCTGGCTGCTGGTCGACGATGCCCATGGTCTCGGCGTACTGGGAGCCTCCGGGGGCGGCACCCTCGAGCATTTTGGCCTGGACACCCAAGCCGTGCCGATTCTGATGGGCACCCTAGGCAAGGCCTTTGGCACCTTTGGCGCCTTCGTAGCGGGCGAGGATGAGCTGATTAAAACCCTGATGCAGTCGGCGCGAAGCTATCTCTACACCACGGCCCCGCCGCCGGCCTTGGCCGAGGCCACTCGCGCCGCCCTGGCATTGAGCCGGGCCGAGCCCTGGCGGCGGCAGCGCGTGTTGGCCCTGGCGGCCCGTGTGCGCTGCGAGATCACGGCTCTGGGGTTATTGACCCTGATCCCTGGGCCGGAGACAGGCCCTCAACCCCCCATTGTGCCGCTGCTGGTGGGAGGGGCAAATGCCGCCCTGGAGTGGTCACAACGGCTGGAAACCCGGGGTTTTCTGGTGCCCCCAGTGCGCCCGCCAACGGTGCCGGAAGGCCGCTCCCGGCTCCGCATCACCCTCTCCGCCGCCCATGACGACGCGGATATTGATCGCCTGCTGACGGCCCTGGCCGAGGTCGCCTGGGAGATCCAGCGGGGGCCACCGGCGTGAAGGATCTGGTGCTGTTGCACGGCTGGGGCATGAATAATGCCGTGTGGGGCGATTGGCCAGTGCCACTCGCCCAGGCTACGGCTATGACCGTCACGCCGCTGGCATTGCCGGGTCATGGAATGCCTTTTGATCCCGCCCTTGAGGGATTGGAGGCCTGGGCCGGTGATTGCCTGAGCCGCGCCCCGGCCCGGGCCTTCTGGCTGGGATGGTCTCTGGGCGGCCTGGTAGCCCTGGCGGCGGCTTTACGGGCACCGCAGCGTGTTTCCGGCCTGATTCTGATCGGCAGTTCCCCGCGCTTTACCGTCGCTGCGGACTGGCCACACGCCGTAAAGCCAGGTCTGCTTGAGCAGTTCCAGGAGCAGTTGCTGCGGGATCCTGCGGCCACGCTGTTGCGCTTTCTGTCTTTGCAGGTGCTGCATTCCGAAACGGGACGGCGGATTCTCAAGGGATTGCGAGCCACGCTGGCGCGTCAGGCCGCACCGGATCCCCGGGCGCTGACGGCGGGACTGGGGATGCTGGGAGGCGTGGATCTCCGGCAGGATCTGTCGCGGCTGGCTGTGCCCAGTGTCTGGCTGTTGGGCCGGCGGGATGCCCTGGTGCCGATCCGGATGGCGGACGATCTTACCGCCTTCTGTCCCGGCGCGGCTATTCGACGTTTGCCCGAAGCCGCGCACACGCCCTTTCTGTCGCATCCCGAAGAAACCACGGCGGTGGTCGCGGGGTTTTGCCAGAGGGTGAAGGCCTCTGGCGCCGACCGCTAGGGTACCCCAGCCTAAGGCGCTGGCCGCCACTCCCGCGCCAGCCGCTGAGCCTCTGCCAGTTGCGACACCGACATCCTTTGGGCTACGGTGGTACGACGCTGTGCGGATTCTTCATCGCCTTCCACGGCGGCCAGGTTGAACCAGAGGTGCGCCAGCACCCAGTCTTCAGGCACCCCCAGTCCTTGCGAATACAGGTCTCCCAGGCGCTTTTGGGCCTCTAGGTCGCCTCGTTCCGCAGCCGACCGGTACCAACGCACGGCCTCCCGATAGCTGCGGCTGACCCCACGCCCTTCTGCGTACAGGGTGCCCAAGGCAATTTGCGCCGCCGCCTGGCCATGCCCCGCAGCATCCCGATACCAACGCACCGCCTCGGTCAGATCCTGATGACCCAGGATCCCTTTTTCCAGTCCATGCCCGAGCAGCGCCTTGGCATCCAGACTGCCCCCCTCGGCGGCGCGCCGTAACCACTGAAGTGCGGCATTGGCATCCGGCTTCAAACCCAGGCGGCCTTCCGCATAGGCAACGCCCAGGGTGATCTGTGCCTGTGAATCCCCTTGGGTGGCGGCACGATTGATCCAGTCAACCGCTGCGGCGTCGTCCTGAGACACGGCCTGGCCACGGGCAAAATGTCCGCCCAATTCCAGTTGGGCCGCAGCATCGCCGGACTGGGCACGTCCCCAGAGATCCTTTAACGATTCCGGCAGTGAGGCTGACGAAAGCGCTGGCCTTGACTCTACCGCCGGATTTTGATCGGCGGGTGATAAATCACCTTTGGCGGCATAGCCCAATGGAACCAGCCCACCCCATAGCATCATGGGGATGGCTAAAAGGCCTGTGCATCGCCAGTAAAAAATCGGAATGGGCATAAATTTCATAAATATTGGGCCTTAAAGAAAATGAAAAAGACATCTCCGCAACATCACCCTGTCGCGATTTTGTGTCAACTACCACAATGCAACGGGACAATCCATGACAGAGAATCCAAGACAGCGCAAGCGTTTCCGGGTAGCATCAGACTTTGCAATGCTGGGTGATTGTTGTATTATTGCATTGTTGCATTGCAGCACCACCGTGGTACAATAATTTGCAAGTATGAAGCCGAAGGCTGACGGGGAGTGATCGAGCCTATGATCAAACAACGCACGCTTAAAAACGTGATCCGCGCCACCGGTGTCGGGTTGCATACTGGCGAGAAGGT
>SESE01000996.1_pt1 | contig 11700 bp, 5 predicted proteins | sample 3171371 | NCBI WGS metagenome assembly SESE01 (sample SAMN06051881, study PRJNA518727) | freshwater metagenome | biome: subpolar coniferous forest; feature: holomictic lake; material: water; isolation source: holomictic Lake 442, 13 m depth | place: Canada: near Kenora, Ontario | collected...
TCGGCAGGGGACAGCGCGAGAGACGATTGCACCGTCACTCCGGCAAACAACACCACGGCGATGGTGAAATCCATCAATCTTTTCACTCTTATCTCCGCCACAGGATCATCACCTTGCGAGGAGCAGACAACCCGTCACCTGCCCCGCGGGCCGGCGTCAGTACCTGCGTATGGCAATGAGACGCCCGCAGCCCGGCGGGATGGCATCCACCTTCAGTGTTCTGCCGTAGAAGTCCAGCACCGGAGCCGGTGCGTTCGCCTCTGCATAGAACTGACGTACGCGCACAAACTCCTGCCACACGAGTTCCGGCACCAGATCCAGCTTGCCGAGGTCGATCTTGACCGCCGCACCCCTGGCCTGCTTCTCATCAGAGTTGAAGACGCTCAGCATGATCCTGTCTGGCAGCAGCCACATTCCGATCCTGATCGCCGGATCGTCACAAGTCACCCCGCGCGCGCGGCCGGGCGCGTAGTGCTTCGTCTCCTTGCGCACGAGGCCGAAGTCAACTACTGCGGCGGGAAGCCCTCCCGCCACCCATGCCGGGATCGCCTTGGTTGCACGCGCAATCTCGGTGGCATTGGACACGGCAAGGCCGACGAGGATGATCTTGTGCGCCTGCAATGCCTTCACCCGCACGATCCCGGTTGAGGAATCCAGTTCCGCCGTCGTGCCGTCGCTATCAGCAAAGAGGGTCCTGGCACATACCTGGCCGGCCGTCAGGCCGAGCTTCGCGAGGTCCACGGTAACAGCAGCATCCCTGGCTGCCTTCCCGTCAAAGTTGAAGATGCCGAGGGTGACATGTCCCTCGCCTGGCGTCTGCCACAGGGATACGAGAACGTCCTTGTCGGCACAGGTTGCATATGGATTGCGCCAGTAGGGGTTGTAAACGGTGTCGGCTGCATTTACACCCCAGTCCAGGACGCTTTCGGGCATTGTGGAGAGGATCGGCATGTGGTTGACGCTGATCCAGTTATTGAGCCACGATTCGTGCATCCATACCCATTGCGCCTGCGAGCGCGCTGCGCTGACCTTCTTGCCGTTGTCCTTTGATTCGAGCAGGCTCATCCAGGCAATAGCTACACCCCACGAGTGGCACACCGACATGGCCCTCATCCTCTCCGGCGGGTACTTGTCGACCCAGTCCAGCGGACTTGAGTCGAGGTGCAGCGGCAACTCGGCATCCGTGACGGCATCGACCCACGGCATGGCAATTGGCAGGTACGCATTGGTTGAGTGGAAACCGTTGCCGCCCGGCACTATACCGGCGTCGAGCATCAATGACCACAGCCGCATCATGAAGCGCCGGATGTTCCATCCGTTGTACCCCGGCTGGACTCGCCCGTCGGGAAGGCGATATGCAAGACCGCTCAGGAGGTCGCCATTATGTATAGGAAAGGCCAGGTCCCAGTACGTGTGCCGCACGCCGCCATCCTTGAAGGCCGGCTCGAAGAGGGTCATTGCGTAGTCGGTGTACGTCTCATTCCAGGTATCCCAGTGCCCGGCCTCCCATTCGGAGCCGAAGTAGCTGTAGACGTCATTCTCCAGCGACTTCCGCCCGTAGCCCATGATCTGGAACGACATGTGGGTGAAATTGATACCCGACCGCGCCCGGTACGGATCATACCACTGGTGCTGGCGGGCGTAACTGTCGGCCTGTGCCTTCTGCTCGGCCCACAGGGCCGGCCACTCCTCCGGATATCGGGACTCCGGATGAATCCAGTTGACGTGACCTGAGATGGGCGGCTGCACGAGCTGGCCGGTCTTGGAGTCCTTGCGGACGCCGCGGAATGGAATCCAGAAAGTGCCGTCTTCCGTCGTGATCGTCGTCCTGAAGCCCTTCGGCATCGGTTTGAACGGCGTGGCCATATAGCTGAAAGAGACGGTGCGCGGCCCCCTCATCTTGATGGGTTTGGCCACAATATGGTTGCGGAGAACAACCGAGGTTCCGGTCGCGCCATTCACCTCACCAGCGGACGACTTCTCCCTCACCACCTCGTGCGCCGGGACAGTGTCGTCCTGCACCCAACCCTTGTCGTTGTCCGCCCACCACAGGAAACCGCGCCGCTCGCTGCCGACCCACACCGTCGGGTAGAAGGACCCCAGCCCCATCCCGCAACCGGTTATGCCTGTATCGAGCGTCGACCAGAGCCGCCCCTGCTTCTCATCGGGCAGCAGCATCGTGGTGCGACTGGAGTAGTTCTCGCCGGGACCTATGCACAGGAGGCAATCGGCATCTTTCTCGGACAGCGGGAACTCTATGCGCATCGCATCGACCCTGACGGCATCGCCGGAGGGCTGATAGGTCAGGTCCACGTACACCAGGCCGTCCTGCTCAAGCCAGCCGCTCGCGGTGAAATCCAGCCCGCCGCCGCTGGCCTTGCCCTCGAAGCGAACCCGCCAGTCCTTATGTTCAGTGATCTTCGCCGCACCGACTGGAATGACTGTTTCCTTGCCGTTCGAAAGCACAACAATGCGCGCCGGCCCAGACAGCACTGACTCCCCAGCCGACCTGATGGCAACGGGCAAACCGAGCGCATCCAGCGCATACTCGCGCCCGAGCAAGGAGAAACCCGGCACGTTCACAGGCTTGCTCTTGCGCTCTTCACGCCCCGTCCCCTTCACGCCGGGGGCCTCGGCGCCACCGGGCACGCGAACTTTCCTGATAGCGGTGTATGGCGCAAGCACCCGCTCGACGTCGCCGACCTTCTTCCCCCACCAGCGTGCGAACTCACTGGCTTCGTCCTTCTTCTCGAACTGCCCCGTCATCGGGCCCAGGACCTTCCCCTCGACCAGCTCCATGAAAGCCTCAACCCGGTACTTGCCCGGTTCCAGCTGAGGCAACTCAACCACATCCTGCAGGTAGTAATCCGCCATCAGGATGACCTGTCCCTCGGCAATGACCTTGCCGTCCGCTTCTGCAGTCACGCGGTAACGCAGCGACTTGGCATGAACGGAATCCTCCAGGTAGTATGTGTCGGCCTTGATGAGCAGCCATGACCGCACCGGGTTGAAGCGTGTCTCGAAAGCGAACTTGGAGGTATCCGGCGGCGGAACCGGCGCCATCATCAGCGGGTTCGATCCGGTCTTGAAGTTGAAAGTGTGGCGGAAGAGCTGCCGGGCCCCCTGTTTGACCTCCACCCACGCACTCCCGGCCCTCACCTTTTCGGGGAGCTTCTCGTTCAACGCGAACTCGGAGGCCTCGCCGGGAGGAACAGTCAGCGTCAGGTTGGTCTTGATGGCACTGGCAACATCGACAGTGACATTGACGTCAACGGGTTGAGCGGTCGGGTTGAAAGCCCTAATGACCATCGCGGCCGTTCCGTCGCTCGAGAGGTTACTCAGGCTGTCCATGGTCATCTGCACGCCTGGAGTATTCTCAACCAGGGTCAGAACGTTGTAGCCGAACGGCTCCAGGTAGCCGCCGTTGCAGGGTATACGCGCCTGCAGCCATGACGGGATATGGTTGACGCCGAGCATGACGCGCCATGTGTCGCCGGCGCTATGCGCGCCTCCAAGCTCGAAGTCACGCGGGGTCGACGACATCTCCATCTCCCACCACCGCCCGCCGTTGGGCGCGGAGCCTGGCTCCGTGAGGCGAGTCTTGATCACAAACTGCGGGGCCCAGTTCTTGAACTGCTGGCCGAGCGCGAGGCGGGAGCAGTCTCCGATGAGCCCGGCACAGTTGAGGAACCACTTGAAGGAGTTCTTGGTGTTTGCACCGGGAACATTTGCACCCATCGGTTGCCAGTGCAGTTCCAGGCCGTCGTCCCAGACATAAGCAAGCCCCTGCGTCCGGCCGGATGTAACCTTCGGCTTGTAGTTCGCCCGGAGGTAGATGCGGCACGCCATGTACAGGTGTTCAGGATCCCATGCGAGGTAGAATGTAGTGGGTCTTGGAAGGAGGATATCGTCACCACACTGGCCTACGCCGCTGACCGCGGTCGCCTCCTGCCACTCGTGCCAGTCGATAGTGCCGTCGATCTTCGGCGGCTGGCTTATCCGCGGAACCGCGAACGCCGGCACCCTCTCCGGCGGCAACGCGTAGGGTCCCATTGCACCGGCCATCGCACCCGTGGCCGTCAGCAGCAACATCAGGCCGGCAAGAGGGCCTGAAACGCACATGTTTGCGAACCGCCCAGCAATGCGTCGAACGTCCATTATGCAGGTTTCCCGGTAGTCGCTTCCTTGCAGTCGTAACGAACGCGACAATACGCGCGAAAAGTGGCAACGCAAGACTATTTGTCGTCTTTCTTCGGTCTTCTGCAGGCGGCAGAACCGGCGACCGGCAACACGCCACAAACAGCTGTTTACCTGCCCCGGCCAGGCCGGCGCCAAGCCTCGAGGACAACCTTCCATTCCTGTGCCGTGCCCACAGCCACGGCAGACAGTTCAGTCCGCCTCATGCCATGATCCGTCCGGTGGCGGTAACCGGAAGAAGTGAGCGAGCGAAGTGCCGACTCCCGACCTTGTGAGCCGCCGGCGGTCAGCTTTTCAATTCTGCGCTGTCTGAGCTGGCGAAGACGTCGGCCTCGCCGTCTTGTACGGGTGATTAGAGGGAAGCTTGTCCGCAATATCCCACTTGTGGGCGAGGTAACCCTCGACCTTCTGGCGATCCTCCACGGTCAGCGCCGAGGAGAACGCGAGGATTTCGGCAACATCAAAGCAGCCGCTCTCTGTCCCCTTCCCGTTTGCGGGGAAAATCCGTGCGCCGATGAAGATGCCATACTTGTCGCCGGTCCCGCCGGCCGTATTGAGGTCAACCTGGTATGAAATGGTCATTCCACCGTTTGAAGTGAACTTGTCAATGCCGTCGCCGTAGCTCATGACCAGTATGACGCCGTCCGGCTCCTGTGACGGCACCCCGGTATCGAACGCTCCCTGCCAGTAGTGGTTGCCCCAGTAGTTCCTGGCACCAAGCCTGGTGGCAATGCCATAAGCCGCCATCGGCGACGGGCTTCCGTAATGAAGGACGTGATTGCTCTTGAACGTGAAGTGGCCGACATTTGCCAGCGCAACCACCAGAGTGCGGGGATCCCCGCCTGTGGCCGGCACGCAGTGGGTCCTCATGAATGAGCCGAAGTACTGGCTGTTCCCGAAAAACCGCACCATCGGCAACACCGGGTGCGTCTTTACGATCCCGGCGGTGTTGGTGGCAAACCGCGCGCCCTGTCGCGCGACCGGTGGATTATTGTACGCATCTTTGACGTAGACCGGCCGGAAAGCGTGGGCATTCTGGATGGCCCGGTATTTGTTAGTGCTGATATCCTGCCACAACGCGACCCGACTGCCCATGATCGTCAGCGAGTTGGTGTTGCCGGCATCGAGCCAGAGCTTGATGCTGTGTATGTCGGACGGTAGAAACTCATCCGCCGCCGGCGCCGGCGTTCCAATGGCCCATGACGCGACGACTGCCAGCATCATCAGTTTCTTCATTTGCCCCAACCTCCAGCGAATCCTTCGACCGGCTCTTCTGCATATCTTCCCTATCACAAAATCATCGATGGTCAAGAAATCTGGACACATTTATCATGTAGGATCGCCGTGGTCACGCCCGGCCCAACCGCCAAGGGACGACGGTGCCAGGCGAGTAGGTGGCATAAAGTCTTGCGAATCTCCCATGACTAAGTATCCTGCCGCATGCAAACGATCAAAGAAGGTGGAACATACGTTGTTATGGGATTGCTGGACCGGCTGTCGATTGCATACTCGATCGGCACCGCCATCCAGTCGGCGGGCGGACGTGTCGTATTCACATTCCAGGGTGAAGTCCTCAAGAAGCGTTATTGGGACAGCGACAAGACGCTGGGCGCCGCCGACAAGGTCATCGAGCACCGGTTCTGCGATGTGACGGTGGAGGATGACGTGAAGCGGCTGTTCTCCGACATCGGGCCGGTATCGGGCGTCGTCCACTCGATTGCCTATGCAAACCCGAAGACCTGTCTCGGCACAGAGTTCCATACCGATGCCATCGATGACATCAAGAAGTCGTACCACATCAGCGCCGTTTCATTCGCCACGGTCGCCCGCTACGCCGCGCCTTGCATGAAAGGCGGCGGATCACTGGTGGCGCTGACGTTCGACACCAGCCACACCTACCCGCTGTACAACTGGATGGGGGTCCACAAGGCCGCGCTCGAGGCGATTGTCCGCGCACTCGCACGGCGGCACGGTCGCGAGCTCATCCGTGTCAATGCCGTGTCCAGCGGGCCCCTGGCCACCACGGCGGCGAGCAAGATCCCGGACTTCATGCGCATCGGCGAGATATGGCAGGCAAGCAGCCCCATACCGTGGGACCCGCTCACCGACGCCAAGTCCGTCGCCGACGCAGTCGTCTTCCTGCTTGGTCAAGGCGCGGCGAAGATCACCGGCCAGGTGCTTGCTGTCGACGGCGGCGCTGCGATGGTCGGCGGCTCTCTAATGGACCACGAGCGGCCCGTCGGTCCGGCGCTTTAGCTGCAACGCCTCATCGCCGGCACCGCATCATGGGGTGGGCCCTACTCCCTGCCGCCAACCTCGACTGTGTATTGCTCCCGGGGACGACGACAAACAGACAAACACGTCGATAAAGATTGACCGGGCTGACCACGGAAACCTAATATAATCATGGTGGTATGGGTAATCTCATGAATGCCTGCGGAATAACTCGAGTTGGGACTCGTGCAGGGGCTGTTGTTGCCTTTGCGCTTGGTCTGGGTTTCTCGGCGCTGTCGTCCGAAGCGGGGCCGATTATCGACTCCCCCGAAACGTGGACAAGCTCTGGTGCGCAGGGCTGGACCAACACAGCGCCCGATGTCAGCCTCTCAAATCCCGGTGGCGCGCCGGGCTATCTCCTTATCACCTTCCCGGCAGTGGGCAACCCGCCGGACCCGGGCGAGACGCTACACGACACCATCTACACGTTCACGTCACCAGCCACGAACATCTTCGGCGGCAATTTATCAAACGTGTTGGGAGCACGATTTGTCCTGTCAAACTCCGTAGTCCCCAGCGCCATCAGCGTGGTTTTTGGAGTAGCGACGAACGACAACGAGTGGACTTTCATCCTGGACCCTGCGGCAGCCGGCCAGTGGACCCCCTACAACGTCGTTTTCCAGTTCTCCCTGTGGACGATGCCCGGCGGGACGGAGAGCGAGTTTCTCGCGGACCTGCTCGCGGTCGAGTACATCGGGATCCACATCGACCGTGGCGGATCCGACCAGGAATACTACGGTTTGGATGACTTCACTCTCTACGTCCCGGAACCTGCTGATTACCTGCTGCTGGCAGCAGGGCTCTTCGGATTCGCGCTGGTTTTCAGAAGGCGATTGAGGACATGGAAGGGCTGGTCATCCGGCCTGCCCGCCTAAGTAGCGGCATTCAACTGCCCTGGACCGGTGCTGATCGTTGTGACCCTGCCTGAGACCGCCGTTCCTATTGGGAGTTATCCGGCCATCTGGCCTCGAAGAGTTTCTCCTCAACGTCCTCGCTCAGTTTGACAAGGTCGTAAATGTCTTCCGGCGGGATGGAGAGCGGACAGGTCTTGACAATCTCATAGAGTATCGCGCGCGCGGCATCGAGATTGCCCGACTGCATACGAATCTGAGCAAGGCGCAGCCTCGCCTTTGCCCAGGCCCTGCTGTGCTGCTCAACGGTCTTCATTTCGGTCGCGATAGACTGCTCCGCCAGGTCAGGTTTGCCGCTTCGTATATAGATCAACTGTATGGTATCCATGACTTCGGCGTTGTCGCCCGCAGTCTTCAGGAGAACCGGCACAAGCTCAATCGCACCTGGCAATGTCTCAGGGTCCCAGGCCAGTGTGAAGGCCAGATTGTTCAGCATCGCATAGTCGTTGGTAAACAGTTGAAGCCCCTGCCTCAAAGTCGCCGCCGCATCGCGTGAATTACCCAGGCGCCTCTGCGTTTCGGCAAGAAGCAGGTACGAAGTCCTGTTGGTGTAGCCGGCCGCCAGCGCATCCTTCATCTGGTCCATCGCATCGATATAGTGCGACCCGCCGGCCAGGAACTTTGCCCGCCCAAGCAGCTCCATCCAGAGAGGATTGGCGGGTTCAAGTCCCCTCAGTCTCCCAAGCGCAAAGAGAACGTCCCAGTCCGGCTTGTCGACCTTGCCCCACAGCTCCACAATTTTGCCGCAGAGATACGGCTGCGGCAGGACGGAGTACTCGATTGCCCGCGATGCCGCCGAAAGGGCCCATTTCTTGTCCTGCAGCCTTTCGGCGCAACGGAGGGACAGAACGTGGGCAGGCACAAGTCCCCGGGATCTCACCTCGGCATCAACCGCCGCAACGGCTGCAGCCTCATCCATGCGTTTCCTGAGAAGGAAGTCGCCAGCCCTGACAATCGTACCAACCGGGTACTTCCTTGACCCGGTTGCATCGCTGATCACCTTGAGAACCCATTTGTCGACCCGTCCAGAGTTGACACCAACCACAAGGTGCGCAAGCCAGACTTCGGGATCGGCTGGACAAGCCGCAAAGGCTTCCTCAACAACCTCAGGCGCGCCTTGCGAAATGGCGATGAGTATCCGCCTGAGCATGCCGGAATCAGGCAGCTCGTCAACCGCGCGCCGGGCGGCGGCAAGCGCAGCCTCCCTCTTGCCCTTCGCGACCAGGAGCAATGTGAGCTGGTTCAGGGCGACAGCCCGTTCCATCTTGTCACGCCCGCAGGCAGTCCACGCTTCGATATCGGCCTCTTTCGCTCCGCATCCTGAACGGTAACAGGCCAGCCAAAGCCTCACCAACTCCTTCACGAACGGGCTCGTAATCGCCGACAGGTTATTTTCCAGTATGCTTGCGTTCTCCTCGAATTCGGCTTCGGAGGGCAGGTTAATGGCTCCAACCCGGATGCACAGCTCCGCCGCCGGAAGCGTCAGCGCCTGCACGGTCTGAGTGGGCGAAAAGTAGTCGCCGGCCACCAGGTCGCGGTTGAAGACCTTCGCTTCCGACATCCGCTGCGTCTTCAGCAGCAGGGCCGCTTCCATTGCCTCAAGTCCGCCCACAAGCGACTTTGCGCGCTCAACAGCCATGAGCGCTTCCTCGGGGCTGAGAAACGTGTCGGTCATTCGCACCAGCAGCGCCTCGGCCTGCGATGAATATGGATGCGCTTTCAGCGTCTGTCGAACGGTCTCCAACCCGCACACCCCGAGCGTGAGGCGGCTTTGCGCCTCGCCGAACATCAGCATCGCCGGCAACGGCGCATCCCCCTGCCCTACCCATGGCCGGAGTGTCTCGTACACATTCTGCCAGTCGCCCACGCGCTGGTACATCCCGGCGTGGGCAAGAACCACCCTGTTGCTCTCCAGGACATTATCCACGGCGATCCCGGTGAGCATCCTGTGGGCCTCGTCAAGACGCCCGGTCAGTTCGAACGCCTGTGCGTAGAGGTACCGCATGCTGACAGAGAGCGTCTTGTTCCTGTCGCGCGCAAGAAACTCCACACGGGCCCTGTCCAGCAGCTTCCTCCTGGCCTCAATCGACCTGGCCCTGTCGTCAGCATTGGCGACATACAGTTCCGAAGCCAGCGGAATGTCGCCCCAGGGTTTCTTCCATGAAGTGGATGACCTGATAAGGTAGTAGTAGGTGTCAGGTGTCAGGCTGATCGGCCCGTCAATCGAGCCCGACGACAAGCCAAGGAATCTTTCCCTGAATGCGAACCACTGATCGCCCTGCCAGACAGGCAGCAGGAAGACCGCCGGGTGAGTCGGGTCAACAACGGCGAGTTTTGAATATGCGAGCCACGCAAGGTCAGGTCGACGCAGGCGAAAGCTCTTCTCGACCCAGTCGGCAAGCTCGTCAGCGCCCATCAGCGCCAGGTTATCGACAAGTTTTCGTGCAAAGACAGACTCCCACTCACTGTCAGGCCATAGCGCCGCGAGCACATAGAAGTACTTCAGCAGCCGCGGATCGTCTCCGTGAGTCTGCATCACAAGCGTCAAAACCCTTGCCGCCCCCGCCGCGTCCTTTTCCGCAAAGAAAGCCTCGATTGTTATGAGGGCGTGCCTGAACTCGCGGTATGGAGCATTGATGTTGGATGCCGTGATGGCATCCCATCGTCTGGCTGCAGCCAGGTACGGGTACAGGGCCCGAACCCTGTCGACGAGGGCCCCGGACCTGGACGCCTTGACAACCATACTGGCAACTGTATCAGCATCTCCCCTCCGCGCGGCAAACTCAGCCTCAACCATCGCAACACCCGGCGCCTGGCTCCCCACAATCACGGCAATGTTGCTGACTACCGGCCCGGCCTGGTCAGTCCAACCCACTCCCACCAGCCCCCACGCGAGCAGGAGCGAGTGTTCCGGGTCCTTCTCACTGATCGAGGCAGGAATGAGCTTCAGCTCATCGATGGCGGCTTTGTTCTTTCCTCGCAGAAGAAGGGTTCGCACCAGCGCCTTCCGCAGCCCATGGTTGCCGGGCTCGATGGCAAGAGCCGCCCGCCCGGCTCGCTCTGACTGGGCGATGTCCCTGTGGACAAGATCGAGAGCCACCCCGCCTATCATCTCCGCCCTGTGGTGTGGATCACACCTCACCAGGAAGAACGCGGCAATCCCGGCTGCCAGGGCCAGAAACATGGCAACCCCGAACCACCCGTGGACCAGCTGCCAGAAAAGCGGGAGCCGCCTGATCGCCTCGTCGCCATCAACAGGGGCATGCCACCCCTCCGTTCCATGCACAGCGGCCCGGCCTCGCGGCCGCCACCACGCCGCTTCAACCTGGACAATGACAACGGAAACCAGCAGCAGTACTCCGAGAGAGTCGTGGAAGAACTGCTCCGCCCACCCGGGCTGCGAGGGATCGGCAAGTGCTGCTGTCAACCCGATACGGACGACGTTTAGCAACATGACCTGCGCAAGGCCGGCCGACAGCAGCAGCGCCAGGCGAATCCAACTGTAGCGGAGAAGAATCCCTATTCCGGCCCCGCAGACCAGAACCGTTGCGGCGGTTGTCAGCCCGCTGCACGCCTCGGGCACCATGAGTACCCCCGTCTGGGTCAGAAGGACCATCCCGTCAGCCCACACTCGGAAGTTGAAGGCATGCAGGACGTACTCCGCGCCGTGTACGGAAACCAGCTGCATGGCCCTGTGAAGCGCGGCGAGTACCCCGCCGGGAACAGGGTGTATCCAATAGAGGATGATCAGGGAAATCACCGTATCCCTGGAGAATCGCGCCGGTAGTGACCAGCGCAGCGATGCGAACAGAAGGAGCAGCACACCAAGCCACTTGAACTGGCTGGTATCGAAGATCATCCCGCTTGCGTACGCAACAACGCCTGAAAACGCCGCAACCGCCACCACGACCGCAGGGCTGGCCGGCACGGCTCCGCCCTGCGCGGCAACCGGCTTGGGCCTCAGAAGAATCAACAGTGCGAACACAATGCCCAGCACCACGTGGCTGATACCGACCTGTGTCCACGCGGGACTGGAATTCGACTGCGGAAATACGAAGTTGATGACAAGCCAGATCGAGAACATGAGCATCGCAAAGGCAAACACTGCTTTCCTGGCCATATTCATGTGTTCACCCGTGCGGTTTGACTTGATAGATCCAGCTCGCTCTGACCGTAACATGTCGCCGGTATGCGGTCAAGGTGACGAACCAGCCTTGTCGCGACTCTTTGAAAATGTGACGAACCAGCCTCCGCAGTCAGCCTTGACGGCGCCACGGCTTTGGCAGACTATGCAGGGCATTGATGCCAACCACTCTGG
>SESE01000999.1_pt1 | contig 11682 bp, 7 predicted proteins | sample 3171371 | NCBI WGS metagenome assembly SESE01 (sample SAMN06051881, study PRJNA518727) | freshwater metagenome | biome: subpolar coniferous forest; feature: holomictic lake; material: water; isolation source: holomictic Lake 442, 13 m depth | place: Canada: near Kenora, Ontario | collected...
CTAGTCGGTCCAGAACGGCCTTGAACGACGGCTGGCGCGTCGATCCGATGCACAACACCCCCCGTGAGCCGCTGACGCTTTTTCCACGGGGGCTGTCATCAAATCGCACGCTCGGATCAATCCGGTCGACTTGCGACCGGGTCAGGGCGTTGTCGGGGATGCAAAACATATACGCCAGTTCGTCACCCGCATCGCCTGTGCCGTCGCGTGGGGTGTCACGCAACGCGCACAACCGGGGATCAATCACCAAAATCTCTGCGTTCACCGGCTGCAGGACGCATCCGGCCGACAGTCCCGCACAGAGAATGGCCAAGACACGAGAGGCGCTTGCAAACCCTCTGGTTTGAGAAAAGGCTGAAACCATATCAGACCTATTCGCCAGGCTTTTCCATTTTCGCGATCGCAACCAGACGCGACTCAAGATCAGCGACTTGCTTCTTCAGCCGTTCGATCTGGCGCGGTACCGCCAGCGTGGCGACAAACGCCCGCTTCGATTGGGCGGGGGCGCCCAGGACAAATTCACCCGGAGGCACGTCCTTGCTCACGCCTGCCTGCGGCCCGACCTGCGCACGGTCGCCGATGGTGATGTGGCCGGCGATGCCGGCCTGTGCCCAGATCATGACACCGGAACCGATTTTCGCGCTGCCGGCCACACCGGTCTGTGCCACAATGCCGCTCATGTCGCCGACTTGCACGTTGTGGCCGATTTGAACCAGATTGTCGATTTTGACCGAATGGCCGATCCGCGTGCGTCCGAAGCGCGCCCGGTCGATCGTCGTGTTCGCGCCGATCTCCACGTCATCGCCCAGCTCTACAATGCCCATCTGCGGAATCTTCTCCACACGCACGGCACCGCCCGCATCCTGCTCCACGGCATACCCATAGCCGTCGCTGCCGATGCGCACGCCGCTGTGCAGAATCACACGGTCACCGATCAGACAACCCTCGCGGATGGTCACTTGAGGATAAATCAATCCATCACAGCCGATGCGGGCGTTCGCGCCGATCCAACACTGCGCCTCGATCCGGGTGCGATCCCCGATGTGCGCCTGATCATCGATCACCACGTACGGGCCGATGAAAACGTCCCGGCCGATGCATACACCTTCGCCCAGCACGGCGGTCGGGTGGATGCCGGGCTGACGCGTCACGGGCTTCGGACAAAAAAGCGTCGCCAGCGCGGCGAACGCCGTGTTGGGATTGTCCACACGAATCAACGCGCGGCACGACCAAGCCCCCTGCCAATCGGTTCCGACCAGGACCGCCGATGCACGCGTGTGCGCCATGAGAGGCTCATAGCGGGGATTGGACAGAAACGACACGTCTCCCAAACGCGCGTCATCGAGCGCCGACAGCGCGACGATCGCCTCTGTGGCGTCACCCTCGACAGATCCCTTGAGCCAGGCGGCAAGCTGGGCGATCGTCTGTGCCATTTCTCATTCTCCATCGGCCACGTGACTCAACACAACCTTACCGGGGGGTCGACTCCGTTTTCACGGGCAAGCCCTCTTTCGCGGGCGCGACCTCTTTAGCTGCCGCCGCATCCGGGTCTACCGCAGCCGGGTCCACGCCCAGCGCCCGCAGCACATCGGCCGTAAGATCCAGCGTCTCGTCATAATAGAGAACCGGAGCCGTCGGCAACACGACCTTGATCTTCTTGTCGTCGGCAATTTTCTTCACGACCACACGAATGGCGTCGGTCGTCCGTTTCAACAGCTTGCGTTCGCGCTCGTTTAACTGCATCCGGTGGAGGTCTTCCAACTGCTTCAATTCGTCGCTTTCGATTTTGGCCTCATCATATTTCTTCTTGGCGTTAGCTTCGGCCTTCTTTCGTGCCGCCTCGCTGAGAACCGGACTTTGAACCTCCTTGGCGGCCTCCTCAAAGGCCTGGACGGCCTTGCTCACCTTGGCGGCCTTGACGTCACCTTCGCCCTTGAGGGTGTTGTAAACCTCCTCAATTGCCTTGCGGTCGCCGGCTGTGTTCGGGTGCAGTTTGACAATGCGCTCAAAATCAACCACGGCGATTTGCGCCGTCGCTGAACAGACGCCAACACATGCGGCGATTCCCATGATCTGTGCCCATTTCATATGCTTCATAACATCTCCTTTGTCGACGGTGTGAATCCTTCTTTATTCAAAACCAATCCAGAAAACAAATGCCTGTTCTTCCGTGTTGCCCGGTGTAACCAGAGGCTTCGCGTAGTCCACGCGGATCGGGAAACCGGGAATGTCGACGCGCAGGCCAAAGCCGATGCTCGCGGCGTAGTCCGAGAAGTCCGGCGAGAAGGCGCCTGCGTCCAGACTGCCTGCATCAACAAACGTCGCGAACCGCAGCGCCTTGAAGATTGGAATCGTGTATTCGCCGGAAACGAAGGAAAGCGTCTGCCCGCCAACCGAATGCCAAGTGGCACTGCCGGCTGCGGTCACTTTCGGCCCCACGCTCCGGTGTCCAAAACCACGGACGGTGCGACCGCCGCCCAGATAGAGCCGCTCGTTGAGCGGCACCTTGTCTTGGCCGTACGCATCCACCGTCTCCATCCGGCCGCGCAAACTCAGCACGTGGCCGCCCTTCCACGGAAGCCCGTACCATTTGCGGACCTGTCCGCCCGTCTTGTACACGTCGTAAACGCCGCCCAGGATCGAGCCACCGACCTCGCCGAACACCGTCGCCTCCATGCCACGTGTCGGCACGAACGGCTTGTTGCGGGTGTCGTGCGTCCAGTACACGCGAAACATGCTGTTGAGTCCGGATTCGGAATCAACGTAAGTAAAAGCCCGCCCATCCGCATACGTATAGGGGCCGCCGCTCTTGAAGATCACGTCATCCAAACTGACCTGCTCGAACGTCTGTTTGAAGCCGATTTTACCAACCTTGACCGGGTACGAGATGCCGGCTGCCACGCCGCTGCGCAGATCGTCATACTCATCGTAGCTGTTCATCCGCCGGTAGGCGTCGACCTGCAGCGCCATCGGACGGCCGTACAGCCACGGCTGAATCCAGTTCGCCTCGATGGTCTGGCGATTGGATCCAATCTCGGCACCCAGACGGGCCTTCTGGCCGCCGCCTGTGAAATTAGGCCAGTTCAGGATGTCAAAATTGTTCTGCGAGACTTCAACGAAACCCATGACTTTGTCGATGGTCGAGAAACCGGCGCCAATCATGAAGTTGCCGGTGCGCTGTTCCGTCACGTTGACGACCAGATCCCGCACGGTGTTGGTTTCGGTCGCGACCAGCGATTCGCGCACCTCGCTAAAGTAATTGAGGTTGCGCAGACGGTTCACACTGCGTTCGATCCGCACGGCATCGGCCTCGTCGCCGGGCGTGACGAGAATCTCACGGCGGATGACCTTGTCCTGCGTGCGGGTGTTTCCGTTGATGATGATGTTTCGCAGGGTGACCAGCTCGCCTTCGGTGACCTGTAACTGGACATTGGCCACGCCGGGCGTCCCGGGCGGCGTGTCGATCGTCGTGCGTACAAAGGTGTCAATATATCCGCGCGAGGTAAAATACTCCCTCACCCGCTTGATCGCGGCAACGACGGGCGCGCCGGCATTCTCGCCACCGCTGATTGCGGCGGAAGCCTGAACCTGCTCGACCGGGAAAAGCGTCACGCCGGAGATGGTGAACGTGCCCAGCGTGTAGCAGACGCCCTCGGTGATTTCATAAACCGCGCGCACCTTCTTGGGGTTATTCGGAAGAGGCTCCAGCTTGACCGGCGCGATGGTGACGTCGAGATAGCCGCGCTCGCGGTAAGACGCCAGCATGCCTTCACGGGCGTCATCGAACTGTTGCTCGTCATACATCCGGTCGCTGAACCAGTTCCGAGGATCCCACCAGTTGTACTGTTTGAAGATGCCCTTCAACTCGCTGGCCGTAAACGCCGTGTTGCCCGTGAAGAGAAAGCCCGCCAGCACAATCTTGTCACCTTCGATGATGGTGACGGTGACGGTTGTCGCCCCGGTGGCCGCGTCGACCGAACCGATCTGCCCTGTGACCTGCACGTTGGGGTATTGCCGCTTCATGTACTCATCGCGCACCTTAGAACAGCGGACGCCGAGGAGCTGCTCGTCAATGTAGGAGCCCTCCTTCAGCCCGATCCAGTCACGCACCTTGGAACGGCTGACCGCGCTCATTCCATTCACATCGACGGGAGCCGCTAGACGGAAGCGGCGCCGGACCACGTAAATCACCTTCACTCCCTTATCCACCTCGGCGATTTCGACGCCCGCATAGGAGAAGCGCTGCGAATCGTTCAGCCGGCGCACATCATCAAACAAGACCGCCTGAGACAATTCGGCGCCTTTTTTCGAACCGCACATCGTCAATACGTCGCTGGTGTCGGCACTATAGCCTTCCAACTGCCGCACCGCGACATCTTGAATCACCTGAGCGCCCGCCGTAACGGCCGCCAACACTGCCACTGCCACCCATTTTGTCAGACGCATTCCCCTGCTCCTTTGTTGTTCCCGACAGACGGGCGAAACACCCCGTGCCCGAAACTGAAAAGCCAACCCCGTGTGAAGTGAGATAGTGTACCGCAACATCCCCTTGACGTCCAATCGGAAATCAGGGACGTCATGTTCGCGGCGTCGTTTTGTAAAGACGGGTCATTTTTTCGCCGATGTCACGATAGGCGATGTCGGCGCCGTAGATCTCCTTGTACAGCACGAGCGCACGCGCCGTGTTGCCCGAATCCTCGGCAATCTCGCCCAACTCGAAGAGGACCCGCTTGCGCGCCTCGTCCATCGTGGGCAACTGCTCCAGAACGGTCTCCAATTGCATGGTGGCCAGATCGGCCTGGCCTTTCTGCCGGAAGCAGCGCGCGAGAAAATAGAGCGCGTCCGTGCGTTCCCGCGGACTCCGCTGTGCCAGTTGGAGTTGTTGGATGGCCTCGTCCCATGCGCCTTTATCGAAATGCTGCAGCCCCAGTTCGAAGCGCAACCGCAAATCGTTCGGATAGCGTGCGACGCGGGCCAGAACATCGTCAAACACAAACTGATTGCGTTGCGCCTCCAGCGCGGCGGCTTCCCCGGGCGTGCCGGTCTCTTTCAGCGCGGCGATCCGCGCGTCGAAATCGAGCGCCTTCAGTTCACTCAGCATGCGATCCAACTCGGGATCTGCCGTGTTGACCGCCAGCGCCTCTTCCGCTACCGCGATCGCCTCGGGATATTTCTTGTTCTGTCGGTACACGCGCATGAGCGCACGGTAGGCGTTGATGTTGGTGGCATCCTTGGCAATCGCGGCGCGCTGTTCCGCCACCAGCGTCTCCAGATCGTTTCCGGCGACGACGGCCTTCGCCTGGATGTCCTGAGCCTTGGCCACCGCCTGGTCCTTGATCAAACTCCGATACGAATCCGGCTTGTCAGAGGAATCTTCCCACCCGCCGCTTTGCATCGAGTCGCGGGCTTCGACATCTTTATAGAGCTGGGCGGTCGCCGCATCATGCGGCCGTAATGCCACCACCCGTTCATAGGCGCGCCGAGCCAGACGGTAATTGCCGACCTCGTTGTAGAGATCGCCCAACGCTCGCAACAGCACCGCGTGATCGGGCGAGGCCTCCACCGCCAGTTCGAGCGTTGACACGGCCGCATCCAGCAGATTGGCTAGTCGTGCGGCGTTAATAAAGTACGCCAGAAAGACCGGGTTCAACGGGTTGACCGCCATGAGCTTTTCGGCATTCGCCATCGCCTGATCGGCATTGCCCTGCCTCAGTGCAAGTTTCCCAACGAGGTAGGCGGGTAACCCGACCAGATCCGCGAACGGGCGAAGCCGCCATTTTTTGTCGACCTTCTTGACCCGTTGGATCTCGACGATGCGCAGAAAACGTCGGGCACGGGAAAACGTGGGTGCCTCCGCCACACAGCGCGTGAGCAGATCGACCGCGATATCCAAATTGCCACGCTCAAACGCCGAAAACCCTTTTTCGAAGAGCTTTTGCGTCAGAGCGGGGATTGCATCCGTTCGCACCTCTGTCATGAAACGCCTCTCGTAGTCCACGCATCCGGGGGTTCCCATCAATGACTGTTTTTCAGTTTACCCTGATCGTGCGGAATCGGCAATGCTAAATTTGGCAGGACTGCCATTTAACCTGCGGAAAGAGTTGACAAAACAGCCGTTTCTCACGACACTTCACGCACGTCCGAACCCGGCGCGACCCCGCGCACCCCGGCTACACCCTGATTATGGCGACATCTACACAACATCAGTACGACGAGAGCAAGATCAAGACCCTTTCGTCCGTCGAACACATCCGCCTCCGCACCGGCATGTACATCGGCCGGACCGGTGACGGTTCGCAGTATGAAGACGGCGTCTACATCCTGCTGAAGGAGGTGCTCGACAACGCCGTCGATGAGTTCATCATGGGCTATGGCAAGCGGGTCGATATCGCCATCAACCCCACCACCGGCGTCTGCTCGGTCCGCGACTACGGCCGCGGCATCCCCCTGGGCAAGATCGTCGCCTGCGTCTCCGAGATCAACACCGGCGGCAAGTTCAACAGCGATTCGTTCCAGTTCTCCGTCGGCATGAACGGCGTCGGGACCAAGGCCGTCAATGCCCTCTCCGCCCACTTTCTCGTTCGCGCCTACCGTGACGGCGAAATGGCCGAGGCGACCTTTACCTACGGCAAGTTGGCCTCGGAGAAAAAGGGCAAGACCGACGAGCGCAACGGCACCCTCGTCCAGTTCACCCCCGACGGCGATATCTTCAAGAAGTTCCAGTTCCGCGACGAGCACGTCTCGCGCCGCCTGCGGATGTACGCCTACCTGAACGCCGGGATGAGCCTCCTCTGCAACGGCAATACGTTCCGCTCCGAAAACGGGCTGCTCGACCTGATCCACGACGAGGCCCAGTTCGAAAAGATCTACCAGCCCTTCCATTACCGCTCCAAGACGCTGGAGCTGTCTTTCACCCACACCAACCGCCTCGGCGAGGATTACTATTCGTTCGTCAACGGCCAATACACCAACGACGGCGGCGTTCACCTCTCGGCCTTCAAGGAGGGGTTGCTCAAGGCGGTCAACGAGTTCGGGAAGAAGAAGTACGACGGCGACGAGGTGCGCGAGGGGGTCATCGGCGCCATCGCCATCCGCCTCAAGGACCCGATCTTTGAATCCCAGACCAAGAACAAGCTCGGCAATCAGGAGATCCGCTCGGACCTGGTCGCCGAAATCAAGCGCGTCATCGAGGAGATGTTCCACCGCGATCCGGTCAATGCGCAGAAGCTCATCGGTAAGATCGAGGAGACCTCCAAGATCCGCGCCGAGCTGAATTCGGTGCGCAAGCTGGCCCGCGAGCGCTCCAAGTCGGTCTCCGTCCGCGTGCCGCAGCTCAAGGACTGCAAGCAGCATCTGCACAAGGCCAAAGGCACCGGCCTCGACACCATGCTTTTCATCACCGAAGGTGACTCTGCTGCGGGCTCGCTGGTTTCCTGCCGCGATGTCTCCGTCCAGGCGATCTTCACCCTCAAAGGAAAGCCGCTCAACACCTGCGGCCGCAAGCGCGAAGAGCTGTACAAGAATGTCGAGCTGTACAATCTGATGCAAAGTCTCGATATCGAGCAGTCGGTCGACAACCTTCGTTACCAGAAGGTGATCCTCGCCACCGATGCCGATGTCGACGGCCTCCACATCCGCAACCTGATGATCACCTACTTTCTCCGCTTCTTCGACCGCCTGCTCCGCGAAGGCCACCTCTACATCCTCGAGACTCCGCTGTTCCGGGTGCGGAACAAGAAGGTCACCCACTACTGCTACTCCGAAGAGGACCGCCTCGCCGCCATCGCCGAACTGGGCAAGTCGGCGGAGATCACCCGCTTCAAGGGCCTCGGCGAGATCTCGCCCAAGGAGTTCCACGCCTTCATCGGCCCGGAGATGCGCCTGACCCCCGTCGACGCCACCCAGGACTACGGCCTCGGTGAGACGCTCGAATTCTACATGGGCGACAACACCTCCGAACGCCGTCAGTATATCATGGAAAACTTGGTGATCCCCGACGAGGTTTGATCAAACGTCATGCGCCGACCCCCCAACAAAAAAAGCCCCGCTTCAGCCCCCGAAGGCGAGAACGCGCCTCCCGTCCAGGTGACCGAGGATTTCCTGTTCGACCTCGACGCCCCTCCCCTTCCCGGCGCTGCGACGGCCACGAAGGCCGATGGCGAACCCGCTGCGGCGAAGCGGGGCGGAAACGGCGACGCGAAGATACGATCCGATGCCACGCCCGACGTTTTGCTTGACGTTTCGCCCGACACTCCGCCCGATGCCGAGCCGCTCTTTCCCCAGGCGGAAGGTCCCGTCCCCAAGAGCAACGTCCCCCCCAACAGCCGCGGCCCCCTGTCGCGCCTGATGGACTTCAACTTCATCCAGTTCGCCTCCTACACCATCTGCTCGCGCGCCATCCCGACCATCGAGGACGGTCTCAAGCCGGTGCAGCGCCGAATCCTCCATTCGTTGTGGGAACTCGACGACGGCCGCTTCATCAAGGTCGCCAACGTCGTCGGCAACACGATGAAGTATCACCCGCACGGGGATGCCTCGATCGGCGACGCCCTGGTCAACCTCGTCAACAAGCGCTACCTGATCGAGGGGCAGGGCAATTACGGCAACATCCACACCGGCGACTCCGCCGCCGCCCCGCGTTACATCGAGTGCCGCCTCACCGAGCTGGCCCGTCACGAGGTGTTCAACCCCAAGACGACCCAGTACATCGCCTCCTACGACGGCCGCAACCAGGAGCCGGTGCTCCTTCCCTCCAAGATCCCCCTCTTGCTCATGCTCGGCGCCGAAGGAATCGCGGTGGGACTCTCCACCACCATCCTGCCGCATAATTTCATCGAGCTGCTCGAGGCGCAGATCGCCATTATCCAGAAGAAGCCGTTCCAGGTGCTCCCCGACTTCTACACCGGCGGCGTGATGGACGTTTCGGATTATCGGGACGGCCTCGGCCGGATCAAGCTTCGCTCTCACATCGAGCACCGCGGCAACAACCGGCTCGTCATCCGTGATCTGCCGTTCGGACAGACCACCGAATCGCTCATCAAGACCATCGAGGATGCGATCAAGAAGAAGAAGATCCCGGTGCGGCAGATCAACGACTTCACGGCCGAGCATGTCGAGATCGAGATCGTCCTCACCGTCGGCGCCGCGCAGGACGCGGCGGTCAAGGCCCTCTACGCCTTCACCGCCTGCGAGTCGGCCGTCACCTCCCGCATGGTCGTCCTGCACGGCGGCAGGCCGCGCGAAACGACCGTCTCAGAAGTCCTCCGCCTCAACACCCAGCAGCTCCTCGACCTGCTGCAGCGGGAGCTGGAGATCCGGCGCAACGAGCTGCACGAGGATTTCCACAACCGCACGCTCGAACGGATCTTCATCGAAGAGCGGATTTACAAGCGCATCGAAGAGATGCCGACCTACGAGCAGGTCCTCCAGGCGGTTCTCAGCGGCCTCAAACCCTTCCGCAAGGAGCTGCGCCGCGACATCACCCCGGAGGACGTCGAACGGCTGCTGCAGATCCGCATCCGACGCATCTCGCTCTTTGACATCAACAAGAACCGCGAGGACATCGCCAACATCCTCACGGAGCTGGCCGACGTCGAGGGCAACCTCAAGTCGCTCAAGGCCCATGCCGTCAAATACCTCAAGGCCCTGATCAAGCAGTACAAGGCGCAATTTCCGCGGCTGACGGCGGTCGCCACCTTCGGTCAGATCGAGCTGCGCGAGTTGACCGCCCGCGAGCTGACCCTCAAGATCGACCGCGAGAACGGCTACATCGGCACCGAGATCAAGACCGGCGAGCCGCTCTTCGAATGCTCCTCGCTCGACAAGATCATGCTCGTCTGGAACGACGGCCGGTACCGCATGATGCCCCCGCCGGACAAGTTCTTCATTGACCAGAACATGATCTATTGCGCCATCTTTGATCGTGACCGGGAGATGACCTGCGTCTACACCGAGCCGCACTTTGACATCTCCTACATCAAGCGCTTCACCTTCGGCGGCGCGATCCAGAACAAGGACTACCGCCTGGCTCCCGAGAAGGGCGTCGTGCAGCTTCTGGAAGAGGGAACGCCCGAGACGATCTATCTCAAATACAAGCCCTCCAAGGGGCAGAAGATCCACCAGCAGGTCTTCACCCCGTCCGAGGCGCTGCTCAAAGGCGTGTCGGCCAAGGGCCAGCGGATGACCACCAAGGGGATCGCCAAGATCGCCACCGCCAAACCGCGCTGGTGGGAAGACGGCGACGCCTCGCCCAAGGGCGTGCTGCTGTAACGGCCCAATTTCTGGACACACTTCCTAAAAAAGTATTAGGGCACTATGCATGTGGACAGGCATTACGATGTGATAGTCATCGGCGGCGGTTCTGCCGGGGTTATTGCGGCGATCCAGGCCGGACGGGCCGGGGCGAAGACACTGCTGATCGAGAAAACCGGCCTGCTCGGCGGGACCCTGACGAACGGAGGGGTCAACTTCCCAGGCCTGTTCCACGCGTGGGGGCGCCAGGTCATCGCCGGGATCGGCTGGGAACTCGTCAGCCGCAGTGTCGCAGAAGCCGGGGAGACGCTGCCGGATTTCACCGATTACAAGCGCGGGCACTGGCTGTTGCAGGTGCGAGTCAATGCCTTCCTCTATGCCGCGCTGTCCGACGAGGCGGTGGTCGCGGCCGGGGTTGACATCCTCTTGCATGCGATGCCGGCCGCCCTGACCGAAGCACGCGGCGGCGACGGCTGGGACGTGACGCTCTGCACCAAGACCGGTCTCACCACCTGCCACGCCCGCGTCGTCATCGACGCCACCGGCGACGCCAATGCGGCGTCGCTGGCCGGACTGCCAGTCGTGATTCCGGAAGAAACACAACCCGCCACGCTCTCCTGCCTGGCCAGCGGCTACGATATCGCGCAGCTGGATCTGGCAACCATCAACCGCGCCTTCGACGCGGAGGTCAAGGCCGGGCGATTAGACTACACCGATGCATCCTGGGACACCACCGCTGCCAACGTGGGCGCGTGGCTGGGGCAGCGCGGCGCCAACGCCAGCCACGTACACCACATCAATGCCCGCGACAGCGCCGGCAAGACGCGGCTGGAACTCGATGGGCGCGGGCGCCTGCTGCGCCTCTACCGCTTCCTGCGCCGGCAACCCGGGCTGGAAAAACTGGACATTGCGCATCTGGCACCCGAGTGCGGGGTGCGCGAGACTGCCATCATCTGCGGCAAGCGTACCGTGACCGCTGCGGATTACTGCTCCGGCCGGCGCTGGGACGATGCCGTGTGCTATGCCTTCTACCCCATCGACCTGCACACCTCGGACGGAGGCGGTCTGCGCGTCGCGCCGCTCAGCGAAGGCGTGGTCCCGACCGTGCCGCGCGGGGCGCTCCTGCCCGAAGGAAGCCGCAATTTCCTGGTTGCCGGTCGCTGCCTGTCGAGCGATCGCCTCGCAAACTCCGCCCTGCGCGTGCAGGCCACGTGCATGGCCACCGGCCAGGCCGCCGGCGCGATGGCCGCGCTCAGCGCCGCGAAAGGGGTTGATCCTGAGGATGTTCCTGTGGTGAACGTGCATGCGCTCCTTCGTGAGCATGGTGCGATCATACCGGAATGAAGGTGGTCACTCGGTCCCTTTTTTTCTCAACCGACCCAACCTTTTCTCATTTATTGGGAGCATAGGGGTGGAAGGAAGAGTGTGTTC
>SESE01001000.1_pt1 | contig 11675 bp, 2 predicted proteins | sample 3171371 | NCBI WGS metagenome assembly SESE01 (sample SAMN06051881, study PRJNA518727) | freshwater metagenome | biome: subpolar coniferous forest; feature: holomictic lake; material: water; isolation source: holomictic Lake 442, 13 m depth | place: Canada: near Kenora, Ontario | collected...
AAAAAATCGCCCCCCGACCCCAGCGACAACAAACCGCTTTTGGCATAAATGCCCAGTTTGGCGCGGCTGTCAACAATGTCCAGGTTGCGCATGGTAAGTTGGCCGATGCGGTCAGTGGGTGAAAACATGGATTCGCCTTTTTCCATGGTCAGGCGTTCAGGTTGATAGGTCAGGTTGGGCGATTCGGTGTTCAGCAGCGAATAATCATTGCCACGGCGCAGCTCCAGCGTCACGGTGCCGGTGATGGCGCGTGCCACCCAGCGCTGGGCGGTTTCACGCAACATGATGGCTTGCGAGTCAAACCAGCGGCCCTGGTACAGCAGGCGACCGAGTTTTCGGCCGTTGTCACGGTACTGCTCAATCGTGTCTTCGTTATGGATGCCTGTCACCAGGCGCTCATAAGCGATGAACAGCAGGGCCAGCCCGGGGGCCTCGTAGATGCCACGGCTTTTGGCCTCGATGATGCGGTTTTCGATCTGGTCACTCATCCCCAGGCCGTGGCGGCCACCCACTTGGTTGGCCTGCAAAATCAGGCTGACCAAGTCAGGGTAATCAACGCCATTGAGTGCCACCGGGCGGCCCTCTTCAAAGCTCACGGACACTTGTTCTGGCTTGACTTCGACCTCGTCTTTCCAGAAGGCCACGCCCATGATGGGGTTGACGATCTTGATGCCGCTGTCAAGTTGCTCCAGGTCTTTGGCTTCGTGCGTGGCTCCCAGCATGTTGGAGTCGGTTGAATACGCCTTTTCGGCACTCATTTTGTAGCCAAAGCCATGTTGCGTCATGAACGCTGACATCTCGGATCGGCCCCCCAGTTCGTCAATAAAGGCCTGATCCAGCCAGGGTTTGTAAATTTTGAGCGAGGGATTGGTGAGCAGACCATAGCGGTAAAAACGCTCAATGTCGTTGCCCTTAAAAGTGCTGCCATCGCCCCAGATATTGACATCGTCCTCTTTCATGGCAGACACCAGCATGGTGCCCGTCACGGCGCGGCCAATGGGGGTGGTGTTGAAATACGTCACACCGGCGGTTGAGATGTGAAAGGCACCACTTTGCAATGCGGCAATGCCCTCAGCGGCCAGCTGGCTGCGGCAGTCGATCAGTCTGGCCTTTTCGGCTCCATACGCCATCGCCTTGTGAGGAATCTCGTCATAGTCAGACTCGTCAGGTTGCCCGAGATGGGCGGTGTAAGCGTAGGGCAGGGCACCTTTTTGGCGCATCCAGAGCAGGGCTGCGCTGGTGTCGAGGCCACCAGAAAAAGCAATGCCGACCTTTTGGCCGACAGGAATGGAAGGGAGGATGGTTGACATGGTGCTTAACCGAAATGGCAGATGTAGTGGTAAGGCTCGGTCACACGGATATCAAATTGGGAGTTGGCAGGGATGCTGAACGATTCACCAGCCCCACAGGCAAGCCAAACCTCGCTGCCCTGCAATTTGTATTCGCAACTTCCCGCCACGCACGCCATGATTTCAGGCGCACCGGTGTTGAATGTCAAGGTGGATGGCAAGACAACCCCGACAGATTTATTGCTGCCATCGGCCAGTGTGATGCTGTGACTGATGCACTTGCCGTCAAAATAGACATTGGCCCGGGGGTTGATCGACACGTTGTCCAAAGGGGCGGGGGGAGGGGTACTTGTCATAGTGAATGATTGAAAGTTATAGACGAAAAGAGGGGGGTGAGGGCGATGTGGCGAATTTTAGGTTAGGCGCGTGATAACCACACTTTCACAGGCAAGCCGCAGGAATCGCCAGAATACGATCATCAAGTCGGCGTACCCGTTCGTCATTGTTGATGACCAGGCCCAAGGGACAGTCGTGTGATGTCACAAAGTCAGATAGCGAGCGCAATGCACGCTTGTCAGCCTGTTGGTTCAGCTTGATTTTTATGGGAAGCCATTGGGCTTGACCAAATTGCCCTTGCAAAATCAGGTCAACCTCGGCACCGCCGCGTGTGCGGTAATGAAAGGGTTTGACATCGAGTCCCTCATTTTCAAAACCTCTGAGCAAGGTCTCTGCCACCATGCCTTCCCATGATTTGCCGACTGCCGGATGGGTGGCGAGCAGTTGGTGGTCCGCAATGCGCAGCAACTGATGCAATATCCCGCTGTCGCGCAGATAGCCCTTGGGATGTTTCACAAGTTGCTTGACTGTGGATGGATCCCAGGCCGGTATGTGCCGCCACAAAAAGGTGTCATTGGCAATGCCCAACCAATCGCGCACCGTTGGCTCACTCACCCCCAACGCTCTGGCCATGTCGGCGTTATTGAGAATGTTGCCTGAGTGTTGACCCAGCATGGCGATAAACTGCCGGAAACGATCCCGATTGAGGCTGGGGAACAAAGCCCCAATGTCACGCAACAAAAAAGCATCAATGTAGTTGCGATGCCAAAGATTGCGAAACATTTCACTGTCGCTCAACCAAGGCTCAGGATAGCCACCGGCAAACCAATAGTCCCGCACCTGCTGCACATCAAGCCTTGTCACCACACTGGCTAGCAGTTCATCCAAAGATGCTCCTTTTGTGAGCAAGGCATACAAGGCAGAAGGCAGCAGTTGCCATGCCTCGGACAAGGTCAATGGGGCCATGTCAAGACGGGCCACACGACCGGCCAGACTTTCAGAAATTTGCTTCACCAGATCAGGTGACCCAGAACCTGACAGCAAAAACCGCCCCTTTTTGGCACGATCCCTGTCGATGGCAACTCGCAAGGCGGGGAACAAGGTGGGTGCGAGTTGCGCTTCGTCAATCACGATCTTGTCATCGTGCAAGCGCAAAAACAAATCCGGGTCAGCCAGCACTTGCTGGCGATCGGCCGAGTTTTCCATGTCAAAGCGCTGCCATGGGCCTTCCAGCATGTTCAACAAGGTGGTTTTGCCGCATTGGCGCACCCCGGTCAGTACCACGCAGGAAAAATGGGTCAACAGAGTTTGCAAATGGGATTGAATGTGACGGGGCATCATAATCTGTCAATTCTAAACTGAAGATTTAGAAATGACAGTATAAGAGGCCTTTCCAAACACTGAGGGGTAGTCATCTTGTCCAGTTTGCCTGCATAAAGTGATTCAGACAGGCCATGCCCATCCGGTACGGCGCCCCTTTAGGATAGCAGTCATCTGAGTGGATGAATTCATAAAAAGGGGCAATGACTTGGATTTGATGGACGCAGAAAATAGCATCAAACTAAGATTCATCTTATCTGATATGGTACGCTTCTACTAAAGGGATCGGTTGAAGGGTCAACCATACCTATTTCTATTTTCGGAGGGGTAACCATGTCAAGTCGTTCATCACTCAACCACATCTACCGTACCGTCTGGAACCAGGCCTTGGGTGCCATGGTGGCGGTCGCTGAAATCAACAGCACCCGATCATCATCCTGCGGGTCGTCAGGGGTTGTCGCAGGTGCCTCGGTCACCTTTGTTGTACTTGATTTTTCAAGGCTGAAATCGCTTGCAATGGCCGTGGCTATTGCGTGGAGTGCTTCACCTTTTGTAGTATTTGCCAACCCCACCGGAGGCGTTGCCATCGTGGGTCAGGCCAATATGGTTACCCAGGGCAATCAGTTGACCGTGACCACCCAGAATGGTGCGGGTGTCAACCATTCTGCCATCAACTGGCAAAGTTTTTCCATCCCCAAAGGCAACACCACCTACTTTGCCCAGCCTAATGTTGCCAGCACGGTCATCAACCGTGTGGTCACGCAAACGCCGTCGCTGATTTTTGGCACGCTGGGCAGCAACGGCAATCTGGTGCTGGTCAACCAGTCCGGCATCACTGTGGGAGCTGGCGCAGTCGTTGATACCGCCGGCTTTACAGCATCTGCCCTGCGAATGACCGATGCCGATGCACTGGCTGGGCGGATGCGCTTTGGCGATGGCGGCGCTTTTGCTGCGGGTGTTTCGGTATTTGGCAACATTTTGGCCCGCAGTGGCGATGTGGTGATTTTGGGTTCCAGTGTCGATACGGGCAAGGATGCGCTCATTCAATCCCCCAATGGCACCACAATTTTGGCGGCAGGGCGGCAGGTTGAGATCACCGGGCGTGGTCTGGAGGGGATTAGTCTGCAAGTGCAGGCACCTGAAGATCAAGCCATTAACCTGGGCAGCTTGCAGGGCGGGGCGGTGGGGATGTTTGCTGGGACGCTTAAGCACAGCGGGCTTGTTCAGGCCACCACCGCCACGCTGGAGGGGGGCAGGGTGGTGCTGCGGGCCACAGGCGATGCTTATGTTGAAGGCACTGGCACGATTGAGGCCACCGGCAGCCAGGGTGGTTCTGTTGATGTGCTGGGCAAGCGTGTGGCAGTGACTGATCAGGCTGTCATTGATGCGTCGGGTGAGCAAGCAGGCGGCACGGTGCGGGTGGGGGGGGACTATCAGGGCAAGAATGCTGAGGTTCCCAATGCCAATGTCACTTATTTTGGTTCACAGGCATCCATCAAAGCTGACGCCACGGTCAAGGGTGATGGTGGCCGTGTCATTGTCTGGGCGGATGACACCACGCGGGCGTATGGCAGCATCTCGGCCAAAGGCGGGGCCAGTGGGGGCGATGGCGGGTTTGTTGAGACATCGGGACACAAATACCTGGATGTCAATGGCATAGCCGTCAGTACCTATGCGCCCCGTGGTCAGGTGGGAACCTGGTTGCTCGATCCTGACAACATCTATATTGCCTCTGATCAGACTACTGCTACCGCTAAGGGGATGGTGAGCTTCGATACCTCAGTAGATTCTTCAGGGCCTCCTGTATTTGAGACGACTGTGGAAGTGCAGGATTCACTCCTGAAAACAAGTACGCTCGAAAGCAGCCTGAGTGACAACAATGTCACAGTCCTTACTGAAAAGGTTGGAAACGTCGAAGCCAGCTTGCACAAGCGGGGGAACATCAATGTTGTTTCACCTGTGTACTGGGCAAGCAGTCACACATTAACCCTTGATGCGAATGCTGACATCAATATCTATGCCAATATCACAGGCACCAATGGACAACTTTCGCTATTATCCGGATTAACTATTAAGAGCTTTGAGGTTGCTGCGATTGAAGTCACTAAGCTCGAAGCAGTTACCAACGGTTTTTTTTATCCTTTTGGCTCAATTGATCTGCAAGGCCCCAACAAAGTCGGCACCTTTGCAGCCAGAGCAGACTATGGGGATATCACCTTCAACAACATCGCCTCCGGTGGATTAACCATTGGCACGGTGGGCAACACGGCTGGGTTGACCAGCAGCGGCAATGTCACGCTGTCTGTTAACGGGGCAGTCACGCAAACACAAGCCATTCGAGCGATAGGCCTGGAACTGTTGGGCAGTGGCAGTTATAACCTGACGCATTCTGCCAATACCGTTGGCATATTGGCTGGCGATACCGGCTCTGTTAGTTTTACCAATAATGGTATTCTCACGGTGGGTTCGCTCAATACAACCAACGGCCTTGCCAGCAGCGGAAATATTGCGTTAAGTTCAACGGTTAACTTGGCGGTCAACCAACCCATCACCAGCAGCAATGGCAATGTGGCCTTACGTGCCGATGCGAATGGCGATTGTTTATCGTCGTATTCGGTATGCAGTACCGTTACTATTTGGGGCGATGGTTCAGTCACTGCATCAAGTGGCCGTGTTGATATCTACTACAACCCCACGGCATACACTGATGTTACGCCGACGAACTTCACCACCAAGGTATCGGGTATCACGGTCAATGCCTGGATGCTCGTGAACGACGTGGGCGCGGAATCGGTCGGCACTCGTGGCTTGCAAGCGATAGGGACGAACCTGGGGGGGGACTACGCGCTGGGCAAGAGCATGGATGCCAGTGCGACCAGCGGTTGGAATTTTGCGGCAGGGTTTGCGCCGGTGGGTGTTTTTGCTGGCAACTTTGACGGGCTGGGGCATACGATCAGCAATCTGAAAATTCAGCGCCTAACGATGGATGGGGTGGGTCTGTTTGGAGACACCGCTGTTGACTCGACGGTTCAGAATGTGGGACTCGTCAATGTTAATGTGTTAGGACAAAACCGAGTCGGCGGGTTGGTGGGTGGACAACTAGGAACCATCAGCAACAGCTATGTGACGGGGAACGTGAGCGGAAGCACATCCGTTGGTGCTCTGGTCGGGAAAAGCGGACTTTCCGGTGTGTTGGGTGCGATCAACACCAGCTATGCCACAGCCACTGTGAACGGAACAACGTCTATTGGCGGACTGGTGGGATGGGCCGATGGTGGCAGCGCGATTAGCAACAGTTACGCCACTGGCAATGTGATCGGAACGACCAATGTTGGCGGGTTGGTGGGGAACAACTATGCCGGTGTGATCAGAAAAAGTTATGCAGCGGGCAGTGTGACCGGCACGATCATGCGCGGTGCTCTGGTGGGATACCAACCCTATGGTACGGTTGTCAATAGCTTTTATAACAGTGATGTCAATCCAGCTTTGGCTGGCGTGGGTGGCAAAACGAATGCTGGCGATACACCTGATGCAGGAGGCTACTTTTGGGGCTTGAGCGCCATCGCCATGCGGCAGTCCGGCAATTTCACGGGTGCTACTGGCACGACCAGTCCGACCGATCACAGTGGTAACGGCTACGTCAATCCCGTCTGGGATATCGCTGACACCGGTGGCAGCACGGCCACCTGGCGCATCTACGAAGGCCAGACTGCCCCCCTGTTGCGCAGCCTTTTAACACCACTCTCGTACACGCCGGTGTATGACGGCACGGAACAAAACCTTAGCGACATCGCCGCGTACACCACCAGCATTGTCAACCCTGATGCCAGCAAAATTTGGGGTTCGATCTCAGGGCTGACGCTTCAGGGCAGCACCACTGCGGGCGCTTACACCGCTGCACTCACCAACACACTCTACAGCAACCAACTGGGCTATGACATCTCCGTTGCCAGAACCATCACCGGCACGGGCAGTGAAGCCGATGACATCAAAATAATCAATGCGCTAAGCTGGAACACGGGTTCTCTGACAGTCAACGCCACCAACATTGCAGTGGATGCGGCGCTGACAGGGGGTGAGAGCAGTGCGATCACCTTGAATGCCACCAATACCGTCACCCAATCTGCGCCCATTATTACCCCTGCACTGGAACTCAAAGGAAGTGGTAATTTCACCTTGACAAATCCTGCCAACAGTATTGGCACACTGGCAGGTGACAACACCGGTGAGGTGAGTTTTGCAGACAGCATTGATCTGACGGTGGGCATCGTTGGTGGCACTAATGGTTTGACAAGCAGCGGCAATGTGGTGCTACGGTCTGCTGGGAATATTGCGGTCAATGCGCCCTTGGCTGCTTCGCCGACGACGGCGATGGTCACTCTTCGTGCAGATTCCCTGGGTGCGTGCGGCTACTTGGATGGGGGGTGTAAAACGGTCAGCATTGGGACAGATGGCAGTGTTTCTGTTGGGTCGGAAGGGGGAGTACAGATTTACTACAACCCTACGGCATACACCGATGCTGTGCCGTCGGACTATTCCACCAAGGTGTTGGGCGGTACGGTCAACGCCTGGATGCTCGTCAACGACGTGGGCGCAACTGGTGGAACACGGGGCTTGCAGGCAATAGCGACGAACGCAACGACCTTGGCTGGGAAGTACGCGCTGGGTCGGCAGATCGATGCGGGCGTGACTGCGACTTGGAACGACGGGAAAGGCTTTGCACCGGTGGGGGCAAGTGGGGCAGCGTTCACCGGCACATTGGATGGCAATGGCCACGGCATCAGCAACCTGACGATCGACCGATCTGCCCAAGATGGGGTGGGGTTATTTGGCTATGTATCGGGCGCGACGCTGACCGGCATTGGCATGGAAAACGCTCTTGTACAGGGCAACCAGTATGTAGGCGGGCTGGTGGGGTATTCCGATGGCAATACGCTGGTTAGGGGGAACTGGGTACACGGCACAGTGCGCGGCAGTGGCGATGTGGGCGGTCTGGTTGGTCACGCCGATGGGGGAACCTCATCCGGAACCATGATCGATCTTGGCCACACAACTGGTGCCGTGCTGGGAACGGACACCAGCACCAACGTGGGCGGGCTGGTGGGGTATTTGTACGGCACGATCTATAACAGCTATTCCACTGCCACCGTGGCGGGCAACGTGAACGTTGGCGGGCTGGTCGGGCAAACCAACGAGGCGGGCGTGTACTCCACCTACTCTAGCGGCAGGGTGACTGGCTGGGGCGCTGCGCCTGCCGACGTGGGGGGGTTGGTGGGGAACAGACCCTCTGGCGACTCGAGCGACACCATTGAGGACAGCTACTGGGACATTGATGCCTCGGGGCAATCATCCAGCGCTGGAAACGGTGCTATTGGGCTGACAAGTGCCGAGATGATGTTTTCATCAAACTTTGAGCAGTGGAATTTTGACAGCACTTGGTGGATGTCCCCCGGCAATACCCGCCCCATGCTGCGCGCCGAGCATTCGACGACGATCACCAATGCGCACCAATTGCAATTGATGGACATCGACAAGTCCGCGCACTACACCTTGGCTGCGGACATTGATGCCTCGGCGACCCGTGGTGGATCAGACGTGTGGGGGAAAGGGGGTTTCGTCCCCTTGGGGAACTGGACCTCAGAGTTTTACACAGGGGTACTGGATGGTGCCGGGCATGGGGTGGACCGCCTGTTCATCGATGGGACAAAGCTGGCGGGGGGAATCTCTTACGTCGGGTTGATTGGTTTTCTTTACGGTGGTGATGGTGCGCAAGGTGTGGTTCGCAATCTAGACTTGCGCGATGTGGAAGTGCATGCATCGAACCAGACTGTGGGCACCCTGGTCGGGTATTCATACGAGGGCACGGTCAGCAACGTATCGGTGACCGGCACGGCAACAGTCGCTGCGCCGAGTGGAATGAGTTTCGATCTGGGCGGCGTGGTCGGCAATAACGAGGGGATCGTTCGCAACGCCTACAGCACAGTGCGGGTACAAGCCAGCGGGGGATCCGATGGAGCCGTCGGCGGACTGGTGGGACGAAACCGTATGACAGGGCAGGTGATTGACAGCTTTGCCGATGGATCGGTGACCTTTGTAGGTTCGGGGGCGCAGATTGGTGGACTGGTCGGTGCCAATGCTTCGGATGACTCTGGTTCGGTGGTACGCATCGTGGGTTCTGGCGCTTTTGGTGCTGTGGACGTGACGGGCAACGACAACGCGGTGGGAGGGCTGGTTGGTGTTGGTAGGGACGGCATCATTGAAAGCAGCTATGCCACGGGTTCCGTCACCTTGCATGGGAACGACGGGTGGGTGGGGGGCCTGGCAGGGTACCTTGCTCCGATCTACGCAGGGGGGTCGATCACAGGTTCCTACAGCTCAGGTGCCATCACCGTGGCAGGATCGGGCAATTTCGTTGGCGGGGTGTTGGGCGAACTCGATGGCGGCACCCTGACGTACAACTATTGGGACACTGACACCACCGGCATGTCTGATGGGTTGGGTATTGGCTATGTCGCCGGCGACATGGGCACCCCTGGCGAACCCGGTGTGACCCAAGTCGGCGTGACCGCGCTGACCACGGCAGACTTTGCCACCGCATCGAAATTCGCAGACTTTACCTTTGGCACCACCGGCGGAACGTCCAACCAGTGGGTGATCGTCGATGCGGCCGGCACCCTGAACAACGCCAGCGGCGCGGCAGGCGCAACACGGCCCATGCTGCTGGCCGAATACGGCACAACGATCACCAACGCGCACCAGTTGCAACTGATGGCGCTTAACCGCGGTGCCACGTACACCCTGGCCGGAAACATCAACGCAGGCAACACCGCCAACCCCGGCAATGTGGGCGGAGCGGGGGGCTTCGTTCCCGTCGGCACCAACGCAAACCCTTTTTCCGGAACGCTTGACGGCCAAGGCTATGCCATTACGGGGCTAACGATCAACAGGCCCAGTACAGACTATGTCGGGTTGATTGGTGTGACGGCAGCCGGTGCCAACATTCAAAAAATTGGCGTTATCAATGGCAATGTGACAGGTGACCATTATGTTGGTGGGTTAGTTGGCTCCCTGGAAAGTGCGTCAAGCAGTGTGATTGCGTCGATTGGTCAAAGTTACTTCGCAGGAACCGTCTCAGGAAGTGCAACAGGTGACCATACGGGCGGCCTGGTTGGGACTTCAAATTACGGCAACATCAGCAATTCATACGCCGCAGGGACTGTGACCGGAAACGATTGTGTAGGTGGTCTGCTGGGTCAATCCAATTCTGCGTCAATCAGCAACACCTATTCAACAGCCTCGGTTACTGGAAACACCGATGTTGGTGGATTGATCGGACTGGTTGCCGGTGGTGCGGTTGCGAACAGTTATTGGAATTTGGATACCACAAGCCAAACAACTGGCATCGGCGCCGGAACCACAACCGGTGCAACCGGTTTGAGTGCAGTGCACATGAAGCAGCTTGCAAGTTTTGATGCCTGGAACACAGCCACCCCCAACACCATCTCCAACACCGGCGGCAGCACCGCCACTTGGCGCATTTACGAAGGCCACACCACGCCTTTGTTGCGCAGCTTTTTGACACCGCTGACACTATCAGATGCGCCGGACACCGTTGCAACCTACAACGGTGTCCCGCAAAGCGGAGCGACCACCGCCAACCCCACTACTTTGCTGGGTGCGCGTGCCACGGGCACGAATGCGGGTTTTTATAACGGCTACTACTCACATCAACAGGGCTATGACATTGTGGGTGGCAACCTGACTATTGACCGTAAAACCGTCGCTCTGTCCGCCACCAAAACCTACGACGGCACCACCGACCTAAGCGTTGCAGTGACCATTACCACCGGTGTCACCAACGAAGCACTGAGCTACAGCACCGCCACAGCCAATGACAAAAACGTTCTCACTGCCAACAAATTCATCGATGCCATCACACTGACAGACGACACAGGCATGGCCGGCAACTACCAATTGCCCACACTCGACAATGCCAATGCACCGGTCACGATTAACCAAGCCACACTGACACTGATCGGCGAACGCTCCTACGACGGCACAAGCGTCGTGGCCGGCAGCGTACTGACAGCGCAAGGCGTAGGCGCAGAAACCTTTGCACTAAGCGGAAGCGGCGATGCAAGCAACCTAGCCAGAAAAAACGTCCAAACCAACGCAACGCTAGCGAGCGTGACCGGACTGAGCCTGATCGAAGACAGCGGCGACGTGCAGACCAGCAACTACAACGAGCTGAGTACCACGGGAAGCCAAGTCACGATCAACCCTGCGAGCCTCACCCTCAGCACAGAAAACGTCACCAAGACCTACGACGGCGGACTGACAGCCAGCGGCACAGCCAAAGCGGTTGGAGGCACCACCCTGTTTGGAAGCGACACCCTCATCGGCGGCACCTTTGACTACACCCAAAAGGACGCGGGCACAGGCAAGACCGTCACCACCACTGGCGTGACGGTCAGCGACGGCAACAGCGGCGGCAACTACACCGTCAGCTACAGCGCCAACACGGCCAGCACCATCCTCCAAAGAACCGTCAGACTCAGTGCGGACAAGACCTACGACGCGACGACCGACCTCACCAACGTGACGCTGGGCAACCTGGTCAATGGAGAAACGCTGACCTACACAGGAGCCAAAGCCAACGACAAAAGCGTCGCCAACGGCAAATACATCAACGCCATCGCACTGGCAAACGGCACAAATGGCATTGCAAAC
>SESE01001002.1_pt1 | contig 11673 bp, 6 predicted proteins | sample 3171371 | NCBI WGS metagenome assembly SESE01 (sample SAMN06051881, study PRJNA518727) | freshwater metagenome | biome: subpolar coniferous forest; feature: holomictic lake; material: water; isolation source: holomictic Lake 442, 13 m depth | place: Canada: near Kenora, Ontario | collected...
GCTAGGCCTGGATGTAGTGGGGCACGAAGGCGCTGGTGTTGTCCGTCACCGGCCCGGCGGACTCCCGGATGCCCATGCCGGCGGGTTCCCCGTCCACCACCCAGGTGCCCAGCACCGGGTGGAAGCCGTCCAGGCAGGGGATGGGGGCCAGGGCCTGGTAGACGATGCCTTCGGCGCCGTACTCGGGCCGCTCGGGGGCGAAGAAGATGGGCTGGCCCGGCCGGTGGAGCTCCACGTTGGCCCCCTCCCGCCCCAGGATGGGCTTCTTCACGAAGCCCTTTTGAGCCAGCTCCCGGGGATAGTCCAGGTAGGCCGGCAGGAGCAGCTCGTGGCCCGGGAACAGCTCCCACAGCACGGCCAGCAGGGCCTTATTGGAGAGCAAGAGCTTCCAGGCGGGCTCCAGGAAGAGGCAGGGGCGAGGGCTGAGGGCCAGGTGGGGGGCGAAGGCATCCCGGGCCATGAACTCCCAGGGGTAGAGCTTGAAGGCGGCGGCCACGGGGCGCTCATCCAGGTCCACAAAGAGCTTGCGGCGCTCGTCCCAGCCCAGGTCCTCCAGGGGCATCTGGAGGCTCTGTACCCCCGCCTGGTCCGCCGTGTCCCGCAGGTAGGCCACGGTCTGGATGTCTTCCAGGGTGTCCTGGTGCAGGAAGGCCACAGGGGCCAGGGGCAGGAAGGCCTTGGCCCGCCCCCAGGCCGCCACCAGGCGCTCGTGGAGGGCGTTGAACTGGTCCCGCTCCGGCATCAGGTCCTGGAGCCAGAACCACTGAGTGATGGCCGCCTCCACCAGGGCGGTGGGGGTATCAGCGTTGTACTCCAGCAGCTTGGGGGGGCCTGCGCCGTCGTAGGCCAGGTCGAAGCGGCCGTAGATGGATACCTCATCCTGCTCCCAGGAGGCCTCGATGATCGGGGCCAGGAAGCCGGGGATGCCCAGGTCTGCGTAGCGCCGGGTGCTGATGATGTGCTGGGCGGCCTCCAGGCAGAGGGCCTGCAGGGTGGCCGTGGCAGCCTCCAGGGTGTCGATCTCGGCGGGGCTGAACCGATAGGCCGTCCCCTCCTTCCAGTAGGGCTGGCCGTCGTCGTGGGTGTGGTGGAGCAGGCCCTGGGCCTCCACGGTCTGCTGCCAGCCGTCCCGCTGGCGGTGGGTGGTCCGCTGCATGGGTTGCTCCTCAGGATCCGGCGGCGGCGCCGCGACCGACGCCGCCAAAGCCGCTGCGGGCCACGCCGCCCATGCCGGTCTTGCCCGTGACGCCGCCCTCGTGCCCCGCGACGCCGTAGGCCTGGCCGGAGATGGGGACCTCGGTGGCCCGAGGTGGGTTCCACGCCTGGCCGCTGAGGAATACCCCGGAGCGGCCGCCGGTGGCGGCGGCAGCGCTCTGGTAGGGTCGGGCGTCCTCCTGCTGGAAGGGGCGGCCCGGGGCGTTGAAGCGGTAGCCCATGGGGTGGGGCGCAAAGCCGGACCCGTAGCCGAAGCCCATGGGGGAGGGCCGGTTGAAGAGGAAGTGCCAGAGCAGGTAGTCGTCCAGCCAGGAGCGGTGACCCCAGCTGCTGCGCTCCGGGTGCTGCTGACGCACCGCCGCCACCTCCCCGGCGATGCCATGGCGCTGGGCCAGGGCCTCCATCTTGGCGGCGTCGACCTTGTCGATGACCCACAGAAAGCCGCGGTCCTCGGTGGTGTTCTCACCCGCGGGACGGATATCCCGCAGACGCTCGGCACTGAGCTGGCGCACGACGGCATTGCCGGTGCCACCCTCCGTGGCGTTGACGCCCACCAGGTAGAGGTTCGGGGTGAGCTGGGTAAAGGAGAACCCCTGCACGCTCACATCCGCCTGGTGCTCCGTCATGAAGTCCTGGGACGCCACGCGCAGCTGCTCCAGCACCGCTGGGCTGGGGGGCTGCAACTCCTCGCGGTGGCGGCGGGCGGCCTCCTCTGCTTGGGCCTTCCGGGTGCGCTCAGCCTCCTGGCGGCCGCAGCCCATGTAGGTCGCAGAGAGGGCCAGCATCAGGATGCCGGGGACGCGCAGGGATCGGTAGAACGAACGCTGGCTCACAGGAGACACCTTGAGGCCCGGCATGGGCCGGGGAGGATGGAGGTCAGACCTTGCCGCCGCCGACCCTTTCGATGTGGGCACCCACCGCCTGGAGCTTCTTCTCCAGTCCGGCGTAGCCGCGGTCCAGGTGGTAGATGCGGTCCACCACCGTCTCGCCCTGGGCCACGAGGCCGGCGATGACGAGGGCGGCGCTGGCCCGGAGGTCCGTGGCCATGACCGTGCAGCCCGTGAGGTCGGCGGGACCAGCCACGATGGCCGTGTGGCCGTCGGTGCGCAGGTTGGCGCCCAGGCGCTCCAGCTCCATGGCGTGCTGGAAGCGGTTCTCGAAGATGCCCTCGTTGATGACGCTGATGCCAGAGGCCTGGGTCAGGACAGCCATCACCTGGGCCTGCAGGTCCGTGGGGAAGCCTGGGTAGGGCAGGGTGGTCACATCCTTGGAGCGCAGCTTCTGGCCGGGCTCCCGCTGGATGCGCAGCTGCCGGCCGTCCTGGCCCTCGCGCTCGGTGATGACGCAGCCGGCGCGCTCCAGGAAGTCGAGCAGGACCCGCAGGTGCTCAGGCTCGCAGCGGTCGAGCACCACGTCGCCACAGGCGGCGGCCACGGCGCAGAGGTAGGTGCCGGCCTCGATGCGGTCCGGGATGACAGCGTGGGTGCAACCGTGCAGGGCCGTCACACCGGTGACCGTGAGGGTGCCCGTGCCGATGCCCTCGATGGGGGCGCCCATCTTCACCAGCAGGTTGGCGAGGTCACCGATCTCGGGCTCCTGGGCCGCGTTGCGCAGCACGGAGGTGCCCTCCGCCAGGGTCGCCGCCATGAGGATGTTCTCGGTGGCCCCCACGCTGACCTTCTCGAAGGTGTGGTCGATGGCCTTGAGGCGGCCCTGCACCGAGGCGTGGATGTAGCCGTGGCTGATCTCGATGCTGGCCCCCATGCGCTCCAGGGCCTCCAGGTGCAGGTTGACCGGGCGGGCGCCGATGGCGCAGCCGCCGGGCAGGCTCACGGTGGCCTTCCCGAAGCGGGCGAGCAGCGGCCCCAGCACCAGGATGGAGGCGCGCATGGTCTTCACCAGGTCATAGGGGGCCTTCGGGTCGTCGCTGCCCGCACAGGCCAGGCGGGCGGTCAGCTCGAAGCCCTCGCCTTCGGGTTCCAGGGAGGCCTCGGTCCCGAGGGCCGCCAGCACCTTCACCATGGTGCGGATGTCGGCCACCGCTGGCAGGTTGGTCAGCTCAAGCTGTTCCGACGTCAGCAGGGCCGCCGCCAGACAGGGCAGGGCTGCGTTCTTGGCACCCGACACCCGGATGCGCCCCCGCAGGGGATGGCCACCTTGGATCACCAGTCTGTCCATCGATTCTCCCGCCCTCCAGCGTAGCCCATTCGGCCCGGGGACCGGGTCTCCACGCTTTTCCTGCCCGGATTTCCGGCATTGGCCTGAAAATCCCCCCATGCCGCATCCCGTCATGAGCCCCTCCTGTGGCACCCCGCTGCTCCGCTACGTGGGGGATCGGGTGGTCTTCCGCCTGGCCCACCCCGAGCCCGGGGCCCAGGGCTGGCGGGCCTTTCTGCGGACCAACCTGACCCGTGGGGGCCGCATGCGGGAGGAGACCTTGGCCCTGCTGGGGGAGCGCCTGCGGGACCCGGCGGGTTCCTCCTGGCGGGACATTCCGCTGCGGGAGGACGGGGATGGCTGGCACCTGGACCTGGCCCTCACAGAGCCAGGCCCCTTCCGGGCCAAGGCCTATTGTGTGGACCCGGAGGGACGCCAGCACTGGCCTGAGGGCGAAGATGTGGGCTTGTCCGTGCATCCGGACCGCCTGCGCACGGGCAACACGATCTACTGCGCCTTCCCCCGCATGTTCGGTGGCGCCGCCGGTCGGCAGCGGCCCGACCTGGCCCCGGCTGTGGCGGCCCTGGATGCGGCGGGCTATGCGGTCATCCCTCCCTCGGGCACCCTGCGGGACCTGACCACCGCCGTGCCCCACATCCTGGACGACCTGGGCTGCCGCTTCCTGCACCTGCTGCCCGTGGGGCCTGTCCCCACCACCTTCGCCCGCATGGGCCGCTTCGGCAGCCCCTATGCCCAGCTCGACCTCACGGCCATCGACCCCGCCCTGGTGGAGCTGGACCGCCGCACCACGGCGGAGGACCAGTTCCGGGAGCTGACCTCGGCGGTCCACCAGCGCGGGGGGCAGGTCCTGCTCGACATCCTGGTGAACCACACGGGCTGGGGCAGCCGCCTGCTGGAGCACCGGCCCGACTGGTTCCGCCGCAACGCCGATGGCACCTTCCACAGTCCCGGTGCCTGGGGTACCACCTGGGAGGATTTGGTGGAGCTGGACCAAGGCAGCCCGGCCCTGTGGGACACCGTGGCCCGGGCCCTGATCATCTGGTGCGAGCGAGGCGTGGACGGCTTCCGCTGCGATGCGGGCTACATGGTCCCGCTGCCGGCCTGGCAGTACATCACTGCCAAGGTCCATCAGGCCTATCCCGAGGCGATCTTCCTGCTGGAGGGCCTGGGCGGGGCCTGGGAGGCCACGGACACCCTGCTGGCCCGGGGCGGCATGCACTGGGCCTACTCGGAGCTGTTCCAGAACCACACCCCCACCGATGTGGCCCCCTACCTGGACCACTGCTTCCGGGCGGGGGCTCGCACGGGGCTCCTGGTCCACTACAGCGAGACCCATGACAACCAGCGCCTGGCCCAGCGGGGGGCCGCCTGGTCCCTGCTGCGGAACCGCCTCTGCGCCCTGGCCAGCCAGAGCGGGGGCTTCGGCTTCACCTGCGGGGCCGAGTGGCTGGCGGCGGACAAGGTGGATGTCCACGAAGCCCGGGACCTGGCCTGGGGCGCCGAGCCCAACCTGGTGAAGGAGCTGGCGGCGCTGAACGCCCTCATCTCGGACCACCCCTGCTTCTTCGACGGGGCCCAGGTACGCCGGGTGAGCGGACCCGCAGACCCGGTGCTGGCCCTGCTGAGAACCTCGGCCGAGGGCCTGGATCAGGTCCTGGTGCTGGTGAACCTGGATACGGAAGTCGCCCGCACCTGTCCCGTGGCGGGACCGGACTGGGAGGGCCTGGGCGAGGCCTGCGTGGACCTGCTGGGCCAGGCTGTTCCCGACGGCAAAGCCCTGCCGGGTGGCGGCCGGGCCCTGACCCTGCGGCCCGGCGAGAGCTTCTGCCTGGCGGCCCAAGCCGAGCCCTCCGGCCTGGCCGGCGAGGCCTACCGACGCACCCGGGCCCTGGCGGCCTGGGCCCTCCAGGCTCTGGCCGCCGTCCATCCTGCCGAGGCCCTGGGCCCTGGAGACTGGCGGGGTCTGGCGGAGCGGGTCGAGCGGGACCCCGCAGCCTTTCTGGCGGCCCTGGCGCACCTGGAGCCGGCGCACCTGGCCCACAGCCTCTTGGGGTGCCTGGACGCTGCCTTGGCCAAGGGCGTCTTCCCCCGGGTGACGCCCTGGGCGACGGGGGATGCCCGCCGGGTGAGCCTGGTCCCCCCCGGGCATTGGCTGCTGCTGACGGATCCCGGGCCCTTCGAGGCCACCCTGATCCTGCCGGGGCGGCCCGACCTCCACCTGCGCAGCGTGGCGGCCGGTGACGCCTGGATGGCCACCGTGCCCCCGGACCTAGGCCGGAGTGGGGAGGGCACCCTCCATCTGCGCCGCCACCGGGAGGGCCTGGCGGTCCTCCAGGCCACCCTCCGCTTCCTACCCGCCGAGCCCAGCGCTGCTGCCACCAGCGCCTCATCGGGTCTGGCCCTCCTCACCAACGGCCGGGGCGGCATGGCCCGCCTGCAGGCGGACCTGGGGGCCATCGCCTCCAAGTACGACTGCCTCCTGGCGGCGAATCTCCACCCCACCGCCCCCTCGGACCGGCATGTGCTGGCCAAGCGCCTGCGGGCCTGGGTGAATGCGGACGGCTTCATCACGGCTCTGGATGGCCTCAACCTGGTGCGCTTCGAGGCCGGTCCGCCGGTGCGGTGGACCTTCCAGGCCAGTGCCGGAGACGGTCGCCGGGTGGAGGTGGGCCTGGAGGCCTGGATGCTCCCGGACCAGAACGCCGTGGGCCTGCGCTGGACCCGGCCCAAAGGGGCGGGACAGGCCGCCGACCTGCCCCCGGACCGGCAGGTTCGCCTCACGGTGCGCCTGGACCTGGAAGACCGCTCCTTCCACGGGGAGACGCACCTGGATCCGGGCCTGGAGGCCCACTTCCGGGCTGCTACCTCCGTCTTGGCGAAGGCCCCGGGCTTCCGCTTTGCGCCGGCTTCCGGTCGGCAACTGGCGGCCTGGGCGGACGCCGGGTCCTACCACCCGGAGCCTGAGTCCTGCCGGGGCATCCCCCACCCCGTAGAGGCCTCCCGAGGTCTGGCGGCCTCTGGAGATGCCTGGAGCCCAGGCTGGTTTGACCTGGATCTGCCGCCGGGAGCCGCCATCCACATGGCCCTCTCGGCCGAGGCGACCCCCCTGGACGAGGCCATCCCCCCCGGAGCGCCGCCCTCCGCGACCTTCCAGGACCGCCTGATCTTGGCACTGGAGGCCTACCTCGCCCGCCGGGAGGACGGCCTCACGGTCATCGCCGGGTACCCCTGGTTCCTGGACTGGGGCCGGGACACCCTCATCGCCTGCCGGGGCCTGCTGGCCGCCGGCTGGTCCGAGGACGCGGGCCTCATCCTCCGTACCTTCGCCGCCCTGGAGCGGGAGGGCACCCTCCCCAACATGCTGGGGACAGACAGCACTGCCGACCGGGACACCTCGGACGCCCCCCTCTGGCTGGCCGTGGCCTGCGAGGAGGCCGTTGCGCACCTGGGCCCGGAGTTCCTGCAGGCCGACGCCGGCGGGCGCACGGTGGAAGAAGTGCTCACCTCCCTGGGCGAGCACCTCCGTCTGGGCGCCCCCAATGGGGTCTGCATGGACCTGGCTTCCGGGCTGCTCTGGAGTCCGGCCCACTTCACCTGGATGGACACTCGCTACCCCATGGGCACGCCCCGCGAGGGCTACCCGGTGGAGATCCAGGCCCTGTGGATCCGCCTCCTGCGCTTCCTGGACCGCATGGGCGCCCCCAGTGATGGAGAGCCCTGGGCCACCACGGCAGCCCGGGCCGAGACCTCCCTGGAGGCCTTCTGGATGGAGGACCGGGGCTGGTTCGCCGATGTCCTGCTGGCCCCCGCCGGCACCCCCGCTGCCCAGGCCGAGGTGTGCGACCACCTGCGGCCCAATCAGCTGCTCCTGGTGGCTCTGGACCTGGTGACCGGTGACCAGGCCCGGCGGGCCGTGGCCGCCTGCGCCCGCCACCTGCTGGTGCCCGGGGGCCTCCGCAGCCTGGCGCCCCTGCCGGTGACCTCAGCCCTACCGATCCCGGCGCCCTGGGGCGGCACCCTCAACGAGCCCCTCAGCCCCTACTGGGGCCGCTACGAGGGCGACGAAGACACCCGCCGCAAGCCCGCCTATCACAACGGCACGGCCTGGGTCTGGCCGCTGCCGCTTCTCTGCGAGGCCCTGGACCGGGCCTGGGAAGGGGATCCGGATGCCCGAGCCACGGCGCGGGCCTGGCTGGGGTCCACGGCGGCCCTCCTGGACAGCGGCTGCGTCGGTCAGCTGCCGGAGATCCTGGACGGTGACGCCCCCCACGAGGCCCGAGGCTGCGACGCCCAGGCCTGGAGCGTGAGCGAGACCCTGCGCGTGTGGCTGGCGCTCAGCTGAAATCCGTCAGGGCGTCGCGGTCTGCTGCCCCACGCGGAAGATGACGAACTCGGCCGGCCTCAGGACTGCCACACCCACCAGGCAGACCAGGCGACCCTGATCGAGGTCGTCCTGGGTCATGGTGGTTCGGTCGCACTTCACGAAGAAGGCATCCTCAGGCTTCCCGCCCAGCAGGGCGCCGTTCCGCCATTCATTGAGAAGAAAATCACTGACGGCGCCGCGGATCCTGGCCCACAGAGGTTCGGCATTGGGTTCGAAGACCGCCCACTGGGTGCCCCGCTGGATGGAGCCTTCCAGGTAGTTGAAGTAGCGGCGCACGGTGAGGTACTTCCACTCTGGGTCGCTGGAGAGGGTGCGGGCGCCCCACACCAGAAAACCCCTCCCCTCTACGATTCGCAGGCAGTTGATCCCGGCGGGGTTGAGGATGTCCTGCTGGAACCGGGCGAGGGTTGCTTCCGGGCCCAAGGTGCCCTGGAGTGCCACGTTGGCAGGGGCCTTGGCGGCGCCCCGCTGGTGGTCCATGGCTGCGTAGACCCCGCACAGGAAGCCGGAGGGGGGCAGGGCGAGGGTGGGGGGCTGGCTTGCGGAAGTTCCAGCCCGCGGGTTGGTCACGGTGAGCCAGGGGTAGTAGAGGGCCGCATGGCTGGAGTCAATGCCGCTGCGGAACTCTCGGACCTCGGCCACGGACCGCCCCGGAGGCGGATCCAGCACGGCAAAGCGGTAGGTGCCGGCCTGCTCGACGAAGGCCAGCAGCTGGCTCTGGATTGCGGCCAAACCGGAGGGATCCGTGGCCTGGCGGACGGAATACCCGGGGGCGGCGAGGGTGGAGAGGTCCTGCAGGGGCTGGAGGGTGGCGAGGGCGGCAGCGTAATCCGCGGGGGAGGGCGGGGTCCGGCCTGGATTGGGTCGGGTGCGCGCCACATACAGCCCGGTGCCACCGTTGTCGAAGTAGGCCCGAACGGCGTGGGCGATGTGGTTGACCTTTAGCGCTGCCGGGACGGCGAAGGTCAGGTCGGCGCAGGTGCCATAGGTGCGCTCGAAGTCCGCCAGGCTGGTCAGCAGCCGGGGACGCTTGCCCACGGGCCCCTTGCGGGTCGGCCCCACGAAGGCGGCTCGGTCGGTACTGACGGCCTCGATGGTTGGGGGAAGGAGGCTGATTTCTTCCACGTAGGGGTCAGGAGTGATGGGAACGGGCATGGTCATCCTTCGATCTGAAAGGTGCTGGCGGAATTGTTACAGAAATGAACTTCAATGGCCCCGGGTTAGATTTGAGGGGTTGACACTGAAAATTCAATGTTATAAACATAATCAAGTAACTTAAGAAATGTCTTCCAACCCCCTTCCACCCGGAGTCCCCGTGACCCAGTCCTACCGTCCCGAAACCATCGCCCTGCATGGCGGGCAGGTGCCCGATCCCTCCACCCTCAGCCGCGGCGTGCCCATCCACCGCACCAGCTCCTACGTGTTCAAGAACACCCAGCACGCGGCGAACCTCTTCGCCCTCAAGGAGCTGGGGAACATCTACACGCGGCTGATGAACCCCACCACCGATGTGCTGGAGCAGCGCGTGAGCCAGCTGGAGGGCGGCGCGGCCTCCGTGGCGCTGGCCTCGGGCACGGCGGCCGTGTTCTACGCCATCATCACGCTGGCCCAGGGTGGCGACGAGATCGTCAGCGCCAACAACCTGTACGGCGGCACCTACACCCAGTTCGACGCCATCCTGCCCACCTTCGGCATCAAGGTGAACTTCGTGGATCCCAAGGATCCCGAGAACTTCCAGAAGGCCATCACCCCCAAGACCCGGGCCATCTTCATCGAAGCCATCGGCAACCCCGTGCTGGATGTGGCCGATATCGAGGCCATCGCCGAGGTGGCCCACCGCAACGGCCTGCCCCTCATCGTGGATGCCACCTTCTCCACGCCCTACCTGCTGCAGACCATCAAGCACGGCGCCGACATCGTGGTGAACTCCCTCACCAAGTGGATCGGCGGCCACGGCACCGGCATCGGCGGCATCATCACCGACTCCGGGCGCTTTGACTGGAAGTCTGGCAAGCACCCGCTGTTCTCGGAGCCCGATCCCAACTACCACGGCCTCCGCTGGGGCCATGACCTGCCCGAGGCCCTGGCGCCCATCGCCTTCGCCCTGCGGGTGCGGACCGTGCCCCTGCGCAACCTGGGCGCCGCCATTGCGCCGGACAACTCCTGGCTGTTCCTGCAGGGCCTGGAGACCCTGCCCCTGCGCATCGTCCGCCACAGCGAGAACGCCCTCAAGGTGGCCGAGTTCCTTGAGAAGCATCCGCAGGTGGCCTGGGTCCGCTACCCCGGTCTCCCCGGGGATCCCTCCCACGCCAACGCCACGAAGTACCTCAAGCGCGGCTTCGGCGGCATGGTGGTCTTCGGCATCAAGGGCGGCCAGGAGGCGGCGGTGAAGCTCATCGACAACATCTCCCTCTTCTCGCACCTGGCCAACGTGGGCGATGCCAAGAGCCTGATCCTCCACCCGGCCAGCACTTCCCACTCCCAGCTCACCGAGGCCCAGCAGCGGGAAGGGGGCCTCACCCCCGACCTGGTGCGCCTATCCATCGGCATCGAGCACATCGACGACATCCTCGGCGCCCTGGAAGAAGGCCTCGCGGCTGCCAAGGCCTAAGCCCCGTCCAACCAGCCACAAAAAAAGGGACAGCAGTCGGCTGTCCCTTTTTTTGCCTCCAGAGAGCCTGCCAGATGACCGACCCCATGCCGTAATTGGGAAAATTGTTCGGGATATGTGAAAAACCAGCCAAAGTCCAGGCTTACACCCGGGGCCGCCCCGTCCTAGAATGGACCATGGAACCTTGCGACCCCGCCTCGACCTTGGGCGATCTGGATCTGCACCTGCTGGGCGAAGGCACCCACCTGCGGGCCTACGAAAAACTCGGCGCCCACCCCCGCCAGCTGGGGGGGATGGACGGCGTCTCCTTCGCGGTCTGGGCGCCCAATGCGCAGTCGGTCAGCGTGGTCGGGGACTTCAACGGCTGGGACGGCCGCTGTCATCCCCTGCGTCAGCCCGGGGCCAACGGCTTCTGGGAGATCTTCGTGCCCGGGGTCGGCCTCGGCGCCCTCTACAAGTTCCAGATCCACGGTCCTGCGGGCAATCTGCTGCCCCTGAAGGCCGATCCCTTCGCCTTCCGCTGCGAGGCGGCCCCCGGCACGGCCTCCATCGTCCATGGCCTGCAGGACCACCCCTGGGGGGACGGGGCCTGGATGGAGACCCGGCGCCGCACCCGCACCCACGAGGCCCCCGTCAGCATCTACGAGCTGCACCTGGGCTCCTGGCGGCGACGGCCCGACGGCACCTACATGACCTACGGCGAGATCGCCGCCGACCTGGCGCCCTATGCCAGCTGGCTGGGCTTCACCCATGTGCAGCTGCTGCCCATCATGGAGCATCCCTTCGATCCCTCCTGGGGCTACCAGCCCCTGGGCCTCTTCGCCCCCACCAGCCGTTTCGGCGGGCCTGAGGACTTCAAGCTCTTCGTGGACACCCTGCACCAGGCGGGCCTGGGGGTGATCCTGGACTGGGTTCCGGCCCACTTCCCCGAGGACAGCCACGGCCTGGGCCAGTTCGATGGCACGCACCTCTACGAGCATGCGGACCCCCGCCAGGGCCGGCACATGGACTGGGGCACCCTGATCTACAACTTCGGCCGCACCGAGGTGCAGAACTTCCTCATTGCCAACGCCCTGTTCTGGCTCGACCGCTATCACATCGACGGTCTCCGGGTGGACGCCGTGGCCTCGATGCTCTACCTGGACTACAGCCGGGAGGCCGGCCAGTGGATCCCCAACCGCCACGGGGGCCGCGAGAACCTGGAGGCTGTGGCCTTCCTCCGCCGCCTCAACGAGGTGGTCTACGGCCACTTCCCGGATGCCTGCACCATCGCCGAGGAGTCCAC
>SESE01001005.1_pt1 | contig 11661 bp, 12 predicted proteins | sample 3171371 | NCBI WGS metagenome assembly SESE01 (sample SAMN06051881, study PRJNA518727) | freshwater metagenome | biome: subpolar coniferous forest; feature: holomictic lake; material: water; isolation source: holomictic Lake 442, 13 m depth | place: Canada: near Kenora, Ontario | collected...
TCATGGGCCAGCAGTCCAAACGCACCTGAAACAGGCGCTTCAAACCCCTTGCACAGCCAGGCGACCGGGCAGCGCACCGATTGCAACACTCCCAGCATTTGGCGCAATGCGGCCATGGGTGTGGCCACAATCACCAGATCGACCGATGCTGGCAAGTGATGTTCCAGGTCTTCTGAAGTGATGGTCAAGCCAGACGGCAGCACCACGCCAGGCAAATAGCACTGGTTTTCACGCTGGGCTTGCAACTGTTGAACATGGCGCGGGTCACGGCCCCAGAGCGTCACACGATGCAGTGGGTTGGCAGCAGCACTGACTGCCAAAGCCGTTCCCCAGGCACCGGCACCTAGAACTATGATATTCATAGCTACCAACGCAGTATTGACGGGCGTTACAGGCTAAATGGAGGGGATAAATTATTGAACCATCTCAGGCTGTTCCTGAACCAAAGACAATGTTGGATCTGTCTGGGTTGCCTTGCCTGCCTCGGCCGCCTGCTGTTGCTCGTACAGTGCCTGAAAATTGATCTCGGACAGATGCACAGGCGGAAAACCACCGCGCTGAACCAGATCGGCCACATTACCACGCAAGTAGGGATAAACGATTTGAGGACACGCAATGCCCAGAATGGGGTTCATTTGTTCTTGCGGCAGATGACGTATTTCAAAAATGCCCGCTTGAATGGCTTCCAGCAGAAACACGGTTTTGTCCTTGATTTTGGTCTGCACGGTGGCCGTGACCGTGACCTCAAAGATGCCATCAGCGACAGAAGCCGCATTGACATTCAATTGAATGTCAACAGCAGGTTGCTCCTGTTCGAGCAAAATCGCAGGTGAATTGGGCTGTTCAAGCGAAGCACCCTTGAGATAGACGCGCTGGATTTTGAAAATAGGGGTATCGGTCATGAGGCTCTTTCAGTAATAAAGTGAATGCGAACGGCGAAAAACAACGCCACGAAGGGAAAAAAGCAATCCACGGGATTTTCAGTCAGATTGAAGCAAAGGGATCAATTTGCCCGAGCAATCGAGATCGATCAATTCATTGCAGCCGCCCACATGGGTATCCCCAATGAAAATTTGCGGCACCGTGCGCCGCCCTGTCTGCGTCATCATCACATCACGTTCTGCGGGGTTCTGGTCAATGCGAATTTCCTCCATTTGCAACACGCCACGCAGATGAAGCAGTTGCTTGGCCAGAGTACAAAACGGGCATGCGTCAGTGGTATAAATTTTGACAGATTGCATCATCAGACTTTTTCAACTGGCAGGTTGGCACTGCGCCAGGCTGTCAGGCCACCAGCCAGAGACTGTGCCCTCTCAAACCCGAGTTTTTTGGCAAGCGCCAGGGCATGGCCGCTGCGGCGACCGGACTGGCACACGAGTATTACCGGCAACGCCTTGTTTTTGACCGTTGTTGCCAATTTTTCTTCAAGTAGCCCCAAGGGGATGTTTTTGGCCCCCATCACGTGACCAGCAGCAAATTCGTTGGCTTCGCAGACATCAATGACCACCGCCTTTTCACGGTTGATCAATTGCACCGCCAAGTCAGGGGTCAGGTTGCCGGCACTGTTGAGCGCAGGCATCAGCAGCATGATGCCGGCTGACATGGCAATGGTGATCAAAATCCAGTTATCAATAATAAATTTCACTTCTGATTCCAAGTTGGTGGGGTGCTGTCAAGAGGCACATTTTAGGGCTTGTCAAGCAGCCTGCCAGGCTTATTTCTGACAACATGGCGCACAGGCTGCGCGAATCTGGCGCCTGAGGTATTTAGGGATGTCCACATATACCCACTCCAAGTTTAAACATCCTGATCCGCATGGAAACTGAGTTGGCACGATCTGACTGTCGTAGGGGCGAATAAATTCGCCCCTACGAAACTTCTTTTTCCATTGGGCATGTTCGGTAATTTTTTTGAAGCGTCAATGAGTGGGGCATCCCTTACATCCTCATTGCTCAAAATGATGCCGCACTCGCTCTTGGAGCAATTGGCGTACGCCTTCTTCATCGCACTGTGCCAGACGATCGTAAACATGGCGTGACATGGGTTTAAAAACGGCCATCACTGCCGGATCAAAGTGCTCACGGGTGTCCTTTTCAAGGATGTCCATGGTGGCTTCATAACTCATAGGTTCTTTGTACGGACGCTTGGAACATAGTGCATCAAACACGTCTGCTACCGCAAAAATGCGTGCTGACAAGGGAATGGCCTCGCCTTGAAGCCTATCGGGATAGCCGCTGCCGTTCCATTTTTCGTGGTGCGATGCCACCACAGCATTTGCACCGTCAAGCCAGCCGGCGCCCACCACAATGTCTTTGCCCTGGCAGACGTGGCTACGCATGATGGACATCTCATCTTCATCGAGTCGGCCAGGTTTGAGCAAAATGGCATCAGGGATGCCGATTTTGCCGACATCGTGCAAAAAGCTGCCAGCGATCAGAGCTTGCATGGCGGCACCTGTGATGCCCATTTTTTCGGCAATGCCGGCAGCAATCCAGGCCACCCGATAATTGTGCGCGCCGGTTTCAGAATCCCGTTTGGCAATGGTGCGCCCGAGGGCCTCCATCATGGCAATGTGCGAGTCAAGCACTTCGCGCGCTTTACGTTCATTGTCAGTTGAGAGGTGAACCACAACCGGATAAAGCGTCAAGCCGCAAAGAAAAGAGGCAAAACAGACCATCAAAGCCGCTGTCAGTGAATTGTGGAATATTTGATTCTCCTGCCAGGTTGGCATGATCCGAATCCCCTCAAAATAGCCGGTGATTGGCAAACTCAGGTCGGTGTCGGAAAGTCGCAAGGGCACAAAAACCCGCAGTACCCACCAACCATTGTCAAGCCGATAGCTCGTGTAAGTGGCTAATTGGTAGTTCGGTGTTCCATGGTGCGGAATCATTAGTTCGACGGCTTTGCCTTGCGCGGTCATCGACTCAGCCAGTTTGGTGCCCTGGGTGTTGTAAATCTCGGCAATGTCAAACATGCCGCCGGAAATGGTTTTGGCGGCAAGCTGCGCACGTTCGACCGCATTGTCACTGTTCATGTCGATGGCATCAAAGTGGTGCAGCAAACGGCCAGATTCTTCGTTGGCAAGCGAAACAATGCCTTCTTCTGCGCCTTCGCGTGCGACGTACCAGGCGACTGGGCTGGCCAGAGATGCCAACACCATGCTGACAACTGCAATCCGAATGGCAACACGTTGGTTAAATTTGTTCATGGTTGATCGACTTCTTCAGGTTATTCTGCACCACTGCTTATAGCCAAATTCGTCTCCAAGGCCCGTCAATACTGCGTAGTGCGCTATCATTTTGATATGTACGAAAAGTTGTGGTCATGGCGAGCCAGCAGCATCGCATCGCCATAACTGAAAAACCGATATTGTGACCTGATGGCGTGTTGGTACAGCGCGCAGATGTGATCGTAGCCTGCCAACGCGCTGACCAACATGAGCAGACTTGATTTTGGCAAATGGAAATTGGTGACCAGGCCATCGACCAGTTTGAATTGAAACCCGGGGGTGATAAAAATGCTGGTTTCCCCGCTGGCCTGACCGGTCAATGCCCATGACTCCAGTGTGCGCACGCAAGTCGTTCCTATGGCAATGATTCGACCGCCCCGTGAATGACAATCTGCTATTGCTTTTTGAGTGGCCAGTGGCACCTCATACCACTCGCTGTGCATCTGGTGTTCACTCAGATTTTCTGTTTTGACCGGTTGAAATGTTCCTGCACCCACATGCAGCGTCACGGATACACACTGCACTCCTGCGGCCTTGATGGTCTCCAGCAGCGCAAGGTCAAAATGCAGCGCCGCAGTGGGAGCCGCGACGGCACCCGGGTTTTTGGCAAATACGGTCTGGTAGCGATCTGCATCTTCGTTGGTGTCGCTGTGCGTGATATACGGTGGCAGAGGGACATGACCATGACGTGCCATGATCGTATGAGGATCATCGTCTGCATCGTTGGACAGCACCAGTCGAAACAGTGGGCCATCGGCGTCTGGCCAGCGCCCCAGCAGCGTGGCGCAGGGGTGATCATGGTAGCCTGGCGCGCTGATCAGGCTGATCGTGGCACCGATTTTCGGTTTTTTGCTCACACGCATGTGGGCTGCGACCTGATGGCCGGCCAGTACCCGTTCAATGAGTAACTCCAGTTTGCCGCCAGTCGATTTGGTGCCAAACAAACGGGCGTTGATGACTTTGGTGTCGTTAAATACCAGTAAGTCACCAGGCCTTAGCAATAGGGGAAGATCATGAAAAATCAGGTCTTCAGGGGTTTGCCTTGTCCCGTCAAGCAGCCGTGAACCACTGCGCTGTGGTGAGGGATGCTGGGCAATCAAGCTGGGTGGAAGCTGAAAATCAAAGTCGCTCAAACAGAAGGTGCGACCCGGCTCAGGCAAGGCATCATGCACATCCATGGCAGACAAGTCCGCACCTTCAGTAACGGAAATCAAATCCGGTAGCGATCAGGCGCTGATTGCAGTCTGGCAATCAGGGCTGACGCAATGCTGGTCAGCGGTAATATCTCATCGGCAGCGCCATGCAAAATGGCCTCCTTGGGCATGCCAAAAACAATGCACGAAGCTTCGTCTTGCACAAAGTTATAACTGCCGGCATCTTTCATCTCGCGCATCGCAGCGGCACCATCATTGCCCATACCGGTCAGCATGATTCCCACCGCGTTGCGCCCCACCACGCTGGCTGCCGATTTGAACAAGACCTCAACCGAAGGGCGGTGGCGGTTGACTAGTTCACTGTCGTCAACAATCGCCAGGTAATTGGCACCACTGCGTCCCACACGAAATTGCTTGCCACCGGGGGCAATGTAGGCGTGGCCTGGCAAGATGCGCTCGCCATGAACGGCCTCTTGCACTGAAATTTGGCACAGACCGTCTAATCTCATTGCAAAGCTGGTGGTAAACCCGGGCGGCATGTGCTGGGTGATGACAATGCCCGGGGAATCTGCCGGCAGGTGTGTCAATATTTCCTTGATGGCTTCAGTGCCGCCCGTAGAGGCCCCGATCACCACCAATTTTTCAGTGAATACGCGCCCAATGGAGGCTGCGGGTGATTGCACAGTTGTTTGAATTTTGGTGATGATCCTGGCTGAATTGTCAATGGGTAAACCAGCCCTTTTGATTTTGGCGGATGCGGCAATCCGCACTTTTTCAACAATTTGTGACGACAGCTCACTCAGTCCATCGGCCACACCAATGCGGGGTTTTGACACAAAATCAACAGCCCCCAGTTCCAGTGCCTTCATGGTCACTTCGGCGCCACGCTCGGTCAGCGTTGAGATCATGACCACTGGCATGGGACGCAGCCGCATAAGACGACCTAAAAAGTCAAGTCCGTCCATGCGTGGCATTTCAATGTCCAGCGTGATGACATCCGGATCAAGTTCGCGAATCATTTCTCTGGCAATCAAGGGGTCGTTGGCACTGCCAACGCATTCCATATCGCTCTGACGATTGATGATCTCAGTCAGAAGGCTTCGAACAAGTGCAGAATCATCCACCACTATTACACGAATTTTTTTCAATTCAACATCCTTAGAACAAGTCGATTGAGCCACCTGCTGTCGATTTGGCCAGCGTTACAGCATTGCCTTTACGTTCCTCGACCACCAGCGTTTCCGGATGGGTATGCGCCAGGCGCTTGACAAGTGCCTTGCCGGTCACAGGGAGAAAACAAACCTTGCGGGGATGAATGTCGAGTACATCCTGAGACACCACGGCAATGTGCTCTGTGCTTAGATAGTCAAAGACAAATTGGGTGTTTCTTTCACCGACATTCAACGAGGTAAACCCTGCCATCACCTGCGCACCACCAAATACCTTGGCTTGCATGGTTTCGCGGCGGGCACCGATTTTTATCATCTGGTTGATGAGCAATTCCATGGCATAAGCACCATAACGACCAAAACCGTCAGCACTGTCGCCGTCAGGTAACATGAAATGGTTCATGCCACCCGCACGTACTCTGCCATCCCAAATACAAGCTGAAATGCACGATCCCAACACCGTCATGATCATCATATCCTCGCTTGAGACAAAATACTCGCCAGGCAGCACTTTAACGACATCATACTGAAAATGATGGTCGCGGTAAAAAAATGAGGCCTCGCCCGGGCCGCGAGCGATCGTCTTAAGGTAGTCAATCCGAGACTCAGTGCCGAAGACAGGAGGCTTTGGAGGTGGCGCACGACCAACGACACCAGACGGTTCTGAATACGGGAGTTTCATGAGAGGCAGTACCCTGCGTTACTGACGTTCATAGACAGTCTTGCCTTTCAGAACAAAAAGATCACGCGATTCACTGAAATTTTCAGCATGCCCCACAAACAACAGCCCACCCGTTGCCATCACCCGATGAATTCTCTCAAGCACTTTGCGCTGGGTGGGTGCATCAAAATAGATCATCACATTGCGGCAGAAAACAACATCAAATAGCTCACGAAAAGGCCAATCACCGCGCACCAGGTTGACCATGATGAACTCAATCATGCGTTGTAGCTCAGGCCTGATGCGTACCATTCCCTGATTGGATCCCTTGCCCCTGAGAAAGAAGTTCTGCAACTGGTATTCAGAGATGTTTTTCAGGTTTTCCAACCGATACATACCCTGAGCAGCCGTTGCCAAAACCTTGGAGTCAATGTCACTGGCAGTCAGTGAGAAACGGGCATGGGCCCCAAGTACCTCCAGTGCGGTCATCACGATGGAATAGGGTTCTTCGCCAGTGGAGGCCGCACTGCACCAAACGCGCCACGAAGCCTGGGTCTGGCGTGCCTTAAGATGATCGCTGAAGATCTGAAAATGGTGTTGTTCACGAAAAAACGATGTCAGGTTGGTGGTCAGTGCGTTAATGAACTCTTGCCATTCTGACCCATCCTGGTTTTCAAGCCAACTCAAATACTCACGAAAGCTTTGGTGGCCCGTTTCACGAAGGCGTCTGGACAAGCGGCTATAGACCATGGCATGTTTGCCGTCATGCAAACTGATACCGGCGCGCTGATAAATCAGTGATTGAACCCGATCAAAGTCTGCATCACACCATGCAAACTCACGTCCCTGCATGTCAGGCAATTCTGCACCTGGCAGAAACTGGCCTGGAAAAACCGATGTCACTGGACAATGCCAATCAATGTCAAGACAAATCTGACACCAGACCCATGTCAACTGCAGACATCAATTTTTCAATATCCAGAAGGATCAGCATGCGATCGTTGAGTGAACCCAGACCAATCACGGAGTCGCCATCAATGACGCTGTCAACGTCGGGGGCAGGCCGGAGGTTTTCAGGTGCAAGCTCCATCACATCACTCACTGAATCAACCACAATGCCAACAATGCGATGGTGCAAGTTGAGAACAATCACCACAGTGAATGCGTCATATTGCGCATTCGCACAGTTGAACTTGAGCCGCATGTCAACGATGGGAACAATCGTCCCTCGCAAATTAACCACCCCCTTGATAAAAGAAGGGGCGTTGGCGATGCGTGTCGGCGGTTCGTAACCACGAATCTCCTGCACTTTGAGTATGTCAATGCCGTATTCTTCACGATCAAGCCGGAAGGTCAGATACTCACGAGCCCCGGCAGTCACCGCATCAGTTACTTTTTCCATAGCACCCATCTTGTTTCTCCTAATGTCTGGTTGTTCTTTTATCAGTGTCGTGAACGACGCACCAAAGCCGCCGTGTCAAGTATCAGAGCCACCTTGCCGTCCCCCAGAATCGTGGCCCCCGACACATTGGGAACCTTTCGATAATTGGATTCGAGGTTTTTGACAACCACCTGCTGTTGCCCCAGCAGTTCATCAACGAGCAACACCACACGACTGCCTTCTGCCTCAATCACGACCATGATGTCGCTGGATTTTTCCATTCCAAAACGTGGCACGTCAAAAACCCTTTCAAGCTCAATGACCGGCATGTATTCGTCGCGTACCTTGACGAGTTGGGCACCCTGGCCCACGGTACTGACCGCCTCAGACTTGACCTGGAAAGATTCGACAACGGAAGACAGTGGCAAGATATAAACCTCTTTGCCAACTCCCACCGACATCCCATCCATGATGGCCAGTGTCAAGGGCAGGCGAACAGAGACTTTCATGCCAACCCCTTCGGTGGAGTGAACGTCAACAGTGCCGTTCAGTGCAGTAATGTTGCGTTTGACCACATCCATACCCACACCGCGACCAGAGACATCGGTCACCACCTCTGCGGTTGAAAACCCGGGTGTAAAAATGATTTGCCAGACATCCGCATCAGACATTTGGTCTGACACCTCCAGGCCACGCTCACGCGCTTTGGCCAGTATCTTCTCGCGCGACATGCCTCGACCATCATCTTTGACTTCAATGACGATAGAACCACCCTGATGCGCCGCAGACAGGGTGATGGTGCCTGTCTCGGGTTTGCCGACCTTAGTCCGATCTAACGGCAATTCAATGCCGTGGTCGCAACTGTTGCGAACCAAATGGGTCAAGGGGTCGGTGATTTTTTCGACCAGACCTTTGTCCAGCTCGGTGGCCTCACCCTGCGTCACAAATTCAACTTTCTTGCCCAGTTTGCTGGCCAAATCCCGCAACATACGCGGGAAGCGGCTGAAGACAATCGACATCGGTATCATCCTGATCGACATGACTGACTCTTGCAAATCACGTGTGTTGCGATCCAGGTCGGTCAAACCTGTCAACAACTGCTGATAAATTGCCGGATCAAGCGCTCGGCTGTTTTGTGCCAACATCGCCTGGGTGATGACCAACTCACCCACCAGGTTAATCAATTGATCCACCTTGCTGATGGCGACACGAATCGTTGCGGCTTCAGGTTGGGTGTTGGCGGAAGATTTAGTACCGGACCTCACCGCTTTGGCAGAATCATCGCTCTCGCCATCAACTGGGGTGACGGCAAGTGGTGTCAGATGGATGGGGTCGGCACCCGATGCATCCGGCGAACCCGGTGCACCTTCAAAAAATCCAAACCCGATGGATACCGCAGGGGGCGCTGAGGCATTGTGCGAAACTTGACTGGTTGTCACTGCATCGGACTGTACCGTTCCAGTGGTAACAGATTCTTTGATTGTGACCTGCTGGCGAGACACATGAAACACAAACAAGTCAAGCAAATCCTCGTCCGAAGACGTGGTGTTGACTGCGAACACACGAACATCGCTGCGCTGTGATGGCACGGGTTTGATTTCACCCAAACCCGGGATGTCCCGAAACAATTCCATGACGGCATCAGCCTGTTCGGGTCGCGCCAGTTGACTGATGGTGACCTCCAATGAGCGAACACCTGTGTTGGATGTTGACGCTGCAGGTTGAACGGGCACAACAGTTTCGGCACGTTTTTCGACGGCAGGCACAGCCGGCACGGGTGCCGCTGCCACCACGGGCGCTAGTGTCCCTCCGGCAACGAGTACCCGAATTCGCTGAACCAGTTCACCTGTTGCAGGCACTTGCCCCCCGCCCCCCGACTGGTGACGCGCCAACAGTTCCCTGGAAGCATCAGCGGACTCAAGTAACACATCGACCATGGATGCATTGGGCTGCAATTCGTGACGCCGCAGGCGATCAAGCAAAGATTCCATCTGATGTGTCAACTCGGCTACGTCTGAAAACCCAAAAGTGGCGGCACCCCCTTTCACAGAATGGGCACACCGAAAGATGCCATTCAACTCTTCATCGTCAGCGGTTTCAAGATTTAAATTGAGCAACATCTGCTCCATTAAATCAAGGTTTTCTCCGGCCTCTTCAAAAAAGATTTGATAAAACTGGCTCAGATCAAAATCCGAACCTGACCCGCCACTTTCCTGATGCACTTCTGCCATAACGATCTCCTGAAATCCAATCTAAAAATTAATAAACGCTTCCCATACCCGCATGAATGACCTATTTAATGACCTTTTTGATGACCTCAATCAACCGGACTGGATCAAAGGGTTTGACCAACCATCCTGTGGCACCTGCTTCGCGACCGGCCTGTTTCATCAGGTCACTTGACTCTGTCGTCAACACCAGGATGGGGATTTTTTTGAACCGGGGATGATCTCGCAATTTTCGGGTCAAACCAAGACCATCCAACCTGGGCATATTTTGATCCGTGAGTACGAGGTCAAAGGTTTGCAGCTGTGCTTTTTCAAATGCTTCTACACCATCAACCGCCTCAACGACCTGATAGCCCGCACCGGTGAGCGTAAACGACACCATCTTGCGCATGGATGGCGAATCATCGACAGTGAGTATTAAGGGCATGAATAACTCCGACTCTTTCAAAGGAACGATAAAAAATTAAAACAGCTCAATGGAACCGGCCTGCATTTCGTCCTGGGTCACAGGGTTGGGACGTTGCGGGACTTCTTCCACAAAGGGGACGGCCTCACCATCTTCAAAACCCATGGCCTCCGATGCCAGACGGAACGCGCAACCTTGCAAAACTTTGGAAGTATGCAAGATCAACTGCGAAGCCATATCCTGAAATTGCAATTCAGTCACTGCAGCACGCAACGACTGTCGCACCCCCTCAAGTTCCTTGAGAGTCGCAAGGGCAGGCTCAGCCAAATTGGCATTGGCACTGGCGAACTTCAGCAGCAGATTGTCCATGGTATGCGCGAGCAATCCATCCAGACGGTTCAGGTCATGAACGACCACCAGGATCGAATCTTGGACTTCAGCCACCAGCATCACTGGCAACTCAACCGTAGGAACTGAAGATGACATTGGGTCTGACGACATGTGCAATCAATATTTTTTGGGTTTAAGCAAAATCGCCCCAGCGTTGTTGCGCCGGTTCGCCTGGCAGGGACAATTTTGCAAAAGTCTTGTAACTTTTGGACCATCGCAAAACCGGCAATTGTGACTTGTTGCACAATCATAGCGCCAATCATGACATCCGAAGACCTTTTAGTGACATTCCCGCCTGTTTTGCGTATTCTGCACCTTGAAGACTGCGCGCTTGACCATGCTTTGGTCAGACGTGAGCTTTTGGCATCAGGCGTGTCGTTCGACATGGAACGCGTTGAAACGTTGGAAGAGTTTGATCGTGCCATCCAAAATTCTCACATCAACGTCATCCTGGCAGATTACAGTCTGCCCGGATTTACTGCTCTGGATGCCTGGAATGTGTTGCAAGTCAATAAGATGAGACTGCCATTTATCCTGCTCTCAGGTGCCATTGGGGAGACAGCAGCGGTCGCTGCCATCAAAGTCGGTATCAGCGACTATCTTCCCAAAGACGATCTGGGCAAACTGCACCACGTCATTTTGCGTGCCATCGAACTGCACGATGTCCGAGAAGCCAAAGAGTTGGCTGACATTGAGTTGGCATTGTCCGAACAACGCCTGGCCAGTTTTACTGATCACCTGCAAAAAACCATCGAACAAGAACGCGCCGCTATTGCGAGAGAAATTCATGACGATATTGGTGGTGCGCTCGCTGCCATTCGCTTTGATTTGTCCTGGATTGGGCGCCATACCGAAGATCCCATGACCCTGACGCACGTCAATGCTGCCACTGACATGCTGCAACACGCTATCGGAGCCAGTCAGCGTATCATGATGAACCTTCGCCCGGCCATCCTCGATCAAGGCCTGGCGGCAGCCATCCATTGGTTGGCCGACAGTTTTTCCAAACGTACAGGGATTGAGACCCACGTGAGGTCTGACCT
>SESE01001008.1_pt1 | contig 11649 bp, 10 predicted proteins | sample 3171371 | NCBI WGS metagenome assembly SESE01 (sample SAMN06051881, study PRJNA518727) | freshwater metagenome | biome: subpolar coniferous forest; feature: holomictic lake; material: water; isolation source: holomictic Lake 442, 13 m depth | place: Canada: near Kenora, Ontario | collected...
ATTTCGGATTGGGATGGCAAGACGCCCGAGGTGGCCGGCGACAGCGGCATCGCCGTCGTCAAGGACGACCTGTTGCGGTTCATCAACAACGACAAGGTTTCCGGCCGCCTCAAGTCCATTGCTGGCGACGTCGTGAAATTCGAGACCTCCTACGCCACGCTCGACGTCCCGATCGCTCGGGTCGTAGAGATCGTGACATCCACCGAGAACGCCGCGCGGGCACGCAGAAACAAAGATGACGTCCAGATGACTTTTGCTGACCGGGGGCTGCTGACCCTCCAACTGGAGCGGGTCGAGAAGGACGAGGTCAAGGGGCAAAGCGAGAATTTCGGAAAGATCGCCCTGCCGCTGGGCGCCTTGCGCCGAATGGATTTCAACATTTACAGGGAAAAGCCGGCTGATGAAGTCGATGACTTCGCGTTCTAGTCGCGCTGCTTCCCGCACCCGGAACGCCCGGCCAGCGCCGCCGCCTCGACCCGCTCGAGTTCCATGCCGCGTGACGCCTTAAAGAGCAGCGTGTCGCCGGGCTTGAGCAGATCACGGATGCCGATCGCGGCGGCGGCCGTGTCGGCAAAATGGCGGACCGCCCCGGCGGAAAACCCGGCTGCGACCGCCTCTTCGGCGATCCAGCGCGCGTCCTGGCCGACGGCCACGACCAAGCCCCACGGGCCGGCAGCGACCCATCGGCCCAGCTCGCGGTGAAACGGCTCGGATGCCTCGCCCAGCTCGCGCATGTCGCCCAGCACCACCACCCGGCGCGCCGCTGCCGCAGTCTGGGCGAAGGTGTCCAATGCGCAGCGCATGGCGGGAGGATTGGCGTTGTAGGCATCGTTGATGCTCACCAGTCCATCCACCTCGGTCCGCTGCCACCGCATCGGCGGCATGGCCAATCGCGCCAATCCCCGTTCGATCACTTCCCACGTCATCCCCGTCGCGCGGCCGGCGGCCACGGTCAGGAGAAGATTGATGGCGTTGTGGCGTCCGACCAGGCCGCTGCGCAGGACCTGCGACTCCCCGCTCGTCCGCTCGCACACCCTCACCACGCCGCCGTCAGCATCGACCAGCGAGCCGAGGTAGTCGGCCTCGCCGCTGTCATCCATCCGCACGGAGATGATCCGGCAGGCCGCCTGCGCCCGCAGATACGGGGCATGCGCGCCTTCGGCGTCAATCACGGCAAACCCCCGTTCGGGCACGCTGCGGATCAGCTCAGCCTTTTCATCGGCGATCGCCGCCTCGCTCCCAAAGTGCGCCAGATGCACCGGCCCGACCGCCGTGATGATCGCCGCGTCCGGCTTCAGAATCCGACACAGATAAGCGATTTCACCGGGATGGTTAGTCCCCGCCTCGATCACGCCGACACGCGCCTCCGCAGGCATGCCGAGGAGGGTAAGCGGCAATCCGATGTCGTTGTTCAGATTGCCGCGCGTGGCGTGTGTGAGTCCGGCACCGGAAAAGACCGCCGCCGCGAGCTCCTTGGTGGTGGTCTTGCCGACACTTCCCGTGATGCCCAGCACAAACGTGTGGAGCGCGCGACGGCGGCCCGCCGCCGCCAGACCGAGTGCGCTGCGCGTCTCTGCCACGCGCAGGAGCGGTATTGCCACACCCTCGGCGCGGGGCCAGTCGTGACGCACCAGAGCCGCCGCAGCCCCTCCCTGCTGCGCCTGGAGCACATAGGCGTGACCGTCATGGTTCTCACCCTTCAGGGCGACGTACAGGCCGCCCGGAATCATGTGGCGTCCATCCTGCGTGACGCCCCGCACATCGGCCGCGCCCCCATCCCAGACGCCCCCCGACCAGAGTGCCAGTTCTTCTCCGCGTATCAGCGGCCAGTCCGTTTGATTTTCCTGAATGGTCATGCTCAAGATTCCGTTTCCGCTAGTCGATGCCCAATTTCCCTCACCACGTCCCGATCGTCGAACGGGATCGTCCGATCCGCAAAGATCTGAACGGCCTCATGCCCCTTGCCCGCGATCAGCACCACGTCGTCGGCGCCCGCGCTGCGAAGCGCTCGCGTGATCGCCTCAAACCGGTCCGGCACGACCTCGTAGGCCGTGCCGGGGGGGAGCCCGGCCACGATGTCGCGAATGATCGCCGCCGGATCTTCGGTGCGCGGATTGTCGGAGGTGATCACCAGCCGGTCCGCCTGTGACGCGCACGCCTGTCCCATCATCGGCCGTTTTTCGCGGTCGCGGTCGCCACCGCAACCAAAGACCACGATCAAATTTCCCGGCGTTACCTCGCGCAACGTGGCAAGCACATTCGCCAGCGCATCGGCGGTATGGGCATAGTCAACAAAGATTCGGCACGGTAGCGCGGTCGGCACCCGTTCCAGCCGTCCCCACCGCGGCCGCGCCTCGCTCAGCGTGCGCGCCACGACCGCCAGCGGAACCCCGCCCGCCAGCGCCAGCCCGGCCGCGCACAGCATGTTCATCACGTTGTAGCGGCCCGACAATCCGCTGGTGATTGGCACGCGGCCGGCGGCCGTGCACAAGACAAACGCGGTCCCGTCGGCGGTGCCGGTCACGGCTTCGGCGCGCAGGGGCTGCCCGCCGAGCAATCCATAGGGCACGACGGTCAGCCCGGCGGCGGCGGCCTCTTGCGCCAGTTGCGCCCCGTAGGCGTCATCGGTATTGATCACGGCGGATGAGCCGGCGCGCGTTTCGGCAGCGCTAACGAACAGCCGTCGCTTGGCCTCGAAATAGGACGTCATGGTGCCATGGTAGTCGAGGTGGTCCTGGGTGAGGTTCGTAAAGGCGACCGCGTGAAAGCGGGTGCCATCGGTGCGGCCTTGCGCAAGCGCGTGCGACGACGCCTCCATCGCCACGGCGGTGCAGCCCGCATCGGCCATATCCCGCAGGCATCGTTGCAGGGCGCAGATGCCGGGCGTGGTACAGTCGGCATCGTGGCGGTGGTCGGGATACGCGACGTGCACCGTGGAGATCAGCCCGGCGACATGACCGTCGGCCTCGAGCATGTCGCGGAGCAACCCGACGGTGGTGGTCTTGCCGTTGGTTCCGGTCACGGCGTACACCTGCAGACGCCGAGACGGATGGCCGTTCACCGCACCGGCCAGGCGGGCCAGCGCCGCATGCGCCTCGGAATCCCCTCCAACCAATTCGACCCACGGCACATCTGACCGGCTGGGCGGCGTGGTGGCGACGACCGCAGCCGCACCGCGCGCGCAGGCATCGTCCACAAACCGCAGTCCGTGGGCACGCGTGCCGTGAACGGCCACGAACAGATCGCCGGGGCGGATCAGGCGCGAGTCGCACTGCACCCCGGTTACGACCGTTGTCGCGACCGGCCCCGTGCAGGCACGCACCTCGAGTCCCTGCATCAATTCCAAAACCGTCATTTCGCTCCCTGCCTTTCGCGCCTACGGAACTGCCATGTTGTCGGCCGGTATTTCGAGATAATGGGCGATTTCCTCTGCAATCCGACCGAACGCCGGCGCCGCCACGGCGCCGCCGGTGTGGATCTGTCTCGGCCGCTGGATCACGATGATCATGCCGAACTCGGGGGTCTCGGCGGGGCAGAATCCGACGAATGACGCCCAGTAGTCTGTGCTGGAATAGCCGCCCGGAACCGACATCTGCGCCGTGCCGGTCTTACCCGCAATCGTGTAATTTTCAACAGCCGCCCGGCGGGCCGTCCCTCCCAATTCGGTCACGCCGGTCAGCAGTTGGCGCATCGTCGCCGCCGTCTCAGGCCGAATGGGGCGTCCGATCATTCTCGGCTTACCCTGATACAGGGTCTCGCCCGAGCTCGACACGACCTGTTTGACAACATAGGGCTGCATCAGATGCCCGCCATTGGCAATGGTGCAATAGGCGTTCAGCATTTGGACGGACGTGACCGCAACCCCCTGTCCAATGGCAATGCGGGTCGGCGAGATCATGGCCCACTTCTTGGACGACGACAGAATGCCGTTTTCCTCTCCGGGCAGGTCGATGCCGAGTTTGCGGCCGAATCCGAATCCGTGCAGATAGGCTTCCATTCGTTTATTTCCCAGCATGAGCGCGATCTTGGCCGCGCCGATGTTGCTCGATTTCTTGATGACCGTCGCCACATCGACCAGCCCGCGCACGTGGTCATTGAGGATCTTTCCGGCGTAGACCCACATCCCCGACTCGGCGTCGATGATCGTCGATGGCGTGATGATTCGCTCATTCAGGGCCGCCGCGACAATCATCGATTTCATGGTCGAACCCGGTTCGTAGTTGACGCCGATCGCGGAGTTCCGTTTGACCAGCTCGTTTTCCCGGTTGTACTGATTGGGGTCATAATCGGGCAGCGAGATCATGGCCAGGATTTCGCCTGTCGCCACCCGTTGCACGACGGCCCATGCGGCATCGCCCCCGCTCGTCTCCAACGCCTCGCGCAACCCCCGCTCGACAAAATACTGGATGTTGTTGTCCAGCGTCAGGTGCACGCTCGCGCCATGCACGGGCGGAACGTTCTGCGTGCGCCGACCGAAGATTTCGACACGATTGGCATTGACCTCGCCCGAGATGAAGCCTGATGTGCCGATCATGTCCGCGTGGTGGCTCTGCTCAATGCCCGCGCTGCCGATCGCCTCGGCATTGATGAAGCCGACGACGTGAGCCATTCGTCGGCCCTGCGGATAGCTGCGAATAGTCTGGGGTTGCGCGCCGACGCCGCTCATCGTCTGCTTGTCGCTGATCAGATCGAATACGGCGTCGTCGGTGCTGACGGCGAGCCGGATGAAGCGCGAGTCGGTGCGGTTGAGATCCAGTAGAATTGTGTCCACATTGAGATTCAAGGCCTTGGCGAGACGCTCGGCGATCGCCAGCTTGTCGTGCTTGGCGTTGACCATCTTGGGATCAATGAACACCAGCCGCCCCGGCAGGCTGATGGCCAGCGGGTTCTGCGTGCCGTTGCAATCATAGATGGTCCCGCGCAGGGCTACCAGCTCCTGCTGGAAATTGCGCGATTCGATCTTTCCCGAATAGTTTCCCAGGTGGAGTTCGCACAGGCGAAACGTGATCCACGCGAGAAACACGGAAAGCATGAAGACGGCGAACAGTATCCGCTGTTTGTCGCCCCGATTCATGGGGTGCCTCCCTTGCCTGAGTTTACGGCGTGCGCCGCGGCGACACCCGGGCCGAACGTTCGCGCTCCTGATACTCGGCCACCTGGGCAACAGCCGAATCCGAATGGGGCATGCGGATGATCTGATCGGGGCGGGCATAGGTCATGCTGAGTCCGTGCCGAAGCAGATGCTGACTCATCGCGTCGGGCGTCTTCATCGCATTCCATTTCGCCTCCTCGCGAATCCGCTCATTCTCGAGTGACGCATAACGTCGCTCGAGATCCTTGATCAACTGGCCGCGCGCGCCACACCGATTGTCCATCGCCAGATAACCCACCAGCACGAACACGACGAGCACAGACAACCCGACGGCGTGGACCGAAACGATCCGCCCGTGAACACGGTGCTTGCGATTTTTTCTCATCATGGCTGCACCTCCCCTTTACGTGTATCCGTTTTTTTCAAAATCTGTTTATCGCTTTCCTGTACATTCGCCTCTTCTTCCGGCCGCAGCCGGCGCACCGCCCGCACATTTGCGGAGCGGGCCCGCGGATTGCGGGACACCTCGTCATCGCCCGCCGTCCGCGGACGACGGGTCAGCAATTCCACTGCCGGCAGATCTCCCTCCCAGCGCGCGCCGCCCTGCTGCAGCGACACCTGCCGGCCCGCATGCGCCACAAACCGCTGCTTCACGATCCGATCCGTGAGACTCTCAAACGTAATCACCACCAACCGGCCGTCGGGCGCGAGCAACCGCAACCCGTCCTCCAACGCCTGCTCCAGCTCCTCCAATTCGCGGTTGACCGCCATCCGCAACGCTTGAAACACCCGTGTCGCCGGATGCTTCCCGCTGCCGCGGCGTCCGCCGAGCGCCGCGCTGACAATTTCCGCCAGCCGTCCCGTCGTCACGATCGCCCCCGCCTCCCGGGCGCGCACGACCGCCTTGGCCACCCGCAACGCCTGCGGCTCCTCGCCCAAGCGGCGAAACAGCCCGGCCAGCCCGGAGACGTCCTGCGTCGCCACCAGATGGGCTGCCGTCACGCCTGCGGTCGGATCCATCCGCATGTCCAGCGGGCCGTCCGCCTGAAAACTGAATCCCCGGCCCGGCGTGTCGATCTGGTCGGACGACACCCCCAAATCGAGGAGGATGCCGTCGACGTCTCCAAATCCATGCTCCCGCGCCAGCCGCGCCACCTCGCCATGGTCGCCGTGGGCCAGCACGTGGCGGCCCGTCACACCCGAAAGCCGCGCCGCCGCCCGCTCCAGAGCCTCGGGGTCGCGGTCGATCCCCAGCAGGGATCCCTCCGCTCCGGCGCGCGCGAGGATTTCGGCCGCATGGCCGCCTCCCCCGAGCGTCCCGTCGACATACCGTCCGCCGGGCCGCACCGCCAGCAGTTCCAACACCTCGGCTACCATCACCGACACATGCACCGTCGGCCTCCGTTAAAACGAAACCTGTTGCACCGCCATCGCCAGCCGGCCCTGATCGACCGTGGCATCCTCGGGTCGCAGATTCGGCGACCACAATTGAACCCGGTTGACCGCGCCGATCATCACCACCTGGCCTTCGAGGTCGGCGAACGCCAACAGCCTGTCGCGAATGCGAATGCGCCCCTGGACATCCCATTGCAACTGCTCGGAGTTTTCGCCAATGACCCGAAGCGCCTCACCCGCTCCCGGATCGAACAGCGACTTCTGGCGCAGTTTTTCCAACCGCACGTCCATCTCCGCCACCGGCAACAAGTTGAGACATTTCACATAGGGGTCGGGAATCACGTAAACCGTCCCGGCATGACCCATGATCTCGCGCCACGTCGCCGGAATCGTGATTCGGCGCTTGGGGTCGAGGGCATGATCAAACCGGCCCACGAATAAACCGCGGGCGCTCACAAGGGACGTTTTGCTTTCTGTTTCCACCAATTGACCTTTTGTGACACCATTCAACACCTTCTGACACCGACTGTCAACAACAATTCCCAAAAATTATGCCCAAAATTTAGCAGAGGTTTGAATGGACCAGATGTTGCACGATCTGGTCGCGCGCGCGGGGGTTATTTTAGCGCGATATCACACTTCGCGAAGTGTGATAATGGAAACTCGATCAAAAAAAATCGTCCTCGTCGTCGTCCTCGTCCTCGATTTCACGATTCGAGGACGAGGACGAGGACGAGGACGATGTCTCAATCCGGCTTTCCATCTGGCCGCAGGCCGACGGCCTGACTGCACCGAACCCAGATTCTGGATCGGAGTCGATTCCGGCTCCGATTCCAACTCCCGGCAACCCATCACGCGGGGGTCATGATCGCGTCTTTGGCCGCCTTGGCGAGCTTGAACTTCAGGACGGTTTTGGCTGCAATCTGGATCGATGCGCCCGTCGCAGGGTTGCGACCTGTCCGGGCGGCGCGCTCCACCTTGACGAGTTTGCCGAGTCCAGGAATGGTGAACCCATCCGTCGCTTCCCTGATCGCCATCGCGACCAGAGCTTCCAACATTGTCGCTGCCTGCGACTTCTCGACACCAGCCGTTTCAGCCAACTCTGCAATGATTTCGCTCTTGGTCTTCATGGTGATTCCTTTAGGAATAATGACAAAACGCTTTTTGGCTGGCACAGGCTCACGCCTGCTGAAAACCACCCAAACCGTTATACCGTAGCGATGTCATGGGGGGCAGTATGCCAGAAGTAGGAAGCAATGTCCAGCCCTCGCCAACAATTCTATTTGCTGTCTCGGACGTTGCGCTTGACATCACCCGGCTGATTGGGCATCCTTGTCGCCCGTGAAAACGATTTCGCTTGTCGGGTTCCCACGTAGGCCCGTCCTAGCGGCCAGAACGTGTTTTCCCGTCCAATCTGGAGGTGTGCATGATTCGCAATTTCAAGCTCGATCAGGGCCGCGTGGTTGAGATTCACGATGATAGTCCCGCACAGGTGCTGCTGTGCGTCGAACCCACCGAAGCCGAACGCTCAATGCTGGTGAACCAGTTCCAGATCGACGAGCACAACTTGGCGTCGGCATTGGACCGCGATGAACTGCCGCGCGTGGAACTCGATGTCAACCATCTGGCGGTGATCTTTCGTCATCCCAAGCGCTATAGCGCCAAGGACAATTTTTTGTTTCGCATCAATTCGGTCGGGATATTTCTGTTCAAAGACAAGCTGGTCATAATCGCGCCCGATGACATCTCCCTGTTCGAAGGACGCGCGTTCAGCAAGGTCCAGAATCTTCAGATGTTGTTCCTGCGCATTCTTTCGGCGTGCGTCGCACATTTCTTTTCACATCTTGATGTGATCAACGACATCGCGAGCGAGTTGGAGCCCAAGCTCGTCAAGTCCATGGAAAACCGCCAGTTGCTGCAGATGTTCACCATTGAGAAGAGTTTGGTGTACTACGTCAACGCCATCAGCGCCAATGGCCGGGTGATCGAGCGCTTGAAAACCAATGCCAAGAACGCCCAAACGGACGGTCTGTCGCCGGAGATGCTCGAGTTTGTCGACGATCTGGCCATCGAAAACGCCCAGTGTCTCGAGCAGGCGCAGGTTTACGCCAATGTCTTTGCCGGCCTGATGGACGCGCGCGCGTCGATCGTGAGCAACAATCTCAACGTGCTGATGAAGCACCTCACGGTCATCAACGTGGTTTTCATGCCGCTCAACGTGATCGCCGGCGTGGGAGGAATGTCGGAATTCTCGATGATGACCCACGGCATCCCCTGGCCGATCGCCTATGGGGCTTTCATGGCTGGCCTCCTGCTGCTCGGGTGGTCGACGTATGTCGTATTGCGTCAGGTCGAACGACGGGCCACATTCAAATAAAAGGTCTATGCTCAAACCCGTCCCTCTGCTCATTGTCGGCGGCGGTGCCGCAGGCCTCTTCGCGGGGTGCCGCGCGGGCGAGTGCGGACTCGGTGCGCTGATTTTGGAACGTAAGCACAAGCCGGGCCGCAAGGTTCTGATGTGCGGCAACGGCCGGTGCAACCTGACCAAGGACATCCCGGCGGCACAGATGCTCCGCGATCTGGGCGAGCCCATGGCCGCCTTTCTGGCGCCTGCTCTGGAAGCCTGGCCGCCGAGCGCGGTCCAGAATTGGTTCCAACAACACCACGTGCCGCTCAAGAAGATGGCTGACCGCCGCGTTTTCCCGAGTTCGGAACAGGCCTCGGACGTGGTGCATGCGTTGACGGACGCATTGCGCGACACCGGTACGGCGCTTTGCCTCAATGCGCCCGTCGAAGGTGTGGAACGCGCGGAGACGGGCTTCCACGTTGTGACCGCGCATTTCTCGGTGCTGGCGCGTCGGGTGCTGATCACGACGGGCGGCGTGAGCTACCCCAAGACCGGCTCGGTCGGCGATGGCCAGAAGTTCGCCAAGGCGCTGGGGCACTCGCTCAAGCCGTACCGGCCTGGATTGATCGGGTTCCAGGTGCGCCATCCGTGGATCGACGCGCATGGCGGGGTCACCTTTGAACAGGCCACGTTTCGTGTCTTTCACAACGGGCAGAAGCTCTATGAGGGTCACGGACAGATGGATTGCGAGACCTGGGGTGTCGGCGGCGCGGCGGCTTATAACGCCAGCCGCTGCGTCGCGCGTGGCAACCTGCGTGACTTCGAGATCGAGTGGACCGTCGGTCGCGATACGGTCCGCGTGCGCAACCCCGAGACGCGTCCGCTGAAAGAGGCGATTGTCACCGTCGGGGGCGTGCCGCTGAACGAGATCGACCCCGCCACCCTGGAGTCGCGCAAATGTCCTGGCCTCTATTTCGCGGGCGAGGTGATGGACATCGACGGACCGACGGGCGGCTACAACCTCACGGCAGCGTTCGCCACCGCCGCGCTGGCGGTCGCGAGCATCGCGCGGCGCGACGGCCCCGCAGAGAACAACGCGCTCCGGCCGTCCGACGTCCGCCATCCCACCGCCGGACCGACGCCCCGACGCACCCGCCGAGACTGGAAAACTGATAACTGATCACTGATCACTGATCACTGCTCTTTTTAGGCTCACTGCATGATCGTCCGCAAAATGCGCGGTGTGACGTCGGTGAGGTTGCGCACCCCAACCGTGAAGGCTTCGGCTTCGGGTCCGAACACCACGAGCGGCACGGGATTGATGGTGTGCGAATGGACGGACATGTCCTCAATGTTGCCGTGATCGCTGGTGAGGATGAACAGCAGGTTGGCCTGGCGCGCCATGGCCGCCAACGGACCGATAAAAGCGTCGAGGGTTTGCAAGCAGGCGACCGCCTCTTCGAGACTGCTCGAGTGCCCGGCTAAATCACTCTGGAAAAACTCGAACAGCGTGAAGTCGTGGGTGATGGCGAGCTGGATCAGGTGTTCAGCCGCCTTGGCCGGAGTGACCACTGGACCGCTGTAGCCTTTGGCGAGCAGGCTCTCGCGCGTGATGTCGTGAAAAACGGCCTGATTGGCGAGCATGTCCTCGCGGAAGCTGAACACCTGCGGACACGTCAATCCCATGACCGTGGTGACCGACTTAAAGCGCCGGGCTTCGATCTCCTCGATCCGGTCAGCCATATAGGCATCGGCAAATTTAACGCGCAGCCCCCGGCGATGGAGTTTTAAGAACAGGTTGTCCTCATTGAGCAGACTGCGGAGCGTCGGGCCGGGAAAGCCCTCCATGTGACGCCCCACATGACGAGCCGCGTTGACACCGGTGTAAAGCGATGCCTGGCCGGTCGCGCTCTGCGGCAGCCCCGGCATGTCGAGACACGCATCGATCAGACACCCGCTCGTCTCGACCAGCTCGCACAGATTCGGACACACCGCCTTGTTGACGGGATTGTCTGCCGAGGTCCCCCGTATGCCGAGACCGTCAATAAATATGAAAAGTACTTTCATGCCACCCGGAAAAATACACGCCGGCGCAACAGGGCGAGTCCGTAAAAATAGCCTGCGAAGCCGCCCGCCAAATGGGCGGTGTAGGCGATCTGCGATCGCAACAACACCGCTTCGATGATCGTGGCCAGGCCGAGAAACACCGCCAGCGTGCGCGCCCTCATCCGCACCGGAAAGACCAGAATCAGGACGACCGTCTCGCGTCTGGGAAACAATGCGGCATAGACACCGATAAGCGCAAAAACCCCGCCCGATGCGCCAATGCAGGTGCCATAGACGCCCGGCTGCGTCCGCAAGGCCAGCGCCTGGGCCACACCAGGGAAGGCCGCGGCCAGCGCAGGCTGGATCGCATCACACATGACCCAGCCCAGCCCGCCAATGGCACCGCCGACGAGAAAGACGGTCCAAAACCGCCTGCCTCCTATCTCCATCTCCAAGCCGGCGCCGAAAAGCAGCACGGTGAGCAGGTTCAAGGCTAGGTGGAGCCAGCTTCCGTGAAGAAACAGGTAAGTCACGACCTGCCAGACAAAACCTTTGGCCAGGAACGGCGCGTGAAGGCCGAAACACTGAGTCAGCAGCGCGCCAAAAGAATATCCGTCAACAAGATCCACGCCCAACGCCACCCGCTGAATCCCGAAAAAGCAAAGCAACAAGACGGCAAGCGTCACCGCCGCCGGAGAATACGCGAGCGTGCCGACGATGCTCGCGCCGACCGTGCGCAGGTTTTTAAACATGCAAAAACCGTTCAGCT
>SESE01001009.1_pt1 | contig 11647 bp, 9 predicted proteins | sample 3171371 | NCBI WGS metagenome assembly SESE01 (sample SAMN06051881, study PRJNA518727) | freshwater metagenome | biome: subpolar coniferous forest; feature: holomictic lake; material: water; isolation source: holomictic Lake 442, 13 m depth | place: Canada: near Kenora, Ontario | collected...
AAGACGGCCAACAGGCGCTTGACTTTATCACCCGGGGTGGAGCGCCAGATCTCGTGTTGATGGACGTTCAAATGCCCGTGATGAACGGCCTGGAAGCGACCGAGCAAATCCGCTTGTGGCAAGCCGATCACGGTCAACCACGCGTACCCATCGTCGCCCTGACCGCCAACGCCTTTGAGGAAGACAGGCAAAAGTGCATGGACAGCGGCATGGATGATTTCATGGCCAAACCCCTTGACCTTCTGAAACTGCAAGCCACGCTGACGCGCTGGCTTGGGTAATCCAGGATGATTGCATTTTTGATTGTTCTGTGACTCAACTCGCTGATGGTAGCCCTGCGTGTGGCGTAACCAATGTTGTTGCTTACCCAATCAGACTGCGCACGGTTTCGATCAGGTTGGACTGATCAAAGGCACCTTTGACGATGTAGGCATTGGCACCCACCAGGATACCGCGCCGTTTGTCTTCGTCTTTTTCTCGTGAGGTCACGATGATGACGGGAACGTCTCGGTATTTTTCGTCGGCGCGCAGTCGCTCTGTGAATGAAAAACCATCCAGCCTTGGCATTTCGATGTCGGTAACGACCAGGTCAAAGATCGATGTGCGCGTCTTTTGCCAACCCTCCTCACCATCTTCGGCCAAAACAACGGTGTAACCATAGGCCTCCAAAATGCTCTTTTCGATCTCTCGGGTATTGATCGAGTCATCCACAACCAACACGGTCTGCGGGTAATCTTCATTGACTGACGGGGCTTTGCGGTCTGGTTCGGCCACGATGCGCGCTTGCCGCAGCAGTTCTGGCACATGCAAGACGTTGATGATGCTGTCTTGCTCGCCGAGGGTCACACCAGAGACCAGCCGCAACCGACGCAGATGCTGCGGCAGCGGTTTGACCACCATCTCCTCACTGCCAAGGATGTCGTCAACGATGAGTCCCAGTTTTTCTTCGCCGTCGCGGACGATGGCAATCAACACCTTGTCACGTTCGCAATCACGGTCAGTGCCGAGTTTGAGGAGGTTGCCCAGATTTTCAACAGGGATGATCTGTTCACGCAACCGGATGGCACGCTTGTTGACGATGTCGATGATGTCTTGCTGATCAACTGAGAGCATCTCAACGAGTGATGCCTTGGGAATGGCGCAGATTTTTTCTCTGGCAGAAAATAAAAAGAGGGAGAATACAGCCAGGTGCAGTGGCAGGCGAAAGATAAACGTGGTGCCCTCCCCTTGCGCTGTTTCAATCGTGATAGTTCCCTTGAGTTCGTCAACCATGTTTTTCCGAACCACGTCCATCCCGACACCTCGACCAGAAAGATCGGTGATGAAGGCGCTGGTGCTGAGCCCGGGCAAAAAGATCAGGTCGATGACCTCGGCTTTGGACATGTTTGCCAACACATCGGGTTCAACCAGCCGCCTGGCTTGTGCCTTGTCGCGAATCTTGTCCACTGAAATACCCAAGCCGTCGTCTCCCAGGCTAATCATGACGCTGCCACTGTCATAAAAAGCCGACAGGGTGATGCGCCCTTTGGCAGGTTTATTCGCTGCCAATCTTTCTTCGGTATTTTCAATTCCGTGATCGAGAGAATTTCGGATCAGGTGAAGCAAAGAGTCCCCGATCCGGTCGATGATCTTGCGGTCAAGCTCGGTCTCTCCGCCTTCAACTTCAAAGTCAACTTCTTTGCCACAGTCATGTGCCAGGTCCCTGACAGTGCGCCGCAGCGGGTCAAAGACCGTTGACAGCGGCTGCATGCGCATGCGCAGTGAGGTTTCTTGTAAATCTGCAACCAGGTGATCACGCATCTGAAAATCATCGGTCATCGTCCGCACCATCTGATGCAAGGCGTGTTGAAGGTCTGATCCGGTGTCGATCAGAATTTGCCCGGATGGCAGATGTGTTTGCAGTTGCTTGTTCACGGTCAGTAAATGTCGCGCCAATTGGCGATCGATTTCTCCCAGCCGCCGAAGCTGCCTGCGGTAGCGGCCATGTTCTGACACGATCTCACCCATGAGACGGATCAGGTCATCAAGTTTGTTGGCGTTGACTCGCAAATAGTCGGCACGGTGCCCTTGAGCGGGCGCAGTCGCAGTGGGTTCAGCACGCTTTATCCGGGATGGTTCATCGGATAGTTTGCTGTTCGGGCTGAAAATCTCATGTTCAGATGCGACATCGGCAGGCGCTTGAACAGCGTGGGGGGCAGCATCAGTCTGGATCACTGCTGTCTTGGCCATTGGCGCTGCCTGAGTTGCCTGAGCCAGTGCCTCACAAACATCACGCGGCGCAGCCGTCAGGTGATCACCCGCCTTGACCTTTTCCAGCATCGCAACCAGGGCATCGACGCCCTTGAAAAGAATATCAGTGACCGATGATGTCAAAGACAATTTCCCGCTGCGGGCCGCCTCAAGAACATCTTCCATCTTGTGCGCCAACTCGCCAACACCAGAAATTTTCATCATCCGTGATGAGCCCTTGATGGTGTGGGCGGACCGAAACAAACCGTTGATGATTTCAGGATCATCCGGGGTTTTGTCCAGATTGAGCAAACCTTCACTGATTCGGGCGCAGTGAACACCTGCTTCCTCAACAAAGCGGGCAATAAATTTGGAGTGGTCAAATGCCATTTCTATGAAATTTTTTGCGCGAGAGTAAAGACAATTTATGCTGACAGATCACTGCGAACTGATCCATGTTAAATGCAAGCGGCAATAAATCTCGGCCAAGGTCACCGGGCATCGCCTTGTCTGCCACCTTGGACATTATCCTGGTGGCGGCTTCATAACTGCTGCGTGCTTTCTTTTCGTCACCGCGTGAATAATAAATTTCGGCTGAATGAAAATGCGCCAGCCAGCAGGCCGCATCCAGAAAAAGCGCCTCACGCAAGCGCTTGAGGGCCACCTCATCATCGCCTTGTTGACGCGCAGCCATTCCAAGCATCAGATAAATGCCTGAACAAAGGCTGTTGTGGTCAAGCGCAGCAAGGCAGGTTGCCACAAGCTCACCCCATCGTGATGCGTTCAAAAGCAGATGTGCTTTTAAGGTGTAGGCCTTGGTCAACGAGGCATCCCGGGCGATGATGGCATCTAGCAAGGCAATCGCCTCGTCGGCCTGCTGGTTGCGAGCCAGTTCGTGGGCTATTTTGTAACATTCGTTGACGGTTGTGCCTGACAACGACGGGTTAAAAGGCCAATTCAGACGGTCCACTGCCTGGTGCAGCATGGGACCTGAACCAGAACATACCGCCACTGGCTTGTTGCGCCGTTCCAGTTCTGGCGGCATTGTGAGCTTGCCCTGCGTTTTGCGGTATTTATCAACGATGCCTGTCGCTTTGCGGTAATAAAAAAGGGCACCTTTTTGAACCAGGGTCAAAATACTCAAATCATGGTGCATCGTCTCTGTAGCCCCCACAAGCAGACAGCCACCTTCGACCAGAAGATCGGCGAGTTTGCGAAATATCAGCTGCTGCACCTGAGCGGGGAAATAGATCGAGACATTGCGGTAGAGAATGATGTCGGGCATCTGCATTCTGGGGGGATAGGCCGGGCCCAGCAGGTTGACCATCTCAAACTCAACCTGTTTGCAGATCGTTTCGCTGAGCTTGAATTTGCCAGCGCCGCAAGGTTGAAAATACCGATCCACCAGCGCGTTGTGGATGCCACGAAATGAACTCTCGCCGTACATGCCTTGTTTGGCGGCGGCAATCACTTGCGAGTCGATGTCCACCCCGGTGATGGCAAACAGTCGCTCACTGTCAGCACCAAACCGTTCACGCAGCAGCATGGCAATGGAATACGGCTCTTCGCCGGTAGAACAGCCTGCGCTTACTATTCTGACACGCCGGTGACCCCGTCCAGCCAACAACTGCGGCAACAGATCGACCATCAGATCGAGATGGTCGGGTTCACGAAAAAAATAGGTTTCATTGACCGTCAGCAGTTCGGTCAGTTGCAGCAATTCATCATCGTCGCACAACAGGCGAGCATGGTATTGACCAGGCTGCCTGATGCCTAACGCGGACATGCGTCGATCAATGGCAACTGCGAGTGCCTGTTCGCGCTCGTGTTCAAACTTGTGTCCACAAGTCTGTAGCAGCAGTTCCTTGAAGCAGGTCACATCCACGGTATTGTCCTTGCATGGGGACAAATCCATCATCCTCGACGGCTACCGACCAAACGTAACAATTCGGCAGGAATGTAAGCCAGTGGAACCACCTTGTCGATATAGCCCCGCGTGATCGCCACCGAGTTCATGCCAAAAACCACTGAGCTTTTGGCATCCTGCGCCAAAGTGACCCCGCGAGCAATTCGGATGGCCTGCATGCCAAGTACACCATCGTCGCCCATGCCACTCATGATCAGACCCAGCGCATGCTCGCGAAAAGCCGATGCGACCGAGCAAAGCAGGGTATCGCACGAGGGATGGTAGGTTTGACCCATGTCCCGATCACTCATGATGATCACCCCCTGTTCAGTGACACGCATGGAATGCTCGGCGGGGTTGACATAGACGCTGCCTGCTGCCAGAACATCACCGTGGTTTGCCGTCCTGACCTTGAGCGGCGTGACCGCATTCAACCAGTCCACCATCCCTTGGGTAAATCCGTCGGCAATGTGTTGGGCAATGACAATGGGAACAGGAAAAGTTGCCGGCAGTTGCGACAAAATAGTGTGAATGGCATGGGGCCCCCCCGTAGAGGCTGCGATGGCAACCATCTTCGCCTGAATGGTCTGCGCAGGCGAGCAAGCTGCATCGGCGGCAGTGGGTGGCTTCATGGCACGCAAATGCGCAGCAACATCAACCTTGGCCAGGCGCCTTACCTTTTTGATCAGATTTTGCATGTTGATCAGCGAGATATCGGGCTTTTCAATGACATCAAGCGCGCCTTTGGACACTGCCGCAAAGGCCGTGCGCGCACCGGTCAAGGCAGTCACGACCAGAATCGGCACCGGATGTTCAGCGATGATTCTCTCGATCGCCTCCAACCCGCCCATGACGGGCATTTCGATGTCCATGGTGACGATATCTGGATCAAGTTCGGCAACCTTGGCAATGGCTTCTCGTCCATCGCACGCCACTCCAACCACACGGATATCTGATTCAGACTCGAGGATGTCGCGAAGAATGTCGCGGACGAGTGCGCTGTCATCAACGAGCAACACACGGATGGTATCTTTGGTCATATTTCTGCGGATTTTTTGGGTTCATCGGGGGTTGGTTCACGGCCCGCTGTGCCGGCCTTGAAAGCCAGTTTCAAAACCAGACTTCGTAACTGTTCTGACTGTTTAAGCATGTCTTCAGTCGCGCCGCTGGTTAGTTGCAAGGAGTCGGTTGATTGCCGCACACCCTGTTCAATGTTTTTGAGCGCCAAAAACACCTGGCTGCTGGCGATTTGCTGTTGCTGGGTAGAAAGAGAAATCTGGCGCGCCGCACTGGCCGTTTCATCGACACCGTCCAGACTTTCGGTCAGCAGCGACACCGTGCGTGAGGCGTATTCCTGACCTTGCTGAATCAGTTGAAAACTCTTTTCTGACGACATCACCAGACGGTTGACCGAATCAAGAATCTCGGTGATCTTGCCCTCGATCTCGGCGGTTGACTCGACCACACTGTCAGCCAGTCGCCTGATCTCGACGGCCACCACGCCGAAACGCTTGCCAGCTTCTCCGGCGCTGGCGGCCTCCAGCGCAGCATTGAAGGCAATCAGCTTGGTTTGGTTGGCAATGTTATTGATGATTTCCTTGACTTTGTTGATCTCCTTTGACTTGCGACCCAACTCAACAATTTCTTCCAGGTTAGCTTGAATGTTCTGACTGATGTCGTTGATTTTGAAGGTCAGGTTTTCGACCTCTGCGGCCCCCACCTTGGTGTCTTCAAGGGTTTTGTCTGCGCGTTCAACAACACTGTGACTGTGCTGGGCAATCTGACCTGCCGTCGAAGAAAACTCTTCCATGGTCGAGGATATTTCGATCACCGAGCTTGAAAGCTGGGCAGAAACGCCTGATTGCTGATCCATGCTTTTGGCGATGGCGCCGGCATGAATGTGAATTTTGTCGGTCATTCCACACACCATGACGATGGCGGGATTGATAAGTTTTCGTACCACCAGCAATGTCATCAGGGACGATACGACTGCGACAAACGCCACCAGGCTCGTCACATTGGTTGAAAACATGTCAACCGCATAAAGATAAACAGCCAGGGCCAGTATGCCGACAGCGACGCTTGTCAGGAATAATTTGGTGGACAACTTCACGGTTTACTCTCTTTCAAAAATTAGTTTGTGTATTTATTTTGGCAGACACATCAAATCCAGCAACAAGGTCATGCGTTTGCGCCGCAGAAGGACCCCCCAGATTCCCCTTTTGACAGCAAACGATTCGACGATGGGCGGTAGCAATCGGATATCGTCTGCGCTGAATTCGGCAATATCTTCCATCGAATCAATGATCATCTGGTAGTCTGCTGTTTTAACCGTGATGACGGTTGGGCACTTGTACGTAACGGTTTGATTGCCATAGCCCATCACTTCATGAAACCATGGCGTATTCTCTTGCATCTCGCCTTGATAAGCTGTCATGGCGTCAACCTGATCGGCATCCACACCAAAATAAACTCCCCCAACCGAAAACAAGAGAAGGTTCAAGGTCAAGCATTTCATTGGCTTATCTGGTGCAGGTTGTCTTGAGATCATCATCGTTCGCCCCATATCCTATCAAAATAATAGCAGTCCACGCAGTGTTGACGGGCGTTGGCACCGAATTGGGCAAAATCCGTGGTGTCCATCACCTGTCAGCCATCGTGACAAGGGCTGAGAGTTTGCCCACATCAAGCAAGGAAACGGTTGCGCCACCATGGTCGATGGCACCAATCACCAAATCTCGTACTCTGCCATTGAGTGTGCCAAGCGGCGGATGTATCGTGCAGACGGGGATATCAACCACGTCTTCGACGACATCAACCATGATTGCGGAACGAAAGTCGCCTCGCACCGCCATGAGGATCACGCCATGGTGTTCTGCATGACCGTTTTCATCAACAAAATGATGCAAATCAATCACCGACTCAATATCCCCACGAACATTGATCAATCCCGGTAAATAGTCTGGCAGGCCAGGCACCCACGAAACAGGGCAGGTGCTTAAAATTTCCCGAATATCTGAGCCATAAAAGGCATACCGGTGACCCCCGCAAACCACAATAACGACCTTGACCTGATCTTTTTCAACATTGATGACCTCCCTGGAGCGCTGTCTTTTTTTCAGCTCATCCAGGATCAGGTCGCTTTTTAACTGCTTGTCTGTTGATACCATGACTTATTGCCCCTGATCCGATGGAAGAATAAACAAAAAAACACTGCCATTTTCGAGACTGATTTCAACCTGGATTTTCCCCCATGCTGTTGTAGAAATCGACTGATGCGTTGTTGCAATCCGTCAAGGGGATTGAACTGCCCTCGACGGATATCTTGACACAGTTTACCGTGAGAATGTGTCATCAACGGCATGGTCATGTATTTTTGGCGTCTTCGATCCTTTATGTCTTCTCGCTGATAATCTCTTTTTATGCGAATTCCATTCACCAAAATGCAAGGTGCCGGCAACGATTTTGTGGTGCTTGACGAGACACAGAGTCGTTTTGGGCTGACCATGGCACATTACCGTTTCTTGGCTGATCGCCACTTTGGCGTGGGGGCTGACCAGATTTTGACGGTGCGTCCTTCGCCAGCGCCCGGCATTGACTTTGAGTACATCATTCACAACGCCGATGGTATCGAGGTGTCGCAATGTGGCAATGGCGCACGCTGCTTTGCACGCTTTGTTCGTGATGCCGGGTTGACCACCCAGGATGCGATCCGCGTACAGACCAGGGGCGCTGTCATTGAACCCGTCTTGCTTGCCGATGGCAGCGTGAGGGTCAACATGGGCAGACCTGTGTTTGATCTGCAGCGCATCCCCTTTGCCCCGGGCAGCCTTGCTCCCCAGGTGTTGGGTGACTGGCAAAAATGGCCTCTGGCTCTTGATAATCAAGCGTGTGTAGCACCTGTATTGGTCGCTGTTTTGTCGATGGGTAATCCCCATGCGGTTCAGTTTGTCGATCACGTTGATACCGCCCCTGTGTTGCAGCATGGCCCGTTGATTGAGCACCATGTCTGCTTTCCTGAGCGCGTGAATGCGGGCTTTATGCAAGTGCAGGATCGCAGCCATGTCCGCTTGCGGGTATTTGAACGCGGGGCCGGTGAGACACTATCGTGTGGCACAGGGGCCTGTGCCGCGGTGGTGGCCGGCATCCGGTTTGGCATGCTTGATGCGCAGGTGCAGGTTCAAACCCACGGTGGCATGCTGATCATTTCATGGGAAGGTGGCAACTCCCCCGTGCTGATGACAGGCTCTGCCACCACTGTTTTTCAAGGCCATATAGAACTTCAGGACCACTTATGACGACCACTTCAACCCCTTCATCTTTACCCGATCCCATCACCGAGGACGATATTGCCGATTACCTGATCAATACGCCAGAGTTTTTTGAACGTCGAGCCGAACTTTTGGCCGCAGTGCAACTCACCAGTCCGCACAGTGTGCGTACTGTGAGCCTGCAAGAGCGTCAGGCTAACCTGTTGCGCGAAAAAATCAAAATGCTTGAGTCACGCATCATGGACATGATCCGCAACGTCAATGACAACATGGTGCTGTCTGACAAACTGCTGATGTGGGCCAGAACCCTGTTAACCTGTACAGACACCCTGGCCCTGCCCAAGGTCATTGCCAATGAAATCGCCAACAGGTTTTTCGTGCCGCAAGTAGGCATCAAGGTGTGGGGCGTGTCCTCCGCTTATGCCAACGCTGACTTTGCGCAGGGTGTCAGCGACGATGCCAAGCTGTTTGCCACCTCACTGATGGAGCCTTTTTGTGGTGTCAACACGGGTCTGGAGGCCATCAGTTGGCTGCCTGACCCGCAGGCGGTGGCTTCGTTGGCCATTTTGCCTTTACGAACGACAGGCGCAGGTGTGATTTCAACCTTTGGTCTGCTGGTGTTGGCCTCGCCCGATGCCCAGCGCTACAACAGCACCATGGGGACTGACTTTTTGGTTCGTATTGCCGAACTGGCCAGTGCGGCACTGACCAAACTGCGATAAATGACGACAACACGTTTTCCATGACAAACCAGGTACCTGCACCCGACGCGCTGGTGCTGCGCTATCTGGATCATGTGCGGTTCGAGAAGCGTCTGGCCGATCGCACCGTGGCCCTGTACACCGAAGACCTTGACAAGCTACAAACCAGCGCCACGCTGGCCGGTGTGGGCCTGGTGGATGTGCAGACCCATCACATTCGGCGATGGGTGGCAAAGATGCACAGCGGTGGACGCAGTGGCCGTGGCATTGCCCTGATTTTGTCAGGCTGGCGCGGTTTTTATATCTGGCTGGGGCAACAGGGACTGGTGCCAAGCAATCCGGTGCTGGGGGTTCGCTCGCCCAAAGCTGCCAAGCCTTTGCCCAAGGCTTTGAGTGTGGATGATGCGGTGCAGTTGGCCAGTTATGAACGCGAGGACAGCAACCCCTGGCTTGAAGTGCGCGACGCAGCCATGGTCGAGTTGCTCTATGGTGGTGGTTTGCGGGTGGCTGAACTGACCGGACTTGATGTGCAAGCCAGCAAAGAGGCGCGTGGTTGGGTCGATTTGAATGAAGGCCTTGCCCACGTGCTGGGCAAAGGTGCCAGGCGGCGCATTGTGCCCGTGGGATCCAAGGCGGTGCTGGCGCTGCAAGCCTGGCAGAAGGTGCGTCAACTTGTTTTGACCCACGTGGCAGATAAAGCGCTGGTGGGTGGCACGCCAGAGGCTGCGCTGTTCACGGGTCGCAATGGCACACGGCTGACATCCCAGTCAATCTGGCAACGTCTGAAGCAGCGCAGTTTGCAAGCCGGTCTGGCAGCACCCGTGCATCCGCACGTGCTGCGCCACTCATTTGCCAGCCATATCCTGCAGTCGAGCAGCGATCTGCGTGGGGTGCAAGAGTTATTGGGGCACGCCAACATCAGCACGACACAAATCTACACACGGCTTGACTTTCAACACCTGGCCAAAGCCTATGATGCCGCGCATCCACGTGCCCACCTGAAGCCACCAGCCTGAAACGCAATAATAAATATAGCATTTTTATATGGCCAAATTCGGCTCAAAGGCACGTCAATACTGCATAGTACGCTATCATTTTGATGAATTATCAGGATGATTTGAGGGCACGGCGGTATTGCATGGCTTCGGCCAAGTGCATGACCTGGGTGGTTTGGGCACCGGCCAGATCAGCAATGGTGCGCGCCACCTTCATAGCACGGTGTGTGCTGCGCGCCGACCAGCCCAGCCGGGCGGCAGCCACATTGAGAAATTTGGCGGCAGCTTCATCAAGCAACACAAACTGGTCAATCTCTTGCCCCTGCAATGCCTGGTTGGGCTTGCCCTGGCGCACTATGGCACGTTCACGGGCAGCGGCGCAGCGTGCCCGAATGCTCTCGCTGGGCTCTCCGGGGGGCGATTGCAGCAGTTCACTCGTGACGACGGCAGGTACTTCGATGTGCAAGTCAATGCGATCGATCAGCGGACCGCTGAGCCTGCCCTGGTAACGCGCCACCTGGTCTGGCGTGCAGCGGCAGGCCTTTTGACCAGAGCCCAGGTAACCACAAGGGCAGGGATTCATTGCGGCGATCAATTGAAAGTTGGCCGGAAACTCGGCACTTTGCGCAGCACGAGAGATGGTGATGGTGCCGGTCTCCAGGGGCTCACGCAAGGCTTCGAGGGCCGCCTTGGGGAACTCTGGCAATTCATCCAGAAAAAGCACCCCGTGGTGGGCCAGTGAGATTTCACCCGGCCGCGGAGGCGACCCACCTCCTACCAGCGCAGCCGCACTGGCGGTGTGGTGAGGGTGACATGTGGGTCGCTGTGCCCATTTTGCCAGCGAAAATCGCCCCCCCAGACTGGCAATGGCGGCACTTTGAAGCGCCTCGTCGGTCGTCATGGGTGGCAGCAAACCAGAAAATCGATGCGCCAGCATGGATTTGCCCGAGCCAGGTGGCCCCATCAGCAACAGGCTGTGGCCACCGGCTGCGGCAATTTCAAGGGCGCGCTTGGCACCCGACTGGCCTTTGACATCGGCCAGATCAGGGTAGTGGACGAATTGCACCAGAGGCTGCGAGCTAATGCGTGTGAAGCCATCGCAGGGTTGGTTGACCGTGTCTGAGGAGGGCAGAAAATGCCTGACCACATCAAGCAGATGGCGCGCCCGATAGACCTGGGCGGTGGGAACGAGCGCGGCCTCCTCGGCGCTTTCAGGTGGCAACACCAGTTGGGTCACAACTTTGCTCGCATGCAATGCCAGGCTCATGGCCAACGCACCACGAACTGGGCGCAACTCGCCAGAGAGCGACAACTCGCCAGCAAACTCATAGCCCGCCAACAGGTCAGGGTCAATTTGCCCACTGGCAGCCAAAATGCCCAGCGCAATCGGCAGGTCAAATCGTCCAGAGTCTTTGGGCAGATCGGCTGGCGCCAGGTTGACGATGATGCGTTTGTTATAGGGAAACACCAGCCCCGAGTTTTGAATGGCCGATCGAACACGTTCGCGTGCTTCTTTGACCTCGACATCGGCCAGCCCCACCAGGG
>SESE01001011.1_pt1 | contig 11629 bp, 8 predicted proteins | sample 3171371 | NCBI WGS metagenome assembly SESE01 (sample SAMN06051881, study PRJNA518727) | freshwater metagenome | biome: subpolar coniferous forest; feature: holomictic lake; material: water; isolation source: holomictic Lake 442, 13 m depth | place: Canada: near Kenora, Ontario | collected...
TTGATGGCACTGTTGCGGGAGTCGCCGTTGGCCATGGGCCGGAAGCGCGCGGGGTCCTCACCGCCTTCGCCGGTGTTGCTCTTGCCCCCGATGCGGTTCATGGCGATGGCCAGGGTCTCGTGTGCCTCCTGGCTGATGGAGCCGTAGGACATGGCGCCGGTCTTGAACCGGGCCAGGATGGCCTCGATGGGCTCGACCTCGTCGATGGGCACCGGCCGGGCCTGGGAGCGGATATCCAGGAGTCCCCGCAGGGTCACCGGCTGCTTGCCGGCGTGGTCGATGAGCTCGGTGTAGCGCTTGAAGAGCTTGTAGTCCCCGGTGCGACAGGCGGACTGGAGCAGGTGGATGGCCTCGGGCGAATTGAGATGGGTCTCGCCATCCCGCCGGTACTTGTAGCGGCCGCCAGAGCTCAGACTGGGCGCGTCTGCGGGGCGCTCAGGATAGGCCTGCTCGTGGCGCAGAGCCACCTCCTTGGCGATGACATCGATGCCGACGCCGCCGATGCGGGTCGGGGTGCCGGAGAAGTACTCGTCGACGAAATCCTGGCTGAGGCCCAGGGCTTCGAAGATCTGGGCACCGTGGTAGCTCTGCACCGCGGAAATGCCCATCTTGGACATGACCTTCACGATGCCCTTGTTGACGGCCTTCACGTAGCTCTTCACGGCCTTGGCGGGATCGCCGGTGATCATGCCCTGCTGGAGCTGGTCGTGGATGGTTTCGATGGCGAGGTAGGGATTGACGGCGCTGGCGCCGAAGCCGATGAGAGTGCAGTAGTGGTGCACTTCCCGCGGCTCCCCGCTTTCGAGGACCAAACAGACTTTTTCGCGGGTCCCGGCCCGCAGGAGGTGGTGCTGCACAGCGGCGATGCCCAGCAGGGCCGGGATCGGGGCATCGGTGGCATCATGGCCGCGGTCGGAAAGGATGAGGATGTTGTGGCCCTCGGCGATGGCTTCGCTGCAGCGGCGGCGCAGGTCCTCGATGGCCTTGCGCAGTCCCTTGCCGCCCGCGTCCGCCTTGAAGAGCATGGGCAGGGTGATGGCGTGGAAGCCCCGGGAGCCGGGCTGGCCGTTGAGGGAGCGGATCTTTTCCAGTTCCCGGTTGAGCAGGACCGGGGTGGGCAGCTCGAAGTGGAGCGCCGATTCCGCCACGGGTTCCAACAGGTTGCCCTCCGGTCCGATGGCGGTGTCCACGGCGAGGACGATGCTCTCCCGATCCGCGTCCACGGGTGGGTTGGTGACCTGCGCGAACAGCTGCTTGAAGTAGTCATACAGCAGTTGCGGCCGTTCGGACAGTACTGCCAGGGGGATGTCCGTGCCCATGCTGCCAATGGGCTCAGCGCCATCGGTGGCCATGGGGTTCACGATCATGTTCACGTCTTCGAGGGTGTAGCCGAAGGTCTCCTGGCGGCGTAGCACCGTTTCGTGATCCGGTTCGTTCACCACCGGGGGCTCGGGCAGGTCGCCCAGGCGGACGAGATGGTCCTTGACCCAGTCGGCGTAGGGCTCCGCCGAGGCCAGCTGATCCTTCAGCTCGTCGTCGGGGATGATGCGTCCCTCCACGGTGTCCACCAGGAACATCCGGCCGGGCTGGAGGCGGCCCTTCTGGAGGACTTTCTCGGCGGGGATATCCAGGACACCGACCTCGCTGGCCATGACCACGAGTCCGTCCGTGGTGTGGATCCAGCGGGCTGGGCGCAGGCCGTTGCGGTCGAGAATGGCGCCGATCCGCGTCCCGTCAGTGAAGGCGATGGAGGCAGGGCCGTCCCAGGGTTCCATAAGGCAGGAGTGGTACTCGTAGAAGGCCTTGCGGAGCGGGCTCATGGATTCGTGTCGGCTCCAGGGCTCCGGCACCATCATCATCAGCGCATGGGGGAGGGACCGGCCCGCCATGTAGAGCAGCTCGAGGACATTGTCGAACATGGACGAGTCGGAGCCCTCCAGATCGATGACCGGCAGCACCTTCTGCAGATCGTCGCCGAGGATGCGGGAGGCGAAGAGGCGCTGCCGCCCCTCCATCCAGTTCACATTGCCGCGCAGGGTGTTGATCTCGCCATTGTGGGAGATGTAGTGGTAGGGGTGGGACCGGGACCAGCTCGGGAAGGTGTTGGTGGAAAAGCGGGAGTGCACCATCGCGAGGCCGGCCACGAAGGCGTCCTCGCCCAGATCGGGATAGAAGGTGCCGAGCTGCTCCGAGTTCAGCATGCCCTTGTAGACAATGGTGCGGCAGGACAGGCTGGCCACATAGAAATGGGAGCGACCTGGCAGCACCGAGCGGGACACCCGCTTTTCCGCAAGGCGGCGCATCACGTAGAGCTTGCGCTCGAAGTCGTCCCCGGCGGCCACCGCCGGACCCCGCGCGAGGAAGAGCTGGCGAATGACGGGCTGGCTGGAGCGGGCAGTGGCGCCCAGGGAGGCATTGTCCGTGGGGACATCCCGCCAGCCGAGCAACTGCAGGCCCTCGCCTTCGGCGGCCTCCTCGAGGATCCGCTCGCAGGCGTGGCGGGTCCGGTCGTCCGTGGGCAGGAAGAGCATGCCAACACCGTACTCGCCCGGCGCCGGGAGTTGGATACCCACGGGGCGGCAGCGCGCCGCGAGGAAGGCGTGGGGAATCTGGGTGAGGATGCCCGCGCCATCCCCGGTGGACTTCTCACTTCCTGAAGCGCCACGGTGTTCCAGGTTGCACAGAACCTGCAAGGCCTTGCGGACAATATCGTGGGAGGGACGGCCCTTGGTGTCGACCACGAAACCGAAGCCGCAGGCATCATGTTCCTGGGCCGGATCGTATAGACCTTGGGTCTGGATGGGGCGTTGCCTCTCCATCGGTGGCTCCGGGATCTAAAGCGAAGGTTCGATGCGCGGGGTGCCATGGGCTGTCGAGCCGGCTGATCTTCCTGCCGGGACGCCCAAGTGCCTGCGCGGACGACTGTTCATGGTGGATACTACCACGCCTCAGCCCAAGCAGGGACTGCTAATTGCTGGGGCCATGCGGGTGCGGACCCATTCGTGCACCGAAAAAATTCAGAGGCCATCCTCAAGCTCGTATTCCGCATCTGGGATCGACAGGATCTCGGGGCCATTCTGGGTGATGGCGATATCGTGCTCGAACTGGGCGGACAGGCTGCCGTCCTTGGTGCGGACAGTCCAACCGTCAGCTTCCACCACACACTTGTAGCTGCCGATGTTGAGGATCGGTTCGATGGTGATGGTCATGCCCGGTTCCATGCGGAACCCGGTGCCGGCCTTCTGTTCGGCGAACACCACCTGGGGATCCTCGTGCAGATCCCGCCCCAGGCCGTGGCCGATGTATTCCCGCACGATGGAGTAGCCGCGGTCCTCGGCGAACTTCTGTACGGCGGTGGCCATGTCGCCCATGCGCAGGCCCGGGCGGCAGTGCTCGATGCCCACAAACATGGCCAGCTGGGCGTTCTGGATGAGCATCCGGGCTGCCTCGCTGATCCTGCCCACGCCGACGGTGAGGCAGGTGTCGCCATGAAAGCCGTCCAGCTTCGCGCCGCAGTCAATGGCGAGGATGTCGCCCTCCTGCAACTGGTACTTCGTCGGGATACCGTGCACCACCTTGTCGTTCACGGAGGTGCAGAGGGTGCCCGGGAAGCCGTGGTAGCCCTTGAAGCTGGGGGTGGCCCCCTGCTGGCGGATGTAGGTCTCCGCGATGCGGTCCAGCTCCAGCAGGCTCACGCCGGGCCGGGCCGCTCGCGCGGCGATGCGGAGGGCGTTGGCCGCCACGCGGCCAGCTTCGCGGAGCTTCTCGATCTCCTTGCGGCTCTTGTAACGAATCTGTTCGCGGATCAGGACCAACCTCCAGGTCCATGAGTCTAACGGGTAGAATGGCGACATGGCGCGACCTTCGATGCTCCCGGTGCTCACGGCCTCCCTGGCGATGAGTCTGCTGGCCTGCCACGGCGTGCCCTCCCGCCCCGCCTCCGTGCCCGTTGAGGCTCAGTGGGGTGGCACCGGGAGCAAAGGGGTCTTCCTGAAGGTGGGCGCTCACCAGGGCACCCTGTGGCAGCTTGAGGTGTGGGATCGGCAAGGACGACTGCTGGGTTCCGGAGCTTTCCGCCTGCGGGGGTTTGGCAAGGCCGAGATCGTGCCCGGCGAAGTGCTGGCTTGGGAGAATGGGGCTTTGCAACTGCAAGACGGTACCTGGCTGGTGCCCGAAGTCCCGGTGGCCCGCTGATGGCCTATTCCCGCGAGGAGAAGGACTGGCTGGAGCGCGAGTGGGCCTTCCGGGCCTGGGGTCGCGCTGGGCTGCTCAGCACCGATGACTATCGGCAGGTGCTGCTCTGGGAGGCGCAGACCGTGCCCATGGAGGTGGTGGTGTCGGCCCTCAATGCCTTTTTTGATCGCCGGGAAAAGCGGGAAAAGCCGCGCACCTTCCTGGCCCTCAAGCACCTCGACCGCGACGTGGCCAAGGCGGTGAAGCTGCGGGAAGCCGTATTGCGGGCAGGACCAGAGCTGGATGCGGGCCGGGGTTGGGACCAGGTGCAGGCCCCCCTGCGCGATGACCCCGCCGCCCGGGCGGCCTTCGCAGCCTGGCAGCGCCTCCGCGTCACGGCGCCCTCGCCCGAAGCCGCGGGCTACCTGGAGCATCACGACCAGGAACGCGCGGCCCGCGCGGCCCTGCTGCTGCTGGCGGAAGCGGCCCTCGGCCCGGCGGCGGCGACCCTGCGGGCAGACCTGCGCCAGCGCCTGGAAGCCTCGGAGATGAAGGAGGGCGGCCTCGTCTGGAAGCGCGCCTGGTCCCACCACTGGGCCCGCCTCGTCGCCGCCGCCTGGCACCTGCCCTTGGAGGGTGCGTGATTCGCATTGCAGGGCTGGTCGTGGAAGCCGCGGAACTGCGCAGAAAATCTGGAAGGGTGCGGGTTGCATCAACACCGTGGAGGATTCCCGATTTTTCTTCCGTGGCTTCCGAGCTGCTTCCGTGGCTTCCGCGACCAGCGGTGGCCTTTGGCTGGATGGATGGCTCATGACCGCTGAAGCGCGCTGGCAGCAGGAACTGGAAGCTCCCTCGGCGGATTTTTTTGCTGCCTTTGCGGGCCGCATCGCTGGACCTGATGGGGTGCGGGAGGCGGTGCGGGAGGCGGTCAAGACGCTCATTCCGCGCATCGACTGGGAGGCCTACGCGCCCCACCTGCCCCACGGCATCCTTGGGCTGCGGGCAGTGCTGCGCCTGCGGCCCCTGCTCAAACCAGCGAGCTTCCTCCGCATCCTGGGCGCGCAGTTGCACATGGCTGCGCATGAGGCGCGGCGCTCAGAGGCGGCCCTGGCCCAGGTCGCCGCCAAGGGCAGCGGCAGTTGGCGCAACCTGGAGGCCTTCATCCAGGCCCACCGCCCGGGCTTGGCCTACGCGGAGGCCCAGGGCTTCGAGCTGCCAGACGCAGCGGATTTCCAGCGGCTGGCCCGGCTGACGGAGCTGGACATGGCCAATGTGGGCCACAAGGCCGTGGTCTGTGCGCACCTGGGTGATCTGCAGGAGCTGCTGGACCGGCCCAGGGCCACCGGTCGGCGCCTGCTTGGCCTCGCCGCCTGGCAGGCGGCCACCGCCGAGGACACCTTCTGGGCGCGGCGGGCTGCCAAGCGGCTGGTGGCTGCAGAGGTTGCCGTGCCCTGGAGCGAATCCATTCTGACTCCCGAGGCCCTGGCCGAGCAGGTGCGGGACCTCTGCGACCTGGGCCTGGTGGCCCTGCTGGATCGCCTGGCTCTGCGCCTGAAGGCGGGGCAGGGCAGCGGCGACACTCTGGCCGCCCTGGTACTGGCGGCCGCAGAAAAGCAGCTGGATGCCCGCCGCGATCTCGAAGGCAAGACCGCCTGGACCATGGTCTACCTGGCCACCCTGGCTCGCACCCGCCCGGAGGATCCCCGGGTGTGGTGCCAGGCGGCGGCCCTGGTCAACCTGTTCCCGACGGATGAAGCGGAAGACCGCATCCGTCCAGTGGCGGTCCCAGCGCCCTCCGCGGCAGGCCTCCTGAACGCCCTGTTAGACAGTGAGCCCGCCCTGGCCATGGGGCACGCCGCTGGACTGGTCCAGGCTGGGGCCATCGGAGCGGTCCTGGCCACCCTGGCGGAAGCCGCCTCCCACAACGATCCCACCTTCAACCACGCTCACCAGGCCCTGGCCGTGGCGGCCGCCGTGGACTTGTTGCCGCACCTGTCGACCCAGGCCCAGGAAGCCCTGCTGGTGGCCCTCGCCAAGAGCCTCGCCAATAGCCAAGGTAGCGGGGACCTGGGGCGACTGGCGGAGCGAGCACTCAATACCTGATTCCGCCCACTGTGGCACAATCGCGGATCCAATCCGAGGTCAGCCATGGGGAAGAACCGACTTGAAGCTTTCAGCGATGGGGTGCTCGCGATCCTCATCACGATCATGGTGCTGGAGCTGAAGGTCCCCCACGGCGACTCCTTCGCAGCGCTGGGCGGCCTACTGCCCACCTTCGTGAGCTACACCCTGAGCTTCATCTACCTTGCGATCTACTGGAACAATCACCACCACATGCTGCACGCCGTGAAGAAGGTCAACGGCCCGATCCTCTGGGCGAACATTCACCTGCTCTTCTGGCTCTCCCTGGTGCCCTTCGCCACGGCCTGGATGGGTGACAACCACTTTGCCGCGAAGCCCGTAGCGCTCTACGGGTTCGTGCTGCTCATGGCGGCCCAGGCCTACTTCATCCTGAGCCGTTGCCTCGTCCGCCACCACGGGGAGGACTCCCTACTCGGCCAGGCCCTGGGCGCGGACTTCAAGGGAAAGCTATCCCTCGCGATCTATGCCTCGGCCATCCCCCTATCACTCCGCTACCAATGGGTGGGCTTCGGTCTTTACTGGCTAGTGGCACTGATCTGGCTAGTCCCGGACCGACGCATAGAGCGGGTCCTCAGTGCGCAGGGGCCAGGTAGTTCGGCATGACCCTGCCCTTGGCCCACTCGAAGATGAGGCTGGTCTGGAGGTGGGCCACTTCGGGGCGGGCGGTGAAGGCATCCAGGGCCAGGTCGCGCAGGTGGTGGGCGTCCCGCACGGCTACGTGGACCTGGAAGTCGTGGGTGCCCGCTACATGGAAGACGGCGAGCACTTCCGGCAGGCCGAGGGTGTGCTTCCAGAACGCCTTCACCTTGGCGCGGCTGTGCTGGCGCAGCTGCACGGCGATGAGGGCCTGGAGCCCCACCCCGAGGGCATCAGGATCCACCTCAGCGTGGGCACCCCGCAACACCCCCTCGCTCCGCAGCCGCTGAACGCGAGCCAGGCAGGAGGAGGGCGCCAGGGCCACGGCGGCGGCCAGTTCCTTATTGGAGAGCCGAGCATCCTTCTGTAATAGCTCGATCAAAGCGAAGTCAATTCGGTCAAGTTCCATGAATTTGATCATTTCACGAAATCAATTCGGAGGTAAGCCGAATTCATCGGACCTACATTGGGACAGAGGAATTTTCCCATGGCCCACCTGTCTCCCTCGATGTCTCTGGCAACCCAGGCGGTACACGCGGGGCGCGAGGTGCTCCATGAGCAGGGCATCCACGCACTGCCCATTGATCTCAGCAGCACCTATCCCCTGCCGGATCTGGAGGCGGGCGGCCGCAGTGTAGAGTCCCTGGCCATGGGGGGCCTGCCCCTGGGCAGTCCGGTCTATGCCCGCCTGTACAACCCCACTGTGGCCCGCTACGAGCAGGCCCTGGCCCGGCTGGAGGGCGCGGAGGAGGCCGTCGCCTTCGGTTCGGGCATGGCCGCCGTCACCGCCAGCCTCATGGCGGCCAAGCAGCGGGGCCACCATATCGTGGCCGTGCGGCCCATCTACGGCGGCACGGATCACCTGCTGGCATCGGGGCTGCTAGGCCTCGAAGTGACCTGGGCCGAGGCGGACGGCATCGCCGCAGCGATTCGTCCAGACACCGCCCTGGTGATGGTGGAGACCCCCGCCAATCCCACCCTGGCCCTGTTGGACCTGGAAGCCGTGGTGCGGCAGGCCGGCCCGGTGCCGGTGCTGGTGGACAACACCTTCGCCACGCCCATCCTCCAGAATCCCCTTCGGCAGGGCGCCACCCTGGTGCTCCACTCCGCCACCAAGTTCCTGGGTGGCCACGGTGATGTCCTGGCGGGCCTGGTGGCCACCAATCAGGAGTGGGCAATGGCGTTGCGCAAGGTCCGCGTGATTACCGGCAACGTGCTGCACCCCCTGGCGGCCTACCTGCTCCATCGCGGCCTGCCCACGCTGCCCTTGCGCGTGCACGCCCAGCAGGCGGGTGCGCAGGTGCTGGCCGAGCGCCTCGCCGACCATCCGGCCATCGCCCGAGTGCACTACCCGGGCCTGCTGGGCCAGGACCCCATGGGGCTCCTGGGTCGCCAGATGCAGGGGGCCGGCGCCCTCCTGGCCTTCGAGCTGAAGGGCGGCTTCGAGGCCGCTGCTGCAGTGATGGCTGCGGTGCAGCTCATCACGCCGGCCGTCTCCCTGGGCAGTGTGGACAGCCTGATCCAGCATCCTGCCGCCCTGACCCACCGCGCGGTGGACGCAGCGGCCCGGGAGTACAGTGGCGTGTCCCAGTCGCTCATGCGGCTGTCCGTGGGCCTCGAAGGCCCCGAGGACCTCTGGGCCGATCTGGAGCAGGCCCTGGTCAAGGCCCTGGTCCGCACCACTGCTCACGTCTGAGCAGTCCCCTGCCATAAACCGACCTTGCTCTGGCCAGGTCCTGCCCTCATATTGACCTTCTTGCCCTGGAGGTCATGGCCATGAACGATCTGCTCGCGGGATGCGTCGCCGCCCTGCTTGTCATGCTGAGTGCGCCCCTCGGAGCCGCAGGTCCCGCTCCCTCGGCGGTGGCCACTGCCGAAGCCCAGCCCCTGCAGGTGAGAATCCTGCCAAAGAGCACCACCCTCCAGTGGGGCCAGCAGTTGGTCCTGATGGCTTCGGTGACGGATGCGAACGGAGGAAATATTCCGGGTCCCATCAGCTATGCCTGGAGCGAAACCACGAACCTCTTGGACCTGTCGCCCGTCTTTCTCTCGGGCCCGGTGTTCCAGCTCACAAGCTCGGCGACTGTGGGGTTGATCCCCGGCCCTTATAACTTCACGGTGGTTGCCAAAGCGGGTGATCAGCAGGGCAGGGCCTCTATCACCATCACGGTCCCGCCTCGGCCCGCGCCTAAAGTCCCACCTAAGCTGACCCTGCTCTGCGATCCGGCCAACCGCACCATCAAACCTGGCCAGCCCCTGACCTTGACGGCGGAGCTGCAGCCGGCCGATGGCGGTGTGAGTTCTGCGGTGATCTCCTACGCCTGGAGTGTGACCCCTGGGCTGCGGGAAGCCCTGCCTGCCGGACCCAGCCTCAAGCTCGGCAGCGCCCAGACCCAGGGCATGAAGCCGGGCCAGGCCTATGCCTTCACGCTCAAGGTGAAGGTCGGCCCCTTCGAGGTTCCCGCCAGCTGCAGCGTGACGGTGGCGCCTCCCGAGCCGCTCCTCCAACCCAACCGGCAGAAGGTCCCCGTGCCCATTCCCCGGCCCGGTGTGAAGCTCTAGTGCCGAAGCGCCAGCCACTCACCGCGGCCGCTTTCGGGCCGGTGGGTGTTCCTGTGGAGACGCAAGCATCCTAGGCTGAGGCATGTCCTTTGCCCTGCTCCCGCTATCGTCCAAGGTCACGGTGCTCCGGGGCCTGGGACCAGCGCGGGCGGCGGCCCTGCAGGAGGCGGGCATCGACAGCCTGCGGGACCTGCTCTGGAACCTGCCCTATCGCTATGTGGACCGCGGCAGCCTGCGGCCCCTGGGCAGCCTGGCCATGCAGGGCCTCGCAGCCCAGGACCCGGGGATCGTCACGGTGCTGGGCACCATCCGGGACCTGCGCCAGAGCACCACCCGGGTGCAGCACATGGCGCTGACGGAGGTGCTGCTGGGGGACGACACCGGCACCCTGCGGCTGGTCTGGTTCAACCAGCCCTACCTGGGGCGCACCCTGAAGGTGGGGGACCAGCTGCTGGTGTTTGGGCCGCTCTCGGTCGGGCGGCTGGGTCTCGAGCTGCGTGGGCCGCAGTTTGAAGTCATGGAGCGCGGCGAGGCCATCGGCTGGGTCCGCCGCTTCCTGCCCCTCTACCGACGGCTGGGGCCACTGGTCGGCAGGGCCCGGCAGAAGCTGGTGGGGGAGGCCCTGACCCGAGCGCACTTCGCCGAGGACTGGCTGCCCCTCGAACTGACCAAGGACCTGCCGGACCTCTCATCGGCGCTGCGTCTGTTGCACGATCCTCCAGACGAGAGTGACGCCCTGGCCCTAGCGGCAGGCACCACCCCTGCCCATAGCCGCTTGGCCTCCGAAGAGCTCTTCGCCTTCGCCCTGGGCGTGGCCCAGCGCCGGGACGGACGCCTGCAGCGGGCGGGACTGGTGGTGCCCACTTCACCGGAGCTGCGGGAACGCCTGAAGTCCTTCCTACCCTTCCCGCTCACCGCCGCCCAGCGCCGGGCCTTCAAGGAGATCGTGGACGACCTCACCTCAGGCCACGTCATGAACCGCCTGCTCCAGGGGGATGTGGGCAGCGGCAAGACCCTGGTGGCCCTGCTGGCCATGGCCATGGTCGCGGAGACCGGCGGGCAGGGGGCCCTGCTGGTGCCGACGGAGGTGCTGGCGCGCCAGCACGCAGCGAACTTCCAGCGCTATCTGGGCGCGCAGGCCAGTGCCCTGCAGCTGCTGTTGGGGGGCATGCGGGCGGCGGACAAACGGGCGGCCCTGGCCCGCATCGCCAGTGGCGAGGCCCGCTATGTGGTGGGTACCCACGCCCTCTTCCAGGAGGCGGTGACCTTCCAGCGGCTGCAACTGGTGGTGGTGGACGAGCAGCACCGCTTCGGTGTCAAGCAGCGAGAGGCCCTGAAGGCGAAGGGTGGCGATCCCCACTGGCTCGTGATGAGTGCCACGCCCATTCCGCGGTCCCTGGCCCTGGCGGTGTTCGGTGATCTCGACCAGAGCGTGCTGGACGAGCTGCCCCCCGGCCGCCAGCCCATCACCACCAAGCTGCACCGCTCCGAATTCGCTGAGCGGGCCTGGGAGCGCATGCGCCGCGAGCTGGCCGCGGGCCGCCAGGCCTTTGTGGTGAGTCCCAGCATCGACCCCTCGGACGAAGGCAAGGTGCAACTGCGGGATATCCAGGCCATGGAGGCCCTGCTGCGGGCCATCTTCCCGGAGGAGCCTCTGGAAGTGGTGCACGGCCGCCTGAAGGCCGATGACATGGCCGCCCGCATGGGCCGCTTCGTCTCTGGTGCAGCCAGAATTCTGCTGGCCACCACGGTGATCGAAGTCGGCGTGGATGTCCCCGCCGCCACCGTGATGGTGGTGGATCACGCCGAGCGCTTCGGCCTCAGCCAGCTGCACCAGCTGCGGGGCCGGGTGGGCCGGGGCGACCAGCGCAGCCACTTCCTGATGATCAGCGATTCCGATACCGAGCGGCTGCAGACCCTGGTGGAAACCCAGGACGGCTTCCGCATCGCCCAGCGGGACCTGGAACTGCGGGGCCCCGGCGAGTTTTTCGGGGTGAAGCAGGCTGGGCTGCCCCACTTCCAGGTGGCCGATCTGGTGCGTGACCGCAGCCTCCTGGTGCGCTGCCGGGAGGCCGCTGATCGCGCCCTGGCCCTGGGCCTCAGTGACATCCAGCTG
>SESE01001012.1_pt1 | contig 11619 bp, 9 predicted proteins | sample 3171371 | NCBI WGS metagenome assembly SESE01 (sample SAMN06051881, study PRJNA518727) | freshwater metagenome | biome: subpolar coniferous forest; feature: holomictic lake; material: water; isolation source: holomictic Lake 442, 13 m depth | place: Canada: near Kenora, Ontario | collected...
ATGCGCCTACGTTGTCTCTGAACACCGATCCTCCTTCTATCGTCTTCGTTTAGGGCGAGGTCCTTGGGGACGGGCAGGATGCGTTTAGACCAACCTACCCCTTGGAAAAGATAAGTCCATACGCTCGATTGCTTATTGACACGGGGACTGACGAAAATTTTTCTGCTTTCAACCGAACTCCCAGGGACGCTGCGGATCCTCCGTGCCCCGGCTATGCTCGGCTGATGCAGCTGCCGATTCTCTTCAACCCACTGGCGGGCACCTCACCCAAGGACCCGGATGCGCTGCTGCGGCCGCTGGCAAAGGAGCTGCGGGACCGCCTGGTGCCCACGCCCTTCGGGCCGCCCTGGGACTTCGGCCCCGCCATCGCCCAGGCCACCCAGGCCGGCGGGCCGCTGCTGGTGTGGGGCGGGGACGGCACGCTTCATCACGCGGCCATTGCGCTGTTGGACGCAGGCTGCCCGGTGCCCCTGGGGGCCATCCCCGGAGGCAGCGGCAACGGCCTGGTGCGGGGCCTACGCACGCCCCTGGAAGCCGTCGGCGCGCTGCAGCGCCTGCTGGAGGGCCGGGAGCTGCGCATGGACCTGCCCCGCCTGGACGGCGTGCCCTTCCTGAACCTCTGCGGCACGGGCTTCGAGGGGGCCGTGGCCCAGCGCTTCGAGGACCTGCCGGGCCGGGGCTTCTCCACCTACGCCAAGGCCTGCTGGCAGCTGTGGCAGAGCTGGGAAGAGACCGCCGTCGAGTGGGAGGCCGAGACGGCGCCCCTGGCCCAGCCAGCGGGCCGCATGGCCCGAATCCGCACGGCCTGGAGGGGGCCGGAGACGCCTCTGCCCACCCGCTTCTGGAACCTCTGCATCGCCAACCTGCCCACCCACGGCAGCGGTCTCTGGATGGCCCCGGGGGCGGACCCCACCGATGGCCTGCTGCACTGGGCCGCCCTCTCCCGCCCGGGCTGGGGCGACCTGCTCTCGGAGGTGCCCTCCCTGTTCCGGGAAGAAGGCAGCACGGACCTCCGCCGCCTGGGCTGCGTCAAGAAGGCTGTGCTTCGCCTGGCCCGCCCCCTGGCCTGGCACCTGGACGGCGAGCTGCTGCCCGCCCGGGACCGGGCCGAGCTCAGCGTCGAGCCCCGCGCCTTCCGCATGCAGGTCACGGATGGGTGTCCGTGGATATGAGTTAAACCTCACGCAGAAACGGCCCCGTCGGGGCCGTTTCTGCGCTTGGGAAAGCCAGGCGCCTAGCGCGGATAGACCGCCGGGCCACTCATGCTGGGGCGGCGGTACTGGGCACTGACGCTGGGGGAAGCACCCCAGAGGCCCTCGGCGACCTTCACCTCGCTCAGGTCCACGGAAGGATCCCACTTCCGGCGCAGGAGCAGCGTGTAGGGCGCCTTTTCATCAGACCACCGACCAGGATCGTCCACGATGATGTAGACCGCCGTGGCCTCCGAGCCTGGATTCGTGTAGGTCACCATCACAGGGTGCAAGGCGTTGGCGGCGTGCAGCATGCCTGCACCGGGGTTGCCCCACTTGTTCACCATCATGAGCCGGAACCAGCCCAGCTTTTCGTGCTGGACCTCCACCTGCAGGGTGCCACCGGGGGGCACGGCGATGCCGTAGGCCCGCCAGCCGGCCGGCTGCTGGGAGAAGTCGGTGAGGGTCTCCACCCCATCGCCCAGGGGCGTCACAGGGATGAAGCCGCGGCGGGAAAGCCACTGGATCTCTGAAAAGAGGTCCCGGGAGCCCCAGTAGGTCATGTCGGGAATGACCTTGCAGCGCTTCCAGGCTGGCGGAACCACAACCCTGGTGCCTGCATGAAAAGTCAGGTTAGACAGCCGGAGCCCTCCGGTAGGCCGGAGCTGATCATGGGTCCGCTGGGCTGGACCTGGGAAGGGACGGGCCACACGGCCCTCAACCCCCATTGAGCGAGTCGGTGCAGGCGAGGGCGCCGGCGGGGCATCCCGCTGGGTTTGGGGCTGGGGCTGCGGACGTGGCACTCTGCCCTCCTGTGGCGAAGCGCCACAGATGGCCGCGGCCAAGGCCAGGATGGCAACGACCGCAAGTACACGGAATTGCAGGAACCGTCGTGACATCGGATGCCTCCTGGGCGGGACTGGCGGACTTAAGGATGCCAGAGCCGTGCCACAGGGCGCCAGGAGCGGTCCCTTGGCGGTATGCTGACCTTTTCCAGCGCGGGGGCCCTCCGGTGTTCGGCAAGATTCAGCACATCCACTTCGTAGGCATCGGCGGCATTGGCATGTCCGGCATTGCGGAGGTCCTGGCCAACCTGGGCTACCGGATCTCCGGTTCGGACCTCAAGGAGAGCGCCGTCACCCAGCGCCTCCAGGGCCTGGGCATCGAGGTCCACATCGGCCACCACGGGGGGGCCATCGAGGGCGCCCAGGTGGTGGTCATCAGCTCGGCCGTAAAGGGGGACAACCCCGAAGTCGTCGCCGCCCACGCCGCCAAGGTTCCCGTGATCCCCCGGGGCGAGATGCTGGCCGAGTTGATGCGCATGAAGTACGGCATCGCCATCGCCGGCTCCCACGGCAAGACCACCACCACCGGCATGGTGGCCCAGGTCCTGAGCCAGGGCGGCATCGATCCCACCATCGTCATCGGCGGCAAGCTCGGCACCATCGGGAGCAACGCCAAGCTGGGCAAGGGCCCATTCCTGGTGGCAGAGGCCGATGAGAGCGACGGCAGCTTCCTCATGCTGAACCCCACCCTGGCCGCCATCACCAACATCGACCGTGAGCACCTGGACCACTACAAGGACCTGGACGAGATCCAGGACGCCTTCGTGACCTTCGCCAACAAGGTGCCCTTCTTCGGTGCCGTCTTCCTCTGCATGGATGATGCGAACGCCGCCGCCGTGCGACCCCGCCTCAAGCGCCGCGTGCACACTTACGGCACCCACCCCCAGGTGGACATCCGGGCCCGCGACATCCGCCAGGACGGCTTCACCACCCACTTCAAGCTGCGGGCCCACGGCGTGGACCTGGGTGCCTTCAGCCTGGGCGTCCCCGGCCACCACATGGTGCTCAACGCCCTGGCCGCCATCGGCATCGCCTTGGAATTGGAAGTGGATCCCGAGCAGATCCGCGCCAGCCTGGCCAGCTTCACCGGTGCCGACCGCCGCTTCCAGCTGAAGGGTGAGAAGGACGGCATCCTCGTGGTGGACGACTACGGCCACCACCCCACGGAGATCGCCGCCACCCTGGCCGCGGCCCGGGCCGGGTTCCCAGAGCGCCGCATCGTCGCGGCCTTCCAGCCTCACCGCTACACCCGCACCAAGGCCCTGCTGGAGGAGTTCAGCACCGCCTTCTTCGAGGCGGACGTGGTGGCTGTGACGGACATCTACCCGGCGGGTGAGCAGCCCATCCAAGGCATCACGGCTGCGGCCGTGGCCGAGGGCATGCGCGCCCACGGCCAGAAGGAGGTCCACCTGGTGGGCCGGGTGGAGGATCTGCCCAAGGCCCTGCAGGGCTTCACCCAGAGCGGGGACCTGATCATCACCTTCGGCGCGGGCTCCATCACCCAGGCCGGTCCCGCCTTCCTGAGCCTGGCCTGAGCATGACCCTGCGGCCCCTGCCTGCCCTGATCGCCCTGCTTGTTGCCGCACCCCTGGCCGCCGGCCTGCCCTTGGGCCTGCTCCCCGCCTCGGATCACCGACCCGAGGTGCCCGTGCCTGCGCTGGGGGCCCGCTACACACCGCATCACGAGCTGCTGGCCTATGTCCGGGCCCTGGCTGCTGCAGCACCGGACCGGGTGAAGCTGACCACCCTCAACATCACCGAGGAAGGTCAGGAGCAGCCCTTCCTGGTGATCACCTCGCCCGCCAACCTCCAGCGCCTCGACACGCTCAAGGCCCTCAATGCCAAGCTGGCGGAGCCCCGCAGCTGCAGCGAGGAGGAGGCCAAGCGCATCACCGAGACCAACCCCGTCTTCGTGTGGCTCGGCTACTCCGTTCATGGTGCCGAGGCCTCCGGCTCCGAGGCGGCCCTGGCCGTGGCCTACCACTTCGCCGCGGCCCGCTCACCGGACGTGCTCCGTCAGCTGGACCGGGTGGTGCTGCTGCTGGACCTGACCCAGAACCCCGATGGCCGCGCCCGCCACCTCCAGGCCGTGGCCGAGGCCACCACGCCCTTCAATGTCAGCGATCCCCAGGACGCCCAGAATACCGCCCGCTGGCCCGGGGGCCGCTTCAACCACCGGCTCTTCGACCTGAACCGCGACTGGACCTGGCAGACCCAGGGCGAGTCCCGCGCCAAGACCGCCGCGTTCCTGCGCTGGCGGCCCCAAGTGGTGGCAGATGTCCACGAGATGTGGTCCGAGAGCACCTACTACTTCCCGCCCACCATGCAGCCCATCCACGAGGCCCTGCCCGGAGCCGCCGCCAACCGCTGGCAGGCCACCTTCGGCCAAGGCCTGGCCCAGGCCTTCGACGCCCAGGGCTGGGCCTACTTCCGCCGGGATGTGTTCGACCTTTTCTACCCCGGCTACGGCGACACCTGGCCCACCTTCCACGGGGCCGTGGGCATGACCTTCGAAGCTGCTGGCCAGTCCGGACTGGCCTACAAGCGCCTGGACGGTGAGACTGCCACCCTGACGGACCGCATCCAGCGCCACACCACCGCCAGCCTGGCCACGGTGGCCACCGCTGCTGCGGAGCGCCAGGCCCTGCTCGGGGACTACCAGCACACCCGCCGTGAGCGCGTCGCCCTGGGCGACCGGGCCGGCGCCTTCCTGCTGGCCGAGGGCGAGGATCCGGGCCGCACCCGCGCCCTGGTGGCCCTCCTGGAGCGCAATGGCCTCGAGGTCCAGCGCACCGCTGCCGACCTGTCCACGGAAGGGCTCGAGCCCATCGGTCTGGCCCGCGCCGCCACCCTGCCGGCCGGCAGCTATGTGGTGCCCCTGGACCAACCGAGCGGGGGCCTCGCCCAGGCCCTGCTGGAGGGCGAAGCCAAGATGGGCCCCAAGCCCACCTACGACCTCTCCGCCTGGAGCCTGCCCCTGGCCTTCCATGTGCCCGCCTGGCGTGCGAAGACAAAGCCCAAGGTCGCCGTCGTTAGCGCTGCCCCTCCGCCGCCCATGGAGGTCCCGGAGGCCACCTGGGGCTACCTCCTCCCCGGCGGCCGGGAAGGCGTCGAGAAGACCACCGCCGCCCTGCTCCAGGAAGGCTTCAAGGCCACGGCCCTGGCAGAACCCGCCAAGCTTCAGGACGAGATCCTGGGCGCTGGCACCATCATCCTGCCCCTGCGCACCAACGCCGCCAACCTGCGCGCCCGGCTGCTGGAGCTCGCCCGCCAGAACGGCCACCCGGTGCTGGCCACGGACACGGCCTCCATGGCCTCGGGCCCGGACCTGGGCTCCAACCGCACGCTGCTTCTGAAGGCGCCGCGGATTGCCGTGGTCATGGACCGGCCCGCCCACGCCACGTCCTTCGGCGCCCTGGCCCACACCCTCACGGAAGCGGGCCTTCCTTTTGTCCAGCTGCGCGCCGATCGCCTGGGCAGCACCTCCCTGACTCGCTTCACCCACGTGGTGCTGGTGGATGACGGCGCCCAGGGCAAGGCTTGGCAGAAGACCCTGGGCGAGGGCGGCGCCACCAAGCTGAAGGCCTGGCTCCAGGAGGGCGGCAGCCTGCTGGCCTTCCAGGGCGGGGCGGCCTATGTCTCCCGGGCGGGCCTCACCACCACGGGCTTCCACCTGCTGGGCAAGGAGGCCGAGGAGGCCCGGCTCAAGGAGAAGGACCCCAAGCGCGAGGCCCCCAAGACCGACCCTGCGGAGCTGGTGCAGCCTTGGGATAAGCGGGAGGACCGCGCCCTGGCCGAGAGCATCCCCGGGGCCTACCTGAAGGCCCGGGTGGATGGCAGCCATCCCCTGGCCTGGGGCCTCCACGCCCCTCAGGGTGCCGCCGTGCTGGACGACAACGACCCCATCCTCGAGCTGAGCGCCGGAGGCGAGAACCCCATCCACTACGCCAAGGAGGACCTGAAGGTCTCGGGCCTCCTGCCCAAGGCGCTGGAGACCCGCCTGCAGCAGAGCGCCTACGCCCTGCGGGAGCACTCGGGTACGGGCACGGTGATCCTGGTGGCGGGCGATCCGGTCTTCCGGGCTCAGACGCCCTTCACCCGGCGCCTGCTCTTCAACGCCATCTTCTTCGGCGCCTACCGCCCCACACCGGAGTAGAGGAACCCCATGGGCCAGACCTACACCGTCGCCATCACCGGAGCCTCGGGCTCGGCCTTCGGCGTGGCCGTGCTCAAGCGCCTCTCCGCCAACCCCCAGGTGGAGCGCATCGCCCTGCTGCTGTCCCCCACCGGGAAGCGCTGCCTGCATGACGAGACGGGCCTGACCCCCAAGGATCTCGCGGCCCTGCCCAAGGTATCGCTGCGGGACGAGCGGGACCTGGGGGCTGACGTCTCCTCGGGCTCGTTCCGCCAGGACGGCATGGTGCTCATCCCCTGCAGCGCCGGGGCCCTGGGCCGCATCGCCGCCGGCACCAGTGAGACCCTGGTGAGCCGCGCTGCAGATGTGTGCCTCAAGGAGCGTCGTCCCCTGGTGCTCTGCCTGCGCGAGACGCCGCTGAACCGCATCCACCTGGAGAACATGCTGCGGGTCCACGACGCCGGCGCCATCGTCATGCCCCTCATGCCCGGCTACTACAGCAACCCCGAGACCATCCAGGACCTCTGCGACACCTTCGCCACCCGCGTGCTCGATCAGCTGGGCCTCTCCGAAGCCGACGCGCGGCGCTGGAAGGGCTAAGCAGACTCTGTGGTCAGGGCCAGGCACGACCTGCAGACAGAAGCAGAGCGATTTATCCCCTTCATCCCTGTTTTCAAGAAAAAGTAATAGGAACAGGGATGAAGGGGATGAAGGGGATTACCGAAATAAATCAGGTGTGCGAGCTGGTATCAAGCCCTGCCTCTGCGCAACTCTGCGCTCTCGTCCTTTCTCCGCGAGAGTTGTTTTCTTTTCTACTCACCCCAGGGACTGGCTGTAGCAGAACTGGATTACCTAGGCTCCGCCTTCCATGAGTGCCCGATCCTGGCGCTGGGCTCGGCGGGTGGACCAGAAGGCCCAGAGGGCACCCAGGGCGCCGGTACTGGCGCCGAGGGCGGCCAGCAGGGCCATGCTGGGGGCGGAGAAGAAGCCCAGGCGGGCCATCTCCACCAGCATGGGCGAGAGGCCACCGACACCCCGGGAGATGGGCAGCCACACGGCGAAGAGGCCCAGGATGGCCAGCAGGCTGCCGGCCAGGCCGAGGACGGCACCCTCCAGCAGCAGGGGCGTGCGGATGAAGCCTTCGGAGGCCCCCACCAGCCGCATGATGGTGATCTCGTCTTCCCGCGCCAGCAGGCTCATGCGGATGACGGTGCCGGTGGCAAAGCCGGCGGCAATCAGGAGCAGCAAGCCGAAGCCGCCCAGGGCGGAGCGCAGCATCCGGGCCAGGCGCTGGAGGCTGTCCAGGCGCTCCTGGTCCACCAGCACATCGCCCACGCCGGGCAGGCTCCGCAGGCTGCGGCCAACTTCCACAGCGCGGTGCCCATCGGCGAGGTCCCGGCGCAGGGTCAGCTCGAGGCTCTCAGGCAGGGCGTCGAGGCCTGCGGCCTCCAGCAGCACGCCCGCATCCCGGGTGGCGGAGAGGAAGCGGCGACGGTTCTCGTCGGCACTGACGCGGTGCACTTCCTGAAAGCGGGGGTCCCTGCGCAGACGGCCCTCGGCCTCTTCCAGGCTGCGCCCCTCGCCCGCATAGACCACCACCTTGGCCAGGCCTTCCAGCTTGGTCACAAAGCGGCCCAGGCTCTCTGCAGCCAGCAGGCCACCCCCGGCCAGGAGCAGACCCGAGGCCAGGGTGAGCACCGCCAGGGCGTGCTGACCCCGATGCCGGTAGAGGTCCTGAAGCACCTCCTGCAGCAGCAGGCCCAGCAGGCGCAGGCCCTTCACGAAGCGTTACCGTCGATGGCGACGCCCTTCACCACGGAACCCGTGGGGGCCAGGATGGATTTCGCGGCACTGCCCGCCATGGGCTGCTTCCAGACATAGAAGGTGCCAGCGCCCACGGTACCGGTGCCCTTGAGGCCCACCAGCCAGTCCCGGTTGCCGGCGTGGGTGAGCACTCGCAGATCGGGCTGCCCCGTGGCGCTACCCAGGGTGAGGTAGGGCGCCTGGTTGTAGGAGAGTCCGAACTGGCCCGTGCGGAACACCTGGATGGGCGCGGCGGTGCTGGCGGCGTCGGTGTTGTGCCGCCCCACAAACAGGTAGCCATTGGCGGTGTCGAGGGCGAGGACGCCGTACTTCCCAAGGGTCGTCAGGCTGCCGAGGATGACATCGGTGGACCCGAAGGCGGAGGCGTTCCCCCGGCGGAGGCGCGGTCCCGTAAGGGCCTCGATGCCGACGGTGCCGCCATCCAGGAAGAATCCGTACACAACCCCCGAGGCGGCGACCACGCCAGTACCCCCGCTGTCGCTGGTGTTCTGCAGCGCCTGGAGCGTCACCGAGGCGTCCTGCCCCTGGCTGCTGGCGCCGGAGACCACCCAGATCTGGGTGCTGCTGTCGCCGTTCTCGGTGATGTACAGGGTGTTGTTCTGCGAGTCCAGGGCGACCTGGCCAAACTTCCCGTTGGTGAGGCGACCGGTGTTGGAGAGGGCGAAGGAGACCACCTCGGCGCTGGGCACGGAGCCGGTCTGGGTGCGGATGCTGCTCACCCGCACGATGGTGCCGGTCTCGGACACCAGGTAGAGCACGCCCCGCTGGCTGTCGAAGCAGACGCCGCCCCAGGCCAGGGCGGTGACCTTGGTGAAGAGGCTCGAGCTGATGCGGTAGGTGGGCGCCAGAGTGGCAGTGCTGTCGTAGAGGGTGCCCAGGTCCTTCCACACGAACACCTGGCTGGTGGTGGAGTCATAGGCGTACAGGGCGGCGCCGCTGGTGCCACCGCTGGCTTCGGTCGTCTCCTTGCAGCCGGTGAGCAGGAGCAGGCAGGAGGCCACAAGGCTGAACAAGAAGCGCAGGGTCATCGGAATCCTATCGGGTGGCGAAGAGGGCCTTCAGCTGGGCGTTCAGGCTGCGCACGGTGTCTGCATCGCAGCCCGCTTCCACAGCGCCCCGGCTGACAGCCAGGGCCAGGGCCTTGACGGCTTCGGGACCTTCTCCGTTGTTGATGGCCTGGGTGGCCTCGGCCTGCAGCTGATTCACCATGCCGTGGTGCGCCTCTGGGATGGCGGCCTTGGCCGTCTGGGCGATGCGCTGGGCGTAGTTCATGAGCTTGACCATGCGCTGGGGATCCACGGTAACCGGGGCGGCGGGCGGTGCCGGTGGCGGCTCCGATGGGGCCTCCAGAGTGGCTACCAGCGGAGCTTCGGGCATCGCCTCGGCGGCGGGCAGGGCTTCCACCTCGGCGGTGACAGAGGCTTCCTCCTGGACGACGACGGGACTTTCCTCCTGGGCAAGGCTGGGTGTGGGGGCCACCGGGGGGGACGCCGGGACGAAGTCCTCCGCCAGGGGTGGCCGCCCGGAGCGGATGCCCTTCATGGCCACAAAGCCCGCCAACACCAGTCCATAGATGTCCTTGGCCAGGTCCAGCGCCGGCTGGCCGGCCAGCTCCGCCAGCTCAGACACGGAGCAGAAGCCAGTGGCTACCGCCAAGAGGCTGGCCTCCCGGGGCCCGATGCCCTCCGGGACCTCCCCCGGCAGCAGGGTGGACACGGGGTAGAGGTCCAGCGAGGGAATCTTCTGGCTGAGAATCCGCCACTCGTCCATCCGCTCCCCGAAGGCCATCAAGAGGGCACCGTTGGGGCGGGTGAGGGTGGTGGGTACCTCGGTCGCCGAGGCCTCAAAGTGGTAGCGGCCATCCAGCCACATGGCCACCTCCAGCAGGGCGTCCAGGCCCTCGGTGGAGGAGGTCTCGGCATGTACCAAGCGCCCATCCTTCAGGTAGATGCGGGCTCGCCGGGCCTCCTGCTGGACATGAAAGCAGCCGGATTTTCCGCTACGGCCCACCAGCTGGATGATATCCGCCAGGGGTGCCTCGCGCATGGAGCCTTGGATGACGCCCTGGGACATGGAACCTTCCAAAGGAGTGGAATGGGGAACGCAAAACCTTACCACGGAGTGCGCCCTTCCCCCCGGCGGGTTCCTGAGCGATGCTGGGAGTTCCATGAACCAGCTTCCGGCCCCTCCTTTCGCAACCATTGAAGACGCCATCGACGCCATCCGGCAGGGCCGGATGGTGGTGGTGGTGGATGACGAGGACCGGGAGAACGAGGGCGACCTCACCCTGGCCGCCGAGCATGTGACGCCCGAGGCCATTGCCTTCATGGCCACCCACGGCCGGGGCCTGATCTGCGCCGCCCTGGAAGGTCCCCTGCTGGACCGCCTGCAGATCCCCCTCATGGTGCGGGACAACACCAGCCCCTTCGAGACCGCCTTCTGCGTGTCCGTCGAAGCCCGGGAAGGCACCACCACGGGCATCAGCGCCCAGGATCGCTCCCGCACCATCCAGGCCCTTATCGCCCCGGAGGCCCGGCCCCAGCACTTCGTCAAGCCCGGCCATGTCTTTCCCCTCCGGGCCCGGCCGGGGGGGGTCCTGACCCGCACCGGCCAGACCGAGGCCAGCGTGGACCTGGCTCGCCTGGCGGGCCTGCACCCCAGCGGCGTCATCTGCGAGATCATGAAAGACGATGGCACCATGGCCCGGGTCCCCGACCTGGTGCCCTTCTGCCGCCAGCACGGCCTGCTCCTGGTGACCGTGGCCGACCTGGTGGCCTACCGTCTGCGCCAGGAGCCCCTGGTCCGGCCCCTCGAGGTGCGGACCATGGCCAGCGAGTGGGGCCCCCTGCAAGTCCACCGCTTCCAGAGCCTCCTGGATGGTGGCAGCCACCTGGCCTTCGTCCTCGGGGACCTGGCCCGGGAGGCGGCCCCCCTGGTGCGGGTCCATGTGGAAACCCTGCCGGACGACCTCCATGGCTTTGAGAACGGCCTCTTTCAAAAGGCCATGGGAGCACTGGCGAAAGAAGGCTGTGGGGCCCTGGTTTACCTGCGCCGCCACGCCCACACCCCCGGGGTCGCGGAGGAGGGCCAGCCCCTGCCCCAGACCATGAGCGACCGGGACTTCGGGGTGGGTGCGCAGATCCTGCGCCAGCTGGGCATCGGGAAAATGCGCCTCCTCAGCCGCCACGAAACGAAGTACATTGGCCTGCGTGGCTTCGGCCTCGACCTCTGCGCCCATGTGCCTCTGGAACCCTCTGGAAGCCAGCCAACACTGGACCAGTCCTGATCGAAGCCGCAACCCCGACCCTGAAAGGAGTCTTCATGTCCGACCTCGTCTCGCACGTCACCGACGCCGAGTTCCCCCAGACCGTTGCCCAGGGCGTCACGCTCGTGGATTTCTGGGCCCCCTGGTGCGGCCCCTGCCGCGGGATCGCCCCGATCCTGGACGAGCTCGCCGGCGAGCTGCAGGGCAAGGCCAAGTTCGTGAAGATGAACGTGGACGAGAACCCCGACGTGGCCGGCCAGTTCGGCATCATGAGCATCCCGACCCTCATCGTCTTCAAGGACGGCAAGGCCGTGAACAAGCTCATCGGCGGCCAGCCCAAGGCGCAGATCAAGGCCTTTG
>SESE01001018.1_pt1 | contig 11591 bp, 1 predicted proteins | sample 3171371 | NCBI WGS metagenome assembly SESE01 (sample SAMN06051881, study PRJNA518727) | freshwater metagenome | biome: subpolar coniferous forest; feature: holomictic lake; material: water; isolation source: holomictic Lake 442, 13 m depth | place: Canada: near Kenora, Ontario | collected...
CGGGACAGGAACTGATGGAAACCGGTGAAGGCGATGTCTGAACGTACGGCACACTCTCGGGCTAATTGTGTTTCGAAACGATATATTTCGACAGCCAATTAATTAAAGCGGTGTAGACATTATAAACTATGGGTATAATAGACGTCTGTTTCGAGAGATTGTCACGTCCGCGGCCGTGGTGTGATACACCGCATTTTCCTGCAGCAGTCGAAGATCTTCATCACGAGGCGCACGAAGTCCAATTAAAGCCAGCAGTTTCGTTTTGCGCGTGGAGTGCATACCATGCAGCTCAAGTCTACGATTCGCATGGGGTTGTCGGTAGTTGGGATGATTGCGACGGTCTTGCTCATCGGCTTATGGCCGGTTACGACGCAGGCGCTGGACGCTGCGGTCTGCGTCGCGACCAAGTTGCCTGACAACAAGAAACCCTCGGCCGATCAGCAGCAGGCGGAGGCGCAAGCCAGGACCGATGGCATCACGGCGGAGTGGCACGAAGAGTTCGGTACACCCCGGGTGCTACGCGGCCCGGATCTGGGCGCGCGCCGCGCCTTCTCAGGCGGCAAGGGCCTTGTCGCCAAGGGGCGGTCGCATGCCGAGGATGCCGTGGCTGTGCTCGACAACCTCAGCCGGTTCTATGGTTTCCGGGATGCAGCCAAGGAGTTTCGTGCGGACCGGACTGACGCCGACAAGCTCGGCTCCCATCACGTGCGCTTGGCGCAAATGCACCAGGGGCTGCGGGTGGTTGGCGGCGACCTGATCGTCCATTTCGACAAGCAGAACCGCGCTTACGAAGTCAATGGCCGACATGTGGCTGGCATCGACGTGCCGGTGGCAGCGCAGATTACGGCCATGGTGGCCGAGGCGATCGCGCGCAAGGATTTGACGTCATTCTCCGCTGGCGAGGCCGCGCTGGTAGGGGCGCCGGTGCTGGTCGTCTATGCCGTGGAGGGCGCGCCTTGCCTGGCATATGAGCTGGAACTGGCGCAGCCAGCGCTGGCCGCGCGCTGGCGCTACTGGGTCAATGCCGTCACCGGCGAGATCGTCCAACGCTACAATGACATCAAGTATGTTGGCGCGCCCACGGCCAATGGCACGCCCACGACCATCACCGGCACCGTGCTGGCCGGTGAGGGCGGGAGCGAGGCTGCGGTCGCCGGGTGGCGCGAAAGCGGCAGCGCGCTCTACTACCTGCATAACACCAACTACCATTGGCAGGTGTACAACCTGGCGGTAAGCGGCGGGCCGGATCTCTATACCTACGCCTATCGCACCAACGCGCAGTGGGGCACATCCGATGACGTGGAGGTTTCGCTGGCCGCCAATTTCGATGTCGTGCAGCGCTACTGGCGGCAGCGCCACGGACGCAACAGCTTTAACGACGCCGGGATCCTGGCGCGGGCCAATGCCCACGAAGGCACGCACTATGTGAACGCCTACTATGACGGCGTCGACTTCCATTTCGGCGATGGCGATAACACGACCGCTCGTTCGCTGGCTGTGCTGGATGTGGCGGCGCATGAGTTCGCGCACGGCGTGACCGACTACAGCGCAGGCTTGCTCTACAGCTACGAATCCGGCGCGCTGAACGAATCGTTCTCGGACATTTTTGGGGCCTGCGTCGAGTTCTTTGCCCAGCCGGACGGTCGCACGGCCTATCCGGCGGGAACCCCGGGCCAGGCCGATTGGCTGGTGGGCGAGGACTGCTGGCTGCGATCCCCGGCGCTGCGGGATATGCGCAACCCGCGCAACCTCGCCACCGTCGGCGCGGGGAATGGACAGCCCAGCCGCTACAGAGGGACGTACTGGTATGGCGGCAGCAGCGACAATGGCGGCGTCCACCGCAATAGCGGGGTCCAGAACTTTTTCTTCTACCTGTTGTGCGAAGGCGGCAGCGGCGATAATGACGGGGTCGCATACCACGTTACCGGCATCGGGATCACCAACGCGGAGCAGATCGCTTATCGGGCGCTGACCCTCTACTGCACGCCGGTGACCGACTACCGCGCCGCGCGGGCCGCGTGGGTTTCGGCGGCTAACGACCTGAATCCTGCCTGGGCCACGAGCGTGGTGGCGGCCTGGGGCGCCTGTGATGTGGGTTCGCTGGCAGTCACGCCGTCCGCCAACCTCTCGTTCGGTGGTCTGGAGGGCGGCCCATTCCAGCCGACTGCGCAGAGCTATGCCCTGGCCAACGCTGATCCGTCCCCGTGTGGCTGGACGAGTAGCGTGTCGCAGGCGTGGCTGACGCTCTCGCCCGCCAGCGGCACAGTGCCGGCCAGTGGGTCCAGCGAGGTCCAAGTCAGCATCAACAGCGCCGCGGCCACACTGGCGGCCGGCACCTATACGGCTGCCGTGGTCTTCTCCAATACCGTGGATGGCCTGGTGGTCACGAGGACGATCTCCCTGCTGGTGGGCGCACCGGATTCCTTCACGGAACTTTTCAGCGACAATGACAATGATCTCCACAACCTCAGCCTGACGTTTACGCCGGACGGTTCCGCGTCCTACTACACGGTGGGGCGCTGGACGGCCACGAATTTCCCGGTTGATCCGGCTGGTGGTACGCCCCTGAATCTCGCGGATGACGGCTTTACCAACCTCACGCTGACCGGCGGCGCTACGGTCTGGTTGTATGGGACCAACTATGCCGCGTGCTATGTTGGCGCCAACGGTTACATCACTTTCGGCGCCGGCGACACGGCGTTTGCCGAGTCGCTGGAGGCGCACTTCCGCCTGCCGCGCATTGCGGCCCTCTTCGATGACCTGAGCCCGGCGCCGGGGCAGGTGAACTGGAAGCAGTTGGCAGACCGCCTGGCCGTGACGTGGCAGAACGTGCCGCAGTTCGGGCTGGCGGATACCAACAGCTTCCAGATCGAGCTCTTCTTCGACGGCCGCCTCCGGATCACCTGGCTGCAGATTGCGGCGACGGATGGACTGGCCGGGCTGTCGCGCGGACAGAATGTGCCGGCCGAATTCACCGAGTCGGACTTGAGCGGCTACAACCTGGCCCCACCGGACGCGCTGAACGTGCTGACGTTTGGCAGCTACGTGGGCGCCGGCCGGCAGGGCGGCCCCTTCACACCTGCGGGCAAGAGCTACACGTTGACGAACAGCAGCGCTGGCCCGGTGAGTTGGGTGGCCGTCCCCTCGGCCGCATGGCTGACCGCCACACCCGCCTCGGGCACGCTGAGCCCGGGTGCGAGCACGAATGTGACCGTGGCCCCTGATGCCAGCGCGAACGCCCTGCTGTACGGCGTGTACCACGAGACCATGGCGTTTTCCAACAGCGCCAGCGGTGTTGCGAGTGTCCGGTTGGCGCAACTGACCGTCAACCGCTTGCCGGGAGAGATCGAAGTGCTCGATTCGATTGCGCCAGCGACGGATCTGACGCTGGCGTTCAGCAATGTGATTGCCAAGGCGTCCCGGACGGAGACGATCACCATCACCAACCGGTCTGCCACTGGCGTGCTGGTCGTGAGCAACATCTTCCTCGATCTGCCGCATGCTTCCTTCGCGCCCGCCGGGCTGGCACAGGGCGCGGGCGCCGTATCTGCCGCGCCCACCGTGGCCCCCAGCGCGGTCCCTTGCTACGGTATTAGCTTGGCGAGTAATACACTGGTCTCTTTCTCTTCCGATACGCCCGGGAGTCTGACAACGATCAGTACCGTGTCCGGTAATCTCTGGGCGTTAACCTTCCTGGCTAACGACGTCAGCAAACTCTATGCGCTGGATGCCTTAACGGGGCTGAAACTCGTGACGCTGGACATCGTCACCGGCGCGCAGACGACCATCGGCTTGTGCGCGCCCGCCACCAGCCATTACTGGACAGGACTGGCCGGTGCGCCGGATGGGACGCTGTACGCTTCTGCAGTCAATTATGGCGGCACGGCCTCCAAGCTGTATCAGGTGAACCCTGCCACCGGCGACGCCACTTTGATTGGTGACATCAATAACGCGAGCAATATTGTGTCCATCGTGATCAATGCCGCTGGCCAACTGTATGGCGTGGATGTCACCAGCGACAAACTCATTGCGATCAACACCGCCACCGGCGCGGGGACGGTGGTCGGCGGGCTCGGGGTGGATGCCACCAGCCTGGGGGGGATGGCTTTTGATCAGGACAACGGCATCCTCTACTGGGCGGCGTACACCACCGCGGCGGCCCTGCGCGTGATTGACACAACCACCGGCGCCAGCACGCTTGTCGGCGCCTTTCCCGGCGGAGCAATGGAGATGGCGGTGGTCAACGAAGGTGGCAGCGTGTTCCAGTTGCCGAATCTGCCGTCAATGCCGCTGGAGATCTTGCCCGGGCAGTCGGTGACCTTCCAAGTGCAATATGCGCCGCTCATGGTCAAAACCAGGCTCGGCGAAGTCGTCATCCAGAGCAACGACCTGGACGAACCCGAGGTGCGTGTGCAACTGACGGGCGTATGTCGGGCGGACTACTTGCAGGTCTCATCCGCGAGTGCGCTGTCGGCCAGTGGTCATGTAGGGGGTGTTTTCTCGCCCGCCAGCATCAGCTACTCGGTGAGCAATGCCGGCCCGAGCGCGCTCACCTGGACCGCCGTGCACACGCAGGCGTGGGTGAGTGTGACGCCTAATAATGGCACACTGGCTGCGGGGGCCAGCGTCAGCGTGGCGGTGACCATCGCGGCGGCGGCCAACAACTTGTTAGCCGGTGTGTATAAGGACGTCGTGACATTCTCGAACGTGACGTCGGGCGTGGCCACGCAGCAGCGGGCCGTGACATTGCGCGTGACCGGCACACCCCAGATGACCGTGGCGCCTGCCTCGCTGGCCGTGACGCTGGCCTACGGCGCCGCCAGCAACGTGACGTTGCAGGTGGCGAACCAGGCGGGCGCAGATGGCAAACTCGCGTTTGCGCTCGACGTCTGGGAGACAAGTCGCGCCGTGACCGCGCTGGGGGCAGCTTCTTCGGCAGGACTAGGCAGGGCCGATGCCGGCCGGATCGTGGATCCGCTGGCGACGGCCGCCGCGGCGGCTGCGGGGTTCCGTCCGCCGCCCGATCGCGATTTCACCCGGGTGCAGCCGGAGATGGTCTTCACGACGAACCGGCTGCTGGTGCGCTTCGCGCCGGGCACGCCGACCGCGCAACGCGACGCCGCGATCGTGGCGGCTGGTGGCGGCGAGGTGGTGCGTGCCTACCGGATTGTGCCTGGCCTCTGCCTCGTGCAGTTGCCGGAAGGGACGACGGTGGAGGCAGCCCTGGCCCTGTTCAACGGCCAACCGGGAGTCTTATACGCCGAGCCAGACTACGAACGGCATATCGACGCAGACGTCACCAATACAGTGAAATATGTGCTGTACAGCGAGCTGTCAGGGGCGGACAACACGGTGCTGAGCAGCACCACGCCGAACGATCCGTATTTCAGCCAGATGTGGGGGTTGCAATCCATCGCCGCGCCCGACGCCTGGGCCACACAGACCGGCAGCCGCCGCGTCGTGGTCGCGGTGATCGACTCCGGCATCGATTACAACCACCCGGACCTGGCGGCCAATATCTGGACCAATCCCGGCGAGATCCCGAACAACGGGATTGACGACGACGGCAACGGCTACGTCGATGATGTCCATGGCTACGACTTTGCCAATGATGACGGCAATCCGTGGGCCGATCTCTTCCCCAATCATGGTACCGCCGTGGCCAGCACCATCGGCGCCGTGGGGAATAACGGACGCGGCGTGGCCGGCGTCTGCTGGCAGACGAGCATCATGGCGCTGAAGATCTTCATTCGCGATCCGCGCAACGGCATGGGCTATGCCCGTACGGCGGATGCGATTGCCGCCCTGGAATACGCCACCCTGATGGGGGCGCGGCTGACGTGTAACTCCTGGGACGGCGGCGGCTACGACCAGTCGCTGAAGGATGCGATTGACGCGGCCGGCGCGGCCGAGGTCGCCGTCATTGCGACGTCTTCTGATGACTACTGGGTAGGCCATAACACTGACCTCGTCTACCCCTGCTATCCTGCCTGCTACGATTCGAGCAACATTATCTCCGTGATTGCCTCGGATGCGAGTGACGCATTATGGAACTCCAATTATGGGTTAACCACCACGGACCTTGCGGCGCCGTGTTATTCCTATTGCAGCATGCCGAACAATGGCTATGAGATGGTCGGCGGGGTCTGGGTGGCCACGGCGTATGCGGCGGGCGCGTATGCGCTGCTGCTGAGCGCCAACCCTGATTTGACGGTGCGCGAAGCCAAAGCCGCGCTGATGGACACCGTGGACCCCATCGCGGGGCTCTCCGGCTTATGCGCCTCGGGCGGCCGACTGAACGTGGCGCGCGCATTGCGGAAGGGCGGCGTGACCTGGCTCTCCGTGGCGCCCGATGGGGCCACCGACGTGGTGCCCGGTGCCACGGTCCCGTGCACACTGCACTTCGATGCGGCGGCCATGGAGGCTGGCACCTATGCCGGTCAGGTAATCGTGACGGGCAACGATCCGCTCCATCTGTCGGTAACGGTGCCGGTGACCCTGACGGTGCTGCCGGAGAGTCTGGGCATTTCGCCCGGCGGTATCGCCACGAACAGCGGCACGCTGGGCGGGCCCTTCACCCCCGGGGCCCAGATATACACACTGACCAACCGCACCAGTGCGCCGCTGAACTGGACGTTGAACCACATGCAGGCGTGGCTGAGTCTCAGCGCCAGCAGCGGTGCGCTGGCGGCCTACGGCTCACAGACGATTACCGCCACGGTCAACGTGGCGGCCAGCCTGCTCTACCCGGGCTACCATACGGATATCCTGAACTTCTCCAATGCCACCAGCGGTGCGGTGCAGCACCGCATGTTCGAGCTGGCGGTGCAACCAGCGCCCCTGGAGACGATCCACTATATCCCGCTGAACACCAACCCGGGGTGGAGCTGCGAAGGGCAGTGGGCCTTTGGACAACCGCAGGGCCGGGAGGGCGACCCCGCCTCCGGCCACACCGGCAATAACGTCTTCGGCTATAACCTGGCGGGCACGTACAGCAGCGACATGCCGGCCTACTACCTGACGTCTACTGCGTATGACTGCACCGGCTACAAGAACGTGAAGCTGAACTTCTGGCGCTGGCTGGGGGTCTGGTTTTCCGGCTGGTATCAAATCCAAGCCACGGTAGAGGCCAGTAATGACGGCGTCCACTGGGTGATGGTCTGGAACTGCTCCGCTGATTATGCGCCCATCGAGGACACCTACTGGCGACAGGTGCAGTACGACATCTCCGAGGTGGCTGATGGCCAGCCGCGCGTCTATTTGCGCTGGAGCATGGGGCCTCATCTTTCTGAGGCACTGCGTTGCGGCTGGAATATTGACGACATTGCGCTGCTCGGCGAGCGGGCGGACCGGATGGTGGTCCTGCCGTTGACGGATTTCGCGGCGCGCGGCTGTGAGGGCGGGCCGTTCGCGCCCGCCACGAATTCCTACACACTCGTAAACCTGAGCACCAGCAACGCTATGGCATGGACCGCCACGTCGACGCAAGCCTGGCTTACGGTGACGCCGGCCAGTGGCACGCTCGACGTCGGCGCCACCACCACGGTCAGCGTGGCGGTCAACGCCGCGGCCGCCACGCTGGCGGTTGGCACGTATGTGGATAGCGTCGTGATCTCCAACCAGGTCACCGGGTTTGTGCAAAGGCGCAGTGTGCAGCTCGAGGTTCTCCCGGTTCCGGGTGAGATTGCCGTGACCGACTCGGTCAGTCCAGCGGATGACCGGAAGGTGCCGTTTGGTGACGTGATCGTAGGCCTGTCGCAGACACAACGCGTCACCATCACAAACGCCGATTTGACCCACACGCTGGTGGTGACCAATCTCCAGCTTTGCCCGGCCGCGCCGTCCTCCTACCCGTCGATCGCCGGTGTCACCCATGCTCCCAGCCAGGTACTTTGCTATGGCGTGGATCTTTCGCGCGGCAAGCTGGTGTCATTCTTCTCCGACACCCCCTCGATGCAGACTGACATTGGCGATTGCGCGAACAGTCTGTATGCCTTGGAGTTCCTGAATGGTGATTTCCGCAAACTCTATGCGCTGGATAATGCCACCAAGGAACTTGTGACCCTCGACACGGCCACTGGCGCGAGGACCGTCATTGGCGCCTGCGTGCCGGCGGGCGGCGGCGAGACGTGGACCGGGCTGGCCGCCTCGCCGGATGGCGTGCTCTATGCCTCTGCGGCGGGTGCCTATAATTCGCCGCTGTACACCATTGATCCTGCCTCCGGTGCGGCTACCCAGGTGGGCGACATAGGCTATTCGTTCTGCGTGATTGCCATTGCGATGAACGCCGCCGGCCAACTGTACGGCGTGGAGGTGAATAGGGACAACCTCCTGTCCATTAACCCCGCCACGGGCGCAGGCACCGTGATTGGCACGCTGGGCGTTGACGCCAATTACGCGCAGGGGATGGATTTTGATGAGGAGAGTGGCGTGCTCTATTGGGCGGCCTGCACGGTAGACGACGGCGGCGCGGCCTTGCGCGTGATTGACACGACCACGGGCGCCAGCTCCCTGGTGAGCGGCTTTCCTAATGGTTCGGAAATGGAAATGGCGATCGCCGCGGGCGGGGGCGCGTTTCAGCTCTTGCATTGGCCGACCCTGCCATACACCCTGGCACCCGGCGCGGCGCTCACCCTGGACATCCGCTACCAGCCCACGACCGTGCGCAGCAATCGCGCGGCGCTGGTTATCAGCAGTACCGACCTAAGTGAACCGACTGTGCGGGTGGAGTTGAGCGGCAACAGCATGCGGGATTATCTGCGCGTTGCGCCCACCAACGCCTTCGTGGCGTCCGGGCATCATGGCGGGCCGTTTGCACCGGCGAGCGCCGTCTATGCGCTGAGCAATGCCGGCCCCGTGGCCGTGCAGTGGTCGGCCAGCTGCACGCAGAACTGGCTGAGCCTGACCCCGGCCAGCGGCACGCTGGCCGCCGGTGCCACGACCACGGTCACCGTGGCCTTTACCGCCGCGGCGGAGAGCCTGTCTTCGCGCACGCATACGGCGCAGGTGCTCTTTTCCAATCTCACCACCACAATCCAGAGCCAGGCGCTGTCGGTCGGGCTCACGGTCTTTACCACGCCTTCCATCCAGGTAGGGCCGTTGGCCCTGGTGGTCACCAATCGCGTGGGGCAATCGGCCAAGCGCGTGCTGACGATCAGCAATGCCGCGGGCGCCGATGCCCCGCTGGATATGCAGCTCTATGCGTATGAGACCGGCCGGGGGAGCGCATCGCTAGCCGGTGGTGTCGAGGCGCTGGCGTCGGACGCCGATCCCTTGGCTGTGGCCGCAGCGGCGGCCAGGAGCTTCCGTCCGCCCGTGGGGCGCGACTTCACGCAGCTTCAGCGGGACGTCGCCTTCAAGGCGGGTCGCCTGCTGGTGCGCTTCGAGCCGGGGGCCACCGGTCAGGCGCGGGCCAGCGCCTTGCAGGGTGCGGGTGGCGGCACGGTCGTGCGGGAGTACACCCTGGTCCCGGGGCTCTGCACGGTGGATTTGCCACCCGGCCAGAGCGTCGCTGCTGCGCTGCGGACCTTTAACGGCCAGAGCGGCATCCTGTACGCCGAGCCGGTTTATGCCGTGCATGTCGACGCCACACCCAATGACACCCGCTTCGCCGAGTTGTGGGGGATGAATAATATTGGCCAGACCGGCGGCACGACGGATGCCGACATCGACGCCACCGAGGCTTGGAATGTGAAAACCGGCAGCCGCAATATCGTGGTGGCGGTCATCGATACCGGCGTGGACTACACCCACGTGGACCTGGCGGCTAACATCTGGACCAACCCGGGTGAGATCCCGGATGACGGCCTGGATAACGATGGCAACGGGTTTATTGACGATGTGCATGGCTGGGACTTCTGCAACGACGACAACGATCCCATGGACGACTTCAACCCCGTCTATCACGGCACGCATGTCGCCGGCACGATCGGGGCCGTGGGCAACAACGGCATCGGCGTGGCGGGTGTCTGCTGGAACGTACGAATCATGGCGCTTAAGTTCATCGACAACACGGGCAATGGCTACACCGATGACGGCATCGCCGCAATTGAATATGCCACACGCATGCGTGCGAAACTCACCAGCAACTCCTGGGGCGGCTCCGGCTATAACCAGGCGTTGAAAGATGCCATTGACGCTGCGGGCGCCGCGAACATCGCCTGCATCGCCGCGGCCGGAAATTCGTACCTGGATGCGGATTCCTTCCCCAACTATCCGGCGTGCTACGATTCCGCCAATATCATCTCCGTGGTGGCCACCGATCACAATGACGCGAAGCCGGCTTTCTCTTCCTATGGACTGACCAGCACGGATCTCGGTGCCCCGGGTGTTAATATCCTCAGTTGCAAGCCGGGCAACAGCTACCAACTGCTCAGCGGCACCTCGATGGCTACGCCGCATGTGGCCGGGGCGTATGCGCTGTTGCTCAGCGCCAACCCCGCGCTGCCGGTGGCGCGGGTCAAGGCCGCGCTGCTGGATACCGTGGATCCGATCCCGGCCTTGACTGGCCTGTGCGTGACCGGCGGCCGGCTCAATGTGTCCAAGGCCCTGGCCCGGGTTGGGTCACCGTGGCTCACGGTGGATCCGGGCAACGCCAGTGACGTGGCGCCTGGTGGCGCCACGTATGTCACGGCGTTCTTTGATGCCAGCACGGCCACGCCGGGCAGTTACACGGGCGTCGTGGAGATTGCCTGCAACGACCGCGCCACACCGACCATCAAACTGCCGGCCGTGATGGTGGTGCTGGCGGACTATCCGCTGGCGCCGACGGGCTTGACCGCCACGGCCTCAGCCACCAATCGTATCGAGCTGGCTTGGACGGATAACGCCAGCAATGAGACCGGCTACGTGGTGTACCGTTCTCCCGACAGCCACGCCTGGATGCTGGTGACGCTCACTACCGCCAACGCCACCAACTGCAGTGACAGTGCGCTGGCCACGAACACGCTCTACTACTACCGCGTGGCCGCCAGTAATGCGGCCGGCCTTTCGGCGTACTGCTTTGCCACAGGCATGACGTGGTCGGCGTATGAACAATGGCGCCACGGCTATTTCAGCGGCCTGTTGTTGGCCAATGCGGCCATCAGCGGCGCCACCGCCGACCCGGATCACGATGGGCTGAACAACCAGCAGGAGTATTGGGCGGGTACGGATCCGACCAATGCAAGCTCATGCTTAACGATCGAGGCGTTCACCAACAACCCGGTGGCGGTCGGTGGCGGGTTTGTGGTGAGCTGGCAGAGCGTGGAGGCGCGGGTCTATGCCGTACAGGCCGCCACGAATCTGATAACCGGCTTTACCAACCTGGCCACCGGTCTGTTGGCCACACCACCGCTGAATATCCACACCGATACCACGGTCAACGCGTGGCAGATGTTCTACCGTGTGTGGGTGGATATCGAAAACTAGAGCGGGACCTGCGGGACCGCTGTTGGGTCGGTCTGAATACGCCTTGGCGCAGCGGGTGCGCAGCCCCGGCCCGCCCCGGGCCGAGGGCGGAATGCGGGCTTGGGTTTGGATGAGCTTTGTGTGCGCTGGGCTCGGGGCGAGCGGTTCGACGTTGCTCACCGCATCCTGCCCGCGCTACTGGC
>SESE01001019.1_pt1 | contig 11586 bp, 12 predicted proteins | sample 3171371 | NCBI WGS metagenome assembly SESE01 (sample SAMN06051881, study PRJNA518727) | freshwater metagenome | biome: subpolar coniferous forest; feature: holomictic lake; material: water; isolation source: holomictic Lake 442, 13 m depth | place: Canada: near Kenora, Ontario | collected...
CCTGGACTGCCACCTGATGATCGTGGAGCCCCTGCGCTTCGCCGCCGAGTTCGTGAAGGCGGGTGCCGGCTGGGTGAGCGTCCACCAGGAGGCCGATCCCCATCTGCACCGCACCCTGGCGGCCATCCGGCAGGCGGGCGGCAAGGCCGGCGTGGTGCTGAATCCCGGCACGCCGGTGGAGACCCTGGTGGACCTCGTGGGCGACTTCGACTTTGTGCTGCTCATGAGCGTGAACCCCGGCTTCGGTGGTCAGAGCTTCATCCCCAGGGTGATGGACAAGGTGAGGCGCCTGGATGCCCTGCGGACCGAGCGCGGCCAGCCCTTTTTCATCCAGGTGGACGGCGGTGTGAGCTTCCAGAACGCGACCGCCCTCGTCCAGGCCGGTGCCGACTGCCTGGTGGCCGGCAACGCCGTGTTCAAGGCCCAGGATCCAAAGCAGGCCGTCGCCGACCTCCTCAGCGCAATGGCGCAAGGCCGCACAGCCTGAGCTTGGCCGCCCGCGGCAGCCGCTTGATCAGCCGTTCCCGCCGCAGAGCCTCGGCCTTCGTGGCACAGGCCTCTCGGTAGACGACCTCCAGTGGGCCTCGGCCCCGGGTGTACTTGGCCCCTTTGCCGGATCGGTGCTGCTCCAGGCGCGCCTCCACATCGAGGGCCAGGCCGCAGTAGAGCGTGTGGTCACCGCAGCGGAGCAGATACACAAACCAGATCGGAGTCGGCATCAGGGTTTCAGCCCCAGGATGGCGCGGAGGCGCGCCTCGGCGTCCGGCCGCCCATTGCCCCGGGGCATCCGAAACACCAGCAGCACCGAACCGCGGCCACCCGCCACCCAGGCACTGGTGGCCGCGGGATCACCCAGGACGGAGGCAGTAGCGGTCTTGAACCACCAGCTGTCCTGGCCTAGCAGTTCCTTCACCTCGACCCACCGGCCGGCGAGGAACCGCTTCCCGAAGACCACCACTTCGGCCTGTTGCGGTTCCAGGAGCCAGTGGAGAAAGGCTTCGGGGCTGCTGCGGAGGAGGTCGCCAGCGCCGAGCCAGGACGCCGTAAAGACGGGCATGGTCTCGCCAGCGGGGAGGCGCCGGCCAAGGAAGGGCCGGAAGACCTCCTCTAGTCGAAGGCGCGCAGCGGCGTCGCCATAGTCCCGCTGCCAGCGCAGCCGTGCATCGGCGGTCCAGGCCAGGAAGGCCGGCTCGCAATCCGCCTGGAGCGCCTGGCCGAGGCTGAGGCGACCATGGGCCTTGCCGTGCCCGCTGGCGGTTGGTTCCTTGCAGCGGAACTCCACCCCCATGGCTGCCCAGTCAGCCCCTTCCATCCGCATCCAGACCAGCTTGGCAAGGCCGCCCATGGGGCCCTCCGTACGGCTATCACCGTAGCTTCGGACCTCCTCGCCAATGGCGATGGCGAGGCCCTCACCAGGCCGCAGGAGCGGCAGCAACAGCGTCGATTCCCGGCTGGCCTGGGCCGACTGAGCCAGCATGGGCAAGAAGGCCAGCAGCGCGGCAACCGCGGCCCGGATGAGTGGTCGCCTCATGCCCTGCCCTGTGTCCACATCGAACCTCCACTACAGGGGGATCCTAGCAAGAATCAGCGGTGCCGACCGGCCGCCCTGCCAGACTGCTGTCATGTCGGACCGCCGCGTGCTCGTGAACCTCCGGGGACTGCTGACCCCTGATCCCGCCCACAACTGGGCGGTGAACCGGATCCCAGACGCCGCCCTGGCCCTGGAGGGTGAACGCGTCGCCTGGCTTGGCCGGGCCGTAGACCTGCCCGCCACCTGGACCAGTGCTCCCAAATTGGATGGGGGTGGCGCCTGGGCCACCCCAGGCTTTGTCGATCCCCACACCCATCTGCTGTTCGCAGGGAATCGCACGGGTGAGTTCAATCGGCGGCTCCACGGTGTCACTTATCAGCAGCTCGCGGCTGAAGGCGGTGGCATTCGCGAGACAGTGCGGGCCACCCGCAATGCCACTGTGAGCGAACTCGTTGCTCTCGGTGAGGCAAGGCTCCAGGTCTTCCGTGCGCGGGGCGTGGTGCACCTCGAGTGCAAGACTGGCTACGGCCTGGAACTTGAAGCGGAAGCCCGCCTCTTGGCCGCCTATGCGGAGCTGCAGCGGCGCCAATGGAGCCTGGATGTGACCCTGCTCCCAGCCCATGATCTGGCACCGGAGTTCAGTGGCGATGCCGAGGCCAATGCCCGGGCCGTGGCCACTCAGTGGCTGCCGGAGTTGGTGCGGCGCCAGCCAGGCGTGGCGACCTTCTGCGATGTGTTCGTCGAAGCCGGGGTCTTCAGTGTGGACCAGGGCCGCCGCATCTTCGCGGCCGGGCAGCGGCTGGGACTTGCGCCCCGCGTCCATGCAGACGAGCTCTCCTGGACCGGCGGCGCCGAGCTGGCCGCGGAGCTGGGTGCCACCAGCGCCGATCACCTCATGTTCTGCAGCGATGCTGGCATGCGGGCCATGGCTACGGCGGGGGTCACGCCGGTGCTGCTCCCAGGCACGACACTGTTCCTGGGCATGCGCGACTGGGCCCCGGCACGCCAGTTGATCGAAGCGGGCTGCGCCGTTGCACTGGCGACCGACTTCAACCCTGGCTCGTGCCCCTGTGTCGATCCGCTCACGATCCTGCGCCTGGGCTGCCTGCAATTGCGCATGACCTTCGAAGAGGCCTTCACCGCCATGACCCTCCACGCCGCCCGCAGCCTGCACCGCGCTGATCTCGGCCACCTGCACCCCGGTGCCCGCGCCGAGGTGCTGCTGTGGGATCTGGAGGAACCCCTTGAGCTGGTGTATTGGGTAGGCGAGCCCTTCCGGCCGAGATACCTGCCGGACGGGAGCCACTAACGTCAGCCGAAAAGGGTGCGAACAAGGTCTGGAACCGCAGATGACCCAGATTTCGCAGCTGCGCATTCCCTTGGGGTGCACGGCTTGGCCCCCTTGCCGGTCACAAGGCCCGCACCGAAGGCCCGATACCATCTGTGCCATCTGCGTCATCTGCGAATAGATAGCCTTTCGTTTGATTAGCAAACAAAAGCCCCGGGCGGATTCCCGGGGCTGCATTCGCTTGGTGCGTTGGGGCCTACTGCTCGGGACGCCGCGAGGCCTCCTGCACGATGTGGTAGATCCGTTCCTTGGCGCGCAGCTTGGTCTTCTTTAGTTCCACCTCTTCGAGGGATTCCTTGGCGGAGAGGCTGGGCTTCTTCTGGAGATCACCCAAGCGCGAATCCGCGGCCTTGTGTTCCTCCATGAGCTTCCTGAATTCGAAGTGCTCCTTCAAGAGACGCTCTTGAAGTTCGGGGCGCAAAAAATCCATGCATCCTCCATAGCTGGGCGGAACCGGTTCAGGCACCGCAGGGTGATCGGGTGGACCAAGGGTAGGACCGCCCCACCGCCCGTCAAGGGCAATTCGATGAATGCCCCGAAATACTTCACCTGAAGACACTTCCATGCGATCCTCCTGCCGTGTCAGTAATTATTGATGGATTGGTCCTCCAGCGAATGGACGGGGCCCGGCTGCTCGGGCCCCTGAACCTGACTCTGGCTCCAGGCAGCCGGCTCGGTCTGGTAGGCGAGAGCGGTTCCGGGAAGAGCCTGCTGGTGCAGGCTCTCTTCGGCGTGCTGCCCCCAGGCGTGCGCCAAATGGGGGGCACTATCACGGCCTTCGGGACCGCGATGGCGCGACCTGGTCCGGACCGTGACCGCGTCCGGGGCGCCCGCCTGGCCTGGGTGCCCCAAGATCCGCTTCAGGCCCTGAATCCTCTTCTTACCCTGGGCGAGCACCTGGCCCTCCTGCCCGGGATCCACCGCGGGGAATCGCCCCAGGAGGCTCTGGCCCGGTTGGCTCCGATGCTGACCCAGCTGGGTCTGCCGGGTGGCCCCTTCCTCGACCGCTTCCCTCACCAGGCCTCCGGTGGCCAGCGGCAGCGGATCGCCCTGGCCCTGGCCCTCAGCTGTGACCCAGAGGTGCTCGTGCTGGACGAACCCACCACGGCCCTGGATCCAGCATCCCAGCGGGCCTATGTGGATCTTATCCTCGAGTTGCAGCAGCAGCGTGGCCTGGGCTTCCTGTGGATCACCCATGACCTGCCCCTGGTTGCAGCGGTCTGCGACCAGGTCCTGGTGCTCTACGGTGGCGAACCCCTGGAAGCCGGACCGGCGGCCCAGGTGCTGGGCCAGCCGCGCCATCCCTATACCACCCGGCTCCGGGACGCCGCGCAGCACCGCCCATCGGAGGATGGCGGGTTTCTGGCGGCACCAGGAGAGCGCCCTGAGGGTTGCCCCTTCCGCCCCCGGTGCCTCCGGAGACAGACCAGTTGTGCCACTTGGCGGCCCTGGCGGGGATCCCTGGAAAATGGTCTGCGCTGCGAGCGGCCCCTCGGGGACTAGGACTAACCAGGGTCCATTGTTTTCAGTATTTTCCACTCTGGTAGCGGCCGAAGACCCGCGTCTGGAAGACTGACCCCGCCCATGAGACCATGGCCTGCAAGGTGCCGCAGTCTGCGGGCCCCGATCAAAGGCTTCCCATGCTGACCTTGCCCCTGATGCGCGCCCTCACCTTCGATGATGTCCTGCTCACGCCGGGCTATTCGGAGGTTCATCCCAACCAGGTGGATCTCAGCACCAGGCTGGCGAAGGACATCGGCCTGCGCATCCCCCTGATTTCTGCAGCTATGGACACAGTCACTGAAAGCCGTATGGCCATCGCCCTCGCCCAGTTGGGTGGCATCGGCGTCATCCACAAGAGCCTCAGTCATGAGCGTCAGGCCGAGGAGGTTGACAAGGTGAAACGCAGCGAATCCGGCATGATCACTGATCCCATCACCATCGGACCAGACGCGCCCATTCGGGAAGCCGAGGCTCTGATGGCGAAGTTCCGCATCAGCGGCGTGCCCGTGGTGGAAGGTCACAGGCTGGTGGGCATTCTCACGAACCGGGACCTGCGTTTCGAAACCCGCTGGGACATTCCCGTGAGCGAAGCCATGACCAAGGACAACCTGGTCACGGTCCCCGTGGGCACCACGCTGCAGGAGGCCCGCGCCATCCTGCAGAGGCACCGCATCGAGAAGTTACTGGTGGTGGATGGCCAGGGGCAGCTCAAGGGTCTCATCACCGTGAAGGACATCGAGAAGTCCATCGAATACCCCAATGCCTGCAAGGACGGTTTTGGTCGGCTCCGGGTGGGTGCCGCCGTGGGCGTGGGTAAGGACCTGCTGGACCGGGCTGCTGCGCTGGTGGAGGCCCAGGTTGATTTGCTCTGCCTGGACAGCTCCCACGGCCACAGCCAGGGCGTCATCGATGCCGTGAAGGTCCTGAAGCGGACCTATCCCAACCTGCCCCTGCTCGCGGGCAACGTGGCCACCTACCAAGGCGCCAAGGACCTGGCCAACGCCGGGGCCGATGCGGTGAAGGTGGGCATCGGACCCGGCTCGATCTGCACCACCCGCATCGTGACCGGCGCCGGGATGCCCCAGATCACCGCTGTATCCGAGGCCAGCCGCGCCTGTCGGGAGGCCAGCATCACCTGCATCGCCGATGGCGGCATCAAGTTCAGCGGGGATGTGGCCAAGGCCATCGCCGCTGGCGCCGATGCAGTGATGATCGGCAGCCTCTTTGCCGGCACGGACGAGGCCCCGGGCGAAACGATCTTCTACGGCGGCCGCACCTTCAAGGCCTACCGCGGCATGGGCAGCCTGGGCGCCATGAAGCAGGGCAGCAAGGACCGCTACTTCCAGGAGGGCAAGGAGGACACCAAGCTCGTGCCCGAAGGCATCGAAGGCCAGGTGCCCTACAAGGGCCGCATGGGCGATCTGGTCACCCAGCTCATGGGTGGCCTGCGAGCCGGCATGGGTCTCAGCGGCGGCACCAGCATCCCCGACTTCCAGCAGAAGGCCACCTTTGTTGAGATCAGCGGCGCCGGCCTCCGGGAAAGCCATGCCCACGACGTCATGATCACCAAGGAAGCGCCAAACTATCGGACGGAGTAGGGAAAAGCCTTTGCCACCAAGGCACCAAGACAGCAGGAAAAGCAGGCGCTGCCTTGGGAGTCCTTGGTGTCTTGGTGTCTTGGTGGTTAGATTTTTCTTGATCCTTAGCCTGCCCGGAGCCTCCCATGCTGCTGCTCGTGAAAAATGTCCGCCTGGTGGACCCTGCTCAGGCCCTGGATGGCCCAGGGGCGCTGCTGGTGGAAGATGGGAAGGTGCTTGCCATCGGGGCCGATGCGGCACGGCACCCCCAGGCAGCGGGCGCGGAGGTGCTGGAGGGCGGCGGAGCTGTGCTGGCACCGGGCCTGGTGGACCTGCATGTGCACTTCCGGGAGCCAGGCCAGACCCGCAAGGAGTGCATTGAAACTGGTGGCCGCGCGGCGGTGGCGGGGGGCTTCAGCTCCGTCTGCGCCATGGCCAACACCAAGCCCGTGAATGACAACGTGGCCATTACGGAGATGATGCTCAGCCGAGCGGCGAAGGCCGGACAGTGCCGCTACTTCCCCATCGGCACGGTGAGCCGGGATATGAAGGGCGAGGAGCTCGCCGACATGGGCACCCTCAAGGCCGCGGGCTGTGTGGCCTTTTCCGACGATGGCCTGCCGGTCTCCAACGCGTCTCTCATGCGGCGGGCGCTGGAATACACCCGCTGGCTGGAGGTTCCTGTGGTGGCTCACGAAGAGGACCGGGAGCTGGCCGGAAAAGGCTACATGCACGAAGGCGCGGTGAGCGCTTCCCTGGGCTGCCTGGGCATCCCTGCTGCCGCGGAGGAGGCCATGGTGGCCCGGGACATCGTCCTCGCCGAGCACACGGGTGGCCACCTCCACTTGGCCCACTTGAGCACCCGGGGGTCCCTGCGCATGGTGCGCGAGGCCAAGAGCCGAGGTCTGGCGGTCACCTGCGAGGTGACGCCCCACCACTTCGCGCTGTCGGACAAGGAACTCATGAAGTTCGATGCGGACTTCAAGATGAACCCGCCCCTGCGCACCGAGGCCGATATCCAGGCCATCCTGGAGGCCTTGGCGGACGGCACCGTGGATGCCATCGCCACGGATCACGCTCCCCACGGCTGGGATGACAAGGAAGTGGAACTGCCTGTTGCTGCCTTTGGTGTGATTGGCCTGGAAACCGCCCTGCCCCTCACCCTGGAGCTGCTGGTAAACCGGCAGGTCATCAGCCTGACGAAGGCCATCAGCCTGTTGAGCTGGGAGCCAGCCAAAGTCTTCCACCTCGACCGCCAGGGCATCGGCAGTCTGAAGCCCGGCGCGCCCGCCGACTTCGTGCTCTTCGATCCAGCCGCCAAGATCCAGGTGGACCGGTCCTTCATCCAGTCCAGGTCCTACAACACACCGTTCAAGGGCTGGAGCCTCCCGGGGCGGATCCTCGGCACCTGGGTGGGGGGCAGGCGCGTCTGGGGCTGAGAGGCGACCTGTGAACCGGGCCCAGCGAACGGCCCTGTCGATCTACTTGGTCTGCATGGCCATGCTTCTGGCCATGGTCTTCTTCCTCATCGCACCCTTCCTCGCGAAGGTCTCCGGCCTAGGCCTGACGCCGACCAGCAGGGTGTTGCTGGCGCTTGCCGCCCTGGCCGGGGGCTGGGCCGGGGTGACGATCGTCCGGGACCCGGACCCCCTGGGTCGCCTGAGCAAGGTCATCTCCGCCAGACCCAATAGCGGTAGCCAAGGGGTTCGCTCGGCCCCTGCCGAAGCCCTCGTCACCGCGGCCCCGGATGAGGTTGCCCAGAAGGCGATTGTTCCGAAGTAACGGTCGCATCCGCCGGAGGATCCCAAAGATGACAGCCCCAGCCGCCCCGGTTCCACCTGCCGGCACCCCCTTCCCGGATGCCGCCCGCGCGGCCCTGGAGCAGGGCCGCAAGCTAGAGGCCGTAAAACTCGTCAGGGAGTCCCGCGGCACCGACCTGAAGGAAGCCAAGGAGCAGGTTGAAGCCTTCATTGCCGGGCAACCCCATCTCCAAGCGAAGTTCGCTGCGGACTATCAGGCCACCCGGCGGGGGTGCGTGCTTTCCCTGCTCATCGTGATCGGATTGCTGGTGGCAGCTTTCCTGCTGCTCACGAAAAATGGCTGATATTGAATTCCTGAAATCATCTCTACCCCGGCCTCACGGAGCCTAACAATGGTCACAAAGGAAGCACTGGCGACATTCCTGGCAGCGGAATTCCCGCAGAGCAAGGCCACCGTGGAAGCGCTGGGCAAGGATTCCGCCACCGTTCGGCATCGCGTGGGCGTGGATGAACTGCGGCCGGGAGGAACAGTCTCGGGGCCGGTCATGATGGCTGTGGCGGACGTGGCCCTGTACTCAGCGATTCTGGGCCGCATCGGCATTGTGCCGATGGCCGTGACCACCAGCCTGTCCATCAACTTCCTGCGCAAGCCCTCGGCGGATGCCGACATCCTGGGCGTCTGCAAGCTCCTGAAAGTGGGCCGCACCCTGGCGGTGGGCGAGGTCGTCATCTACTCCGAAGGAAGCGACGAGCCCGTCGCCCACGCCGTGGGCACCTACGCCATCCCGCCGAAGCGGAAATCCTGAGCGGCGGCTGGTCCAGGCGGAGCCCCGCCGAATCCTTCACCAGGGGTCATTCCCCGGGTGCGGGATCCAAGGCTGGCTCGTAGGCCACAGCCCGGTTGCGGCCGCTGCGTTTGGCCGCGTACAGTGCCGTGTCCGCTGCTGCAACGAGGGCTTCCCCGGCGGCCCCGTCTCCAGGGAAGGTGGCCGCGCCGATGCTGATGGTCACTGGGATCTCGGCTCCGGCAGGGGTCACCACGGGCGCGGATGCCACCAGCAAGCACAGGCGTCCGGCGATCACTTGGGCACCGCGGGAGTCCGTCTCGGGAAGCATGGCGACGAATTCCTCGCCACCGTAGCGCGCTAGGCAGTCGGCCGTGCGGAAGTCATCTGCGAGCCTCCTTGTGATGGTTCGCAGGACCTCATCTCCAGCCTGGTGACCGTATTGGTCGTTCACCTTCTTGAAGTGGTCGAGGTCGAGCATCAGCACCGAAAAGACCAGGCCGTACCGCTGCGATCGGTCCACCTCTCCCTTGAGTCTCCGCTCGAACTCCTGGCGGGTTAGCATTCCGGTCAGGCCGTCGCACTCGATCTTCGCGGCCATCACATTCAGCGTCCTGGCCAGATGCCCGAACTCGTCCACGCGCTCCAGGTCCACGCGAAAGGAGTGGTCCCCCTGGCTGAACCGGAGCAGGCCCTCCTCCAGCACCTGGATGGGGGTGATGATGGAACGGGACAGGAGATAGCTGGTGATGAGCATCGAGAGGAGGGCGAGCAGGAAGATAACCGCCAGGAACAGCATCGCGTTCCGCTGCACCCGATGGGCCTCCGACTCGAAATGCTTGATGTCTTGACTGATGGCCAGGCAGAGGTGGTCCAGGGCGCTGACGGTGTGGTCGATGTGCTGGTCGAACACCTTCATGTGGGCTCCGGCCTCGTGGTTTCCCACCGGTTTCTCCACCGAAAAGAGCAATAGACCGTGGGACTGGGCCTTCAACCAGGCCTCCAGGGACTCCAGGACCAGCGACCGCGTGCGGGCCTGGTCCATTACGCGGGACTGCTTGATCGAGGTGAAGACGTCATCTACCTGCTGCTGCAGCTGAGTGAACAGGACCCGCTCGGAGGCGCTTCCCTGGATCAGGAAGTCGTTCGGCGGCATGGCCGCCTGGAGGACGAGGTTCTGCAGGCGCATGACGGGCTGGAGCGCCTCCTGCTCCGTCCGGACGAGGTCTTCCAGCCCCCTGACGATGCTTCGCGAGGAGAGGTAGCTGCTCACGCCCAGGGCCGCCAAGGGCGCCAGCATGAGCCCCAGACCCAGCCCCAGCCGAAGGCGGATGGATCCTTTCAAGTACTCCTGTAGGCTCTTCATCGACACAACCCCTGCGCGGAGCCGGGGCAGCCGCTCGGAAACCTATCGGAACCAGGCGGGAGCGGGTTGATTCCGGGGGGGGTGCGCCGTGCCATCGGGGCACTCCGAGGCCTCCCCCAGCGCGAGCTAGAGCGTCTTCATATCCAGGACGAAGCGGTAGCGGACATCGTTCTTGAGCATGCGTTCGTAGGCCTGGTTCACCTGCTGGACCGGGATGAGCTCGATCTCGGAAACGATGCCGTGTTCAGCGCAGAAGTCGAGCATCTCCTGGGTCTCCTGGATGCCGCCAATGAGAGAGCCGCTGAGCACCTTGCGGCCAAAGATCAGCGACCCGGCGGCCACGGGTGTGGGTTCCGGGGGCACCCCGAGCAGCACCATGGCGCCCTCGATGCGAAGCAAGCCCAAGTATTTGTTGTAGTCATGGGGGGCAGAGATGGTGTCGATGAGCAGATCGAACTGCCCCGCCAGCCGCTTGAAGGTGGCGGGATCCGAGGTCAGTCCGAAATGCTGAGCGCCCAGCTTGCGGGCATCGGCCTCCTTGGCTTGGGAGGTGCTGAGCATGGTGACTTCAGCGCCCATGGCGGCAGCGATCTTGACGGCCATATGGCCCAGACCACCCAGACCCACCACACCAACCTTGTCACCGGCCTTGGTCTTCCAGTGGCGCAGGGGGGAATAGGTGGTGATGCCAGCGCAGAGCAGCGGTGCAGCGCCAGCGAGGTCGAGCTTGGGGGAAATTTTGAGCGTGAAGGCCTCATCGACCACAACGCTGGAAGAGTAGCCACCGTAGGTCAGGGTCTTCCGATCCATCTCGGTGCCGTTGTAGGTGAAGGCGGAACCCTTTTCGCAGAACTGCTCAAGGTTCCGCTGGCAGCTGGAGCACGTGCGGCAGCTGTCCACCATGCAGCCGACCCCCGCTAGGTCGCCAACCTGGAAGCCATGGACCTGGGCACCTACCGCAGTGACGCGACCCACGATTTCATGCCCGGGCACCATCGGATACTTGGCACCGCCCCACTCATCCCGCACCTGATGGATGTCGGAATGGCAGATGCCGCAGTAGGCGATCTCGATCTGCACATCCCGGGGCCCCACCACCCGGCGCTCGATGGTATGGGGCACCAGATCGGCCCCCGAGGAGAAGGCGGCGTAGGCTTTAGCGACGGGCATGGAGGCTCCTGGGTTGGACTAACCACTCTAGTGCGGATCTGCCCAGAAAACCGGGAATGACGCGGTCAGTGGCGCCCGGCTACCCATTTGGTAGGTGTCGATTGGCGACCTGTCCACCTTCGGAGATGCTGGAACCATGACCCCCCTGACCACTGACCGTCTGATTCTCCGACCCTTCACCGAAGATGATGCGCCGTTCATCCTGCGACTGCTCAACGAGCCTTCGTTCATTGAATACATCGCTGACCGGGGGGTGCGTTCCCTAGAGCAGGCTAGGGATTACCTCCGGAAGGGTCCAATGGCGAGCCAGGCCGCCCACGGCCATGGGCTCTGGCGGGTCGAGGATCGGGCCTCAGCAACACCGATGGGGATGTGCGGACTGCTCCGCAGGGATACCCTTCCCGAGCTTGATCTGGGCTATGCCTTCCTACCGGAATTCTGGGGCAAAGGGTTTGCCCGGGAGGCGGCCGCTGCCTGCGTGGCCTGGGGCCGCGACACCCTGAGCCTGCAGGGGGTATTGGCCATCGTCACCCCCGGCAACGCCCC
>SESE01001020.1_pt1 | contig 11581 bp, 10 predicted proteins | sample 3171371 | NCBI WGS metagenome assembly SESE01 (sample SAMN06051881, study PRJNA518727) | freshwater metagenome | biome: subpolar coniferous forest; feature: holomictic lake; material: water; isolation source: holomictic Lake 442, 13 m depth | place: Canada: near Kenora, Ontario | collected...
CAGATCACATCCGAGCTCTTTCCATGGAAGAGAAGCTGGATCACGCAGTGCTGTAATAGTGATAACGTTGCCGTTGACAACAAGATTGCTGCCATCAACACTGACATCACCTTTGAATTTTTTGTGTGTAGAATCGTACTTGAGAAGGTGAGCGAGGGTCTTTGGGTCACATAAATCGTTGATTGCAACAATTTCGTAGTTCGGGTTGTTCAGTGCCTGGCGAAAAACCAGACGCCCGATGCGGCCAAATCCGTTAATGCCGACTTTCACTTTTGCCATAATGTCGTTCCGGTGTTGTAATGAGTTAGTGTTGATGTCGTGAAAAACTTTCGCGTAGTGCTTGATTTCGACTTTGAAAAATACCACTTAAAAAGATAATATAAAACTCCAATTCTTCAGAGCTGGCATAATAATCTGTTCATTGATTTGATCCTCTTTTTAACTTGCGTAATAATTCCGTTCAATCAGAAGCCCGCATTCAGTCCAAACTCTCCATCAACAAATTTTTCAATCCTCCGAAGCTTCCGTTACTGAGCAGAACAACTACATCTCCTTCTTTCAGTTGCAGTTGAAGAAAATCAACAATATCGGCAGGATAATTTGCAGAGTCCTGACCAGCAAGAAAAACACTTTTTCCCTGCTGCTCAAGCTCCTCTTTCAGTTGACTGATATTGAGTGATTTTTCTGGAGCATAACGCTCTGGCCGATGAACCTTTCCCATAACCACAACAGAGGCAGGCCCGAAACATTCTGAAAGTTCCTGTTGAAAAATGTTCCGCGTCGTAGTATTTGAACGCGGCTCAAAACAGGTGATAATGCGCCGTCCGGCATAAAGCTGCCCGAGAGCTTCAAGCGTTACCCTGATTGCCGTCGGATGATGAGCAAAATCCTCAATAAGGGTGATGTTCCGGGAATAGGTTCCAACAATTTCCATACGCCTTTTGGGTCGCTTGAAACGGGGCATGGCTCGTGTTATGGCATCAAGGGGAAGACCCGTGTGAGTTGCTGCCGCAAGAGCCGCAAGGGTATTCAGGATATTGTAATTGCCGAAAAGCGAAACTCGGATGGAGCCAAGGCATGTCCCTTGGTAGAAAAGGTCGAACGTTGAGGCTTCGTTCTCTACCCTTATGTTGAGGGCGCTCCACTCTGATTCGATACTCAGTCCAAACCGTTCAACCTTGCAGAACGCTCTTGAAGCAATATCGACAGCCCCCGGATCGTCACCGTTGACAAGAAGCAAACCATTTCGGGGAATCAGGTTGACAAAAAGCCTGAAACTGCGCTTGATATCCTCAAGGGAGTCAAAGATATCGGCGTGGTCAAATTCGATATTATTTATAATGGCAATGTCAGGACGATAGAGCAGAAACTTGCTTCGTTTGTCAAAAAAGGCGGTATCGTACTCATCTCCTTCCGTCACAAAAAAACCCTCTTCGCTGCGTCCCGAAGCCCTGCAGCCAATGGAGAAATTTTCAGGGATACCTCCAACAAGAAATCCCGGTTTAAGACCACCATCTTCAAGCAGCCAGGCCAGCAGAGAGGTTGTGGTTGTTTTACCATGCGTACCGGCAACCACAATTGAGGTATTCTGCCTGATCAGGTGATGCCTTACCAGATCCGGCATGGAGAGAAGTTCAATATGGTGGTCAAGTGCATATTCGAGTTCCAGATTTCCCCGACTTATCGCATTGCCGACAATGATAGCGTCAGGTGAAGCTTTCAGGAGGTTCTTCTCGGAAAAACCGGTAAAGTACCGGATATTATGGTCGTCAAGACAGGTGCTCATGGGAGGATAGAGCTGTGTATCAGAACCGGTAACGGCGTGACCTGCATGGGACATGGCAACGGCAACCGAGGCCATAGCAGTTCCGCCGATACCGAGAAAGTAGAAGGAGCTCATTGTTGTTGATCAAATTATCTTGAAATTACTATGGCTGATGTAGCCTGTAGTTACATAAAAATGAGGAAGAGAGCAACAGCTCAAACGCACAGAATAACAGAAGTACACCATGTAACTATCTCGAAAGAATCTGTATTTTGCTGAATAGTTTTAAAAAAAGATTTCAATGAATACGTCTTATGCAATTTATTGACCTGCTTTCTCAAAAAGAGCGTATACGCACCGCACTTCTTCAACGTATAGAAGGTATTCTCGACAGTGGCCAGTTTATCATGGGGCCGGAAGTAACTGAGCTGGAATCACGACTTGCCTCTTATGTCGGGTCACGTCACTGCATCTCCTGTTCCTCAGGAACTGACGCCCTGCTCATGCCTCTGCTCGCCAAAGGCATCGGCCCGGGTGATGCCGTCATTACGACACCATTTACCTTTGTCGCTACGGCTGAAGTGATCAGCCTCGCAGGAGCCACCCCATTCTTTGTTGATGTCTGTCCCGATACCTTTAACATCGATCCGGAGCTTGTCGGCCATGCTGTCGATGAAGCCGTGCAGCGCGGATTGAAACCAAAAGCACTCATTCCAGTTGATCTGTTCGGTCTGCCTGCGGATTATGATCGACTCGCGGCTGTCGCCGACGATTACAGACTATGGATTCTTGAGGATGCCGCCCAGAGTTTCGGCGGCAGTTTTCGTGGTCGCAAGGCGGGAAGTTTCGGACATGTCGGCGCTACGTCGTTTTTTCCGGCAAAACCACTTGGCTGTTATGGTGATGGAGGAGCAATTTTCACGGATGATGATGAGCTTGATACTCTGCTGAGGTCAATACGGGTTCATGGCAGCGGGGCCGACAAATACAGCAACGTCCGTATCGGCATCAACGGACGGCTTGATTCCATCCAGGCGGCGGTTCTTCTTGAAAAGCTCACCATTTTTGATGATGAACTTGAGGCACGCCAACGCATCGCCGACTCCTACAGTATACGATTGCAGGAAAAGTTTGTGGTTCCCCGCATTCCGAAAAACTACCGATCAGCCTGGGCACAATACTCGCTCCTTGCCGACTCATCAGCCGAGCGTGAACAACTTATTCAGGCCCTGCAGCAAACAGGCATTCCGTCGATGATCTACTACAAAATTCCGCTCCATCTTCAGAAAGCCTATACATTTCTCGGCTACAGCGCTGGTGATTTCCCCGTATCGGAAGATCTGAGCAGCCGAATCTTTTCGCTCCCGATGCACCCGTACCTGAAAGATGAGGAGATCGAGCAGATATGCTCAGTGCTGCTCACGTAAACCCTTCTGGAACCGAAAATCACGCGAAGTAATACTATAAAAAAAGGCGGTCACTGATTTCAATCAGTGACCGCCTTTTTTTCAAACCTTCAGGCAGGCGCCAGAACGCATTCTTTATGAATAGACCTTTTTGTAGTTATCAATAGCATGCACAATGCTCTGTCGGGCAATTTCAGCGTCCTGGAACTCCTCGACAAGAACAGTTTTCTGCTCAAGGGACTTGTACTCTTCAAAAAAGTGCCTCAGCTCTGACGCAAAGTACGGAGGCAACTGGTCAATATTTTGAATATTATTCATACTGACATCATCTTCAGCTACAGCAATAATCTTGTCGTCGCCCTCTCCATGGTCAATCATGCGCATAACACCGATTACTCTTGCCCTCACCATGCACATTGGCACAATGTCGCACTGCGAAATCACAAGAATATCAAGCGGATCGTGGTCATCTCCGAGAGTTTTCGGAATAAAACCGTAGTTGGCAGGATAAAAAACTGCTGAAAAAAGTACCCGATCGAGCTTCAGCATACCGGTTTTTTTGTCAAGCTCGTATTTCGTTCTACTACCCTTCGAAATTTCGATAATGGCAGTAACAATATTCGGCTGACCGTCTCCTATCTCAACATCATGCCAAGGATTAAAATTCATAGTGTAAACAGGCTATATTATTATTGGAAAAACTGCCCAATGATAGCGATTTTTTTAACATCCGACAATCAAATAAAAGCGCTCGTGCATGAGTTATGAACCTGATTCTGTAATACTTGAAAATATTGTTGTAGAGTTCAAACTTTATTGATTTCTTGTCATCAAGATTTTTTTACAATGAATTTCAGTTCTGTACGGCCATGTTAGCCAAACGAATCATCCCCTGTCTCGATGTGCGTGACGGCAGGGTGGTAAAAGGAATAAACTTTGAAGGGTTGAGAGATGCTGGCTCCATCCTTGAACAGGCGCGCTTCTACAATAACGAGCTGGCCGATGAGCTTGTTTTTCTTGATATTTCAGCATCGCTTGAATCCCGCAAGACGACACTTGAAGAGGTCTTGAAAGTTTCCGGAGAGATATTTATTCCTCTCACTGTAGGGGGCGGAATCAGTTCCGTTGAACGCGCCAAAGAGGTGTTTCTGCACGGCGCTGACAAGGTGTCAGTCAATACTGCTGCTGTCAACGACCCGTACCTGATCACCCGAATCGCAGAAAAATATGGATCGCAGGCTGTTGTCGTTGCCATCGACATCAAGAAAATCGGAAACAACTACATTGTCCATACCCATTCAGGGAAAAATCCAACCCGATTTGAAGCGCTTGAATGGGCACACAAGGTACAGGAACTCGGTGCCGGGGAACTTCTTTTGACCAGCATGGATCGTGACGGCACCAAAGAGGGCTACGACAACGATATTCTCTGCAAGGTCTCAACATCAGTGCATATTCCCGTCATCGCATCAGGAGGCGCCGGAAACCTTGAGCACCTTTATGAGGGATTTACCAAAGGCCACGCCGATGCTGCGCTTGCCGCATCTATTTTTCACTTCAGGCAGCACTCCATCCTTGAAGCAAAGGAGTACCTCCGGGAAAGAGGCATCCCTGTCCGGATTTAAAAAGAGAGTCACGAACAACGAATTTTTCAACCGCCCTCTTCCATCAACTGCTTGCGGATATCCGCCAACTCATTCACCCGTTGCGTGCCTGTTTCAGGATATGACAATCCGAGACCTTGCAGGGTGTGAACAATAATTTGTGAAACCATCAGCCTGGCGTTTTGTTTGTCATCAGCCGGAACAACATACCATGGCGCATGTTTGCTGCTTGTTGCGCTGAAACAGGCCTCATAAGCAAGCATATACTCTTTCCAGTACTTTCTCTCCTCAAGATCGGACGCACTGAATTTCCAGTTTTTTGCCGGAGCATCGATTCGATCAAGAAATCGTTTCCGCTGCTCCTCTTTAGAGAGGTGAAGAAAAAACTTGATAATCCTTGTTCCGTTGCGATGGAGATGCCTTTCCATATCAACAATCGACTGGTATCGGTGTTCCCATACACTCTCCTTATTGATCAGCTCATGAGGAATACCCTGCATTTCAAGTATCTCTGGATGCACCCGCACAATAAGCACCTCTTCATAATAGGAACGGTTAAATATACCGATACGGCCCCGCTCCGGTAAGCAACGGTAGCTTCTCCAGAGAAAATCGTGATCAAGCTCTTCGGCAGAAGGATGCTTGAAACTGTAGACCTGGCAACCCTGGGGATTCACTCCGGACATCACATGCCTAATAATGCCATCCTTGCCAGCAGCATCCATTGCCTGAAAAACCAGCATCAGCGAATAACGGTTATCAGCATAATGCACCTGCTGAAGTTTGCTCAACTGCTCAACGTGAGCAGCAAGCAGCTCTTTGTACTCTTCTTTGGAGCTGTAAACAGGATCAACAAGTGTTGGGCGCTTTTTAAGATTTACCTGTTCGCCCTCATGAACCCGCAGAGCTTCATGGTCAAAATGCATCGGTCACCGTGTTAAATGATTAATGTTGATCGCTCGTAATTTTAAGCAAACTTTAAGCTTCCCTTTGGGCTCCGTTAAGAATCCCCATAGTAACTTTGATACAAGCTAATGCAAATACACCTCTGAAAAAACTAAATTTAAGTAGATCAACTACACTATGAGCACAATGATCAAATCCTGGGCAACACCTCTTGCCGTCGGAGCGTTTACCATTTCTGCAGTCACAGGCCTCCTGATTTTTTTTGATCTTGAGATTGGATTGGTTGAGCCGGTGCACAAATGGCTGAGCTGGCTTCTTGTTGGCGGCGTTACACTCCATGTTATTGCAAACTGGAAACAACTGACCGGATACTTCTCAAAAAAACCTGCTCTCATCATCATTGGCGCTGCACTTGTCGTTACCATTGCTTCGGTAATGCCGATATACGGTGAACGTGAGGAAAATCCGGGAAAAATAGCAGCTTATGCTCTTGCATCATCTTCGCTTGAGATTGTTGCTCAAGTCGTAAAAACAACACCGGCTGTTCTTGTCGAGCAACTTGGAAAAAAAGGAATCGTTGTTCATGATCCCTCAGCAACTATTGAACAGATCGCAAACAGTAACAGGAAACAGCCAAGAGAGGTTCTTGGCGAGATTTTATCTCTCTCCAAAGGAACAAAAGATGGTGATAACGATTAACTTTTAACATATAATTGCATGAGGCTTCTTATCATTGAAGATGAGCCGGGCATAGCAGGCTTCCTCAAGGATGGCCTTGAAGAAGAGTACTTTGCCGTCGATATTGCTTACGACGGCAAAAGCGGGCTTGATCTGGCTTTGATCAACGAGTATGACCTGCTCATCATTGACTGGATGATACCCGCCCTAAGCGGCATAGAGGTTTGCAGGCAGGTGCGCAAAGCAGGCAACTCAGTGCCGATACTCTTTTTAACTGCCAAAGATACCCTTGAAGACGTCGTCTTCGGCCTGGATGCCGGGGCAAATGATTACATCAAAAAACCCTTTGAATTCGAAGAGTTGCTGGCGCGTATCAGAGTGCAGCTCAGAAATAAAAACCAGAATGACGATTCGCTCAGCGCAGGAATTCTCAGCATCAACCCTGTAACCCATCAGGTGTTCTGTGGTTCAAACGAAATGATCCTCACCCCGAAAGAATTTTCCCTGCTTGAATACCTGATCCGCAATAAGGACCGGGTATGTACCCGAAGCCGCATCATCGAGCATGTCTGGGATATCCATTTTGACTCTGACACCTCAGTGATTGATGTCTATATCACGTTTTTGCGCAGAAAACTCGAAGCCGCAGGAGCGGGAAACATCATTCAAACTATCCGTGGAGTAGGTTATATCATTCGTGAACCCGGCGTGTCATTAAAATGAAAGCACAAAACACTCTCCTGAAAGGTCAGCCACTTACTAAAGGATGGTCGGTCGTGAGCTTGCGCAACAGAATTGCTTTTTACTATACCATAGCAACAGCATTTTTAGTAGTCATAGTCTTTACGACTATCTATTTTATGTTAGAAAATGTCGTCTACAAGCAATTCGATGATGAAATAAAAAGCGAGATTTCAGAAGTCCTTGCAGACTCGAATATATCAACTCATAATTTTCAGGGATTTGCAAACGTTAAGGATATTAAAGACGGTCACAACGACAACGACAATGACGATGTGTCCAAAAAGAAAAAAAATTTACCTGTTGATACTGACTTTATTCAACTGGTAAACAGTACCGGAGAGGTCATGAATAAATCAGCAAGTCTCTCCTGGTGCGTCCTTGCATTTAATCCAAACCAGTCCGGGACTACCTACTTCAACGGCAATTTCGGCGGCACAACGGTTCGCCAGGCACAGGTGCCTCTGACCAATCAAAACGGGATAACCGAGGGGTATCTTATTGTTGCCAGGCCTCTGAAAAATGCACTGATCGTTTTGCACGACCTGCGGGAAATTTTTTTCTTTTCATTTCCCGTTATCATTCTCACTCTTTTTGTTCTCACTCGTTCGATTGCCGGTAAAAGCATACGACCGATTGAAAAGGTTATTGCTACTGCAGAAAAAATGTCACAGGAAAATCTTGATCAACGCATTCCTCTTCCTTATCATCATGACGAATTATTCCATTTATCGGCAACAATGAATGCTCTCCTCGACAGGTTGGAGCAAGCATTCCTGCGTGAAAAAAACTTTACCGCCGACGCTTCTCACGAGCTTAAAACGCCAATTGCGGTGGTCAAAGGTACCCTTGAAGTACTGATTCGCAAACCCAGAGAGAGAGAACACTATGAAACAAGGGTTCGGTTCTGCCTGACTGAGTTAAACCGTATGGGACGAATGATCGACCAATTACTCCTGCTTGCGCGTTATGAGAGCATCAAGATAAATCCGCATATCGAAACCATAGCGCTTTCCCGACACATTGAGAGCGTCATTGAGAGAGTTTGTCCATCTGCATTCGCCAAGAGCATTTCGATTACAGTGGATCATGCAGAAAATGCACTGGTTCCAGCCGATCCAGGAATGCTTGACATGATGTTAGAGAATATTCTCTCGAATGCCATCAAGTACTCTCCGTCAGGTTCCTTGATCGCAATCGTCACTGAACGCACCGCAGCGGCGATTGTCTGCCGCATCAGCGACCAGGGGATCGGAATCCCTGAAGAAAAACTGCATGCTGTTTTTGATCGCTTTTACCGGGTCGATGAATCGAGAAACTCAAGCACAGGGGGATTGGGACTCGGACTCTCTATCGTCAAAAAACTTGCCGACCTGCAGCAGATCAAAATATCAATAGAAAGCAAAGAAAAATGTGGAACAAGCTTTTCCCTCACCTTTCCCGTAAGTGACATCAACGGTTGATACCGTTGTTCTCCCCCTGCTGGATCACCCAGTAGGGCTCACCATTATGTTCCACAAGTGTGAATCGTCCGCTTGAGAAGAGGCCGGACATAACATCATCAGCCTTTTGAGCTTCTCCGGGAAAACAGTCTGCAACAGCCTTCTGCAGCTCGCGCTGCTGCACCGGATGGCGGGAGACAATGGCAGTGATCGCTTCAAGCATATCGGGGGTGTTACGAAGATCCATATTTCCCTTGAGAGGATTGATAACGACTGCAACCCTTGAGAGAATGGCGATGGCCTGCTCAAGGCGCTCATCTGAGGGCAGTCGAATCTCCTGCTCGGGAGCTGGTCTGGTTGGAAGCACCAGATGCACCATGTCAGGATGTATCTCTTCCAGAACATTCGCAAGATCATTGAGAGCGACATCGGTATCGTTTATTCCGCCAAGCAGCATCACCTCAATCCAGAGACGCCCTTTGTACTCCCGCCGAAAAGCTTTCAGACCCTCTCTATGCTGAAGGAAGGTCAGCCCTGCGGCAGGACGATCAATCAGCTCATAGAGATCTTCCGATCCTGAATTGAGCGACGGAAGCACTGCGTCAGCCTGAAGAAGCTCTTGACGGACTTCCGGCAAATAGAGAAGAGAACCATTGGTGATAACGGCAACAGGAGTGTTTGTAAGCTTTTTCACCTCCGCGACAAGCCATCCGATCCCTTTATAAAGCATGGTTTCGCCGGAACCTACAAAGGTGATCCAGTCGAGCCCCGTATTGACCGTCAGCGCCTCACGTACCTCCTCAAGAATCTCTTCACGGGGGAAAAACTCCTGCCTTTCGGTAACGAACTTTCTGCTCTTGCCCAACTGGCAATAGATACAGTTCCAAGTACAGCTTTTAGGAGGAAGCAGGTCAACCCCAAGCGACTGTCCCAGCCGTTTTGAGGAGACTGGTCCAAAGACATATTTCATAACATCATCCTTTTGAGGCAAGGGCAAGTTCAGCCATCTTTGCCTTGCTTTCAGCCTCGAAGGCCTCTTTTGAAATGTGCGGCAGCACCAGGCTTGCAATGATAAAAGCAACAATTTCAATCGCAAAAATTGCCGCATAAGCCCAGACATAGTGCCCCGAAAAATGATAGACCAGGTCAATTATAACACCTGCACCAAGATGGCCGATAAAGATGGCAAGGCTTTGCGCCGTACCCCAGAGACCAATATAAACGCCACTGCGGCCAGCCGTCATGGACATCATCATGGAGATATTGGCGACACTGGATGCGCCAAGGCCGATGCCGGTCACCACAAGGGCGATACGCAAAAACTGCACATCAAGCAAAAAGCCTGCAACAATCAACATGCCGAAACCAACGATACAGAACATGTTGCCGATAAAGGCACCCCGTTTCTGGCCTATCCGGCCAAGCAAAAATCCGGTGATAAGCATGAAAATAAGCTGGGTACCACCCATGGTCGGTCGGAAGAGCTTGGTTGTGGTGCCGACCGGCATCCCGAACACATGGGCACCAAAAGGATCCATAACAATTTCGTTGGCAAAAAGGGCAAAGATCGAGATGAAGATGTAAGAGGCAAAAAGCAGGGTTTTGGGCGATGAGGAGAGGAGTTGGATCGACTGCGAAAAAGAGAGTGAGTGCTTGCTCTCGCCCGATTTCGTTTCAGCATGACGCTTCTCGACACCAAGCACGGCAACAAGCCCGATACCAAGCGCAACCAACCCGCCCACCTCGGCCACCTTTATGAGCCGCTCAGGGGTAAAAACATCAAGAAAGGAGCCGACAATACGAGTGGAAATAATGGTGGTCAGCACCATCAACGTCCAGCTTGCACCGGTCACCTTGCCGATATTGGCCTCCCCTACCGTATCGGCAAGCAGGGCGTAGTAAGCCGTTGTCGCTACCTGCAGGCCAAAGCCGAAAACAAGAAAAATAAGTGAAAGCTTCAAAAGTCCGATGTCGCGCATCATGGCCGGGAGCAGCTCAGCAAAGGAGATCCCGCCAACCCGTACTTCATAAGCCGCGCCTGGAGCAAGCATGAAGGAGAAAACGCAGCAGAGCAGGCCAAGCAGAATATAGGGGGTACGCTTGAGTCCGAAAATCTGGGAGCGATCGGAGAGGTTGCCCGCCCAGACCTTGACGCCGAAAATCGCCAGCAGCTCCTTGAGGCTTATCAGACCAAAAACAATGGTCGCAGAGATACGAAGCTCAGTAGTCATGACCCGGTTAAGAGTATCGAGCAGAAAGCCGAGCATGATGCCAAAGCCCATCTGGAAAAGGGAGAGGCGGATCAGATTGATTCTCTTCATAAAGCAGGCAATATAATGGTAAGGTTATCCTCAGCTTATATTCTCGGACGCTGAGCATGAAGAGCGGGAATATAACAAATCCTTTCCTCCACCCGAAATCATTGCGGCAAGACCCGTCATCCTCTGCGAAGAGCGTTTGTTGCTGACGGCGGTGGAGAGTGCTCTGGGGTCGCCGATAATCATCACCAGCTTTTTTGCCCTTGTCACCGCAGTGTAGATGAGGTTCCGTTCAAGCATCGTAAAGTGCTGCATGGAGAGCGGTATGACCACCGCAGGATACTCGGAACCCTGGCTTTTATGAATGGTAATGGCGTAAGCAAGTGCAATCTCCTCCAGTTCGCCGGACTCATAGAGCACCTCCCGTCCGTCATACAGCACACTGAGCGTACTCTCCTCTTCATCAACCACCGCAATCCGCCCGATATCGCCATTGAAGACCTCCTTGTCGTAATTGTTGACCATCTGGATCACCTTGTCGCCTTCAGCATAAGTGACCTCAAACCGCACAATTTTCCTGGCCGGGTTTGGGTTCAGCCGCTCCTGCAAAAGAGCATTCAGCGCTCTGGTGCCAAGCGGCCCCTTGTTCATGGGAGTCAATACCTGAATATCGTTCAGCCGATCCATACCAAAGCGCTCAGGAATACGGTCGGCCACAATCAGCAAAAGCCTGCGCTGAATATCCGCCGTGCTTTCTGATGGGACAACGTAAAAATCCGAG
>SESE01001021.1_pt1 | contig 11577 bp, 10 predicted proteins | sample 3171371 | NCBI WGS metagenome assembly SESE01 (sample SAMN06051881, study PRJNA518727) | freshwater metagenome | biome: subpolar coniferous forest; feature: holomictic lake; material: water; isolation source: holomictic Lake 442, 13 m depth | place: Canada: near Kenora, Ontario | collected...
CGCCATTGGGGCCGATCAGGGCGTGGATTTCCCCCGCACGCACTTGCAGGTCAACATTGTTGTTGGCCAGCAAACCACCAAAGCGTTTGCTGACCGACGTGGCGTCGAGCACGACGCTGCCTCGCTCGGGTAGCGGGCGCTGCGCCAAGGCGTCGCCAGCGCCATTGCGGACTGCCTGGGGCGGCTTCAGATAGCGGTTCACCAGCCTGGCCAGACTCGGCCACAAGCCATCGGAGAAGCGCTGCAACACCAGCAGCATCAAGAGGCCAAACACAATCACCTCGAAGTTGCCGCTGCTGCCCAGCAGGCTTGGCAAAATGTCCTGCAGGTACTGTTTCATCAGTGTGATCAAGGCGGCGCCCAGCAGCGCTCCCCAAAGATGGCCGGCGCCACCGACGACCGCCATGAACAGGTATTCGATGCCGATGTTCAGATTGAAGGGCGTCGGATTCACAAAACGCTGCAGATGCGCGTACATCCAGCCCGAAAGGCCCGCCAGCAGGGCAGCCAGCACAAAGACCTTGATGCGGTAACGTGCCGTGTCCACACCCATGCTCTCCGCCATGACGCGTCCGGTCTTGAGCGCTCGGATGGCGCGCCCTTCACGTGAATCAAGCAGGTTGTGCAGAGCCCACAGCGTGAGCAGCAGAACGGCCCAGGTCAGCAGGCCGAGTTGGCGCACCGAGCGCAACTCAAACCCCGCAATCGACAGTGCCGGCAGCCCGGCCAGACCCGTGTGCCCACCAAGGAATTCCAGGTTACCAAACAGGAAATACAAACTCAGGCCCCAGGCAATCGTGCCCAAGGGCAGATAATGCCCCGACAGACGCAGGGTCACCTCGCCCAGACACCATGCCACAGCGGCACTCAAGAGCAGTCCGGCGGCCAGCCCGATCCAGGGCAGGGCAAGCGCTCCGGGCGACAGACCGAACAAGTCAGCGCCAGCAGGGGCAGTACAAAACCAGGCCGTCGCGTAGGCGCCCAGACCGACAAAGGCGGCCTGCCCGAACGAAGTCATGCCGGCAACGCCTGTCAGCATCACCAGGCCCACAGCAACCAGCGCATACAAACCAATGTAGTTCAGCATGGTGACGGTGAACTCGGGCAAAAAGCCCCAGGCCGCCAGCAACAGTGCGACCGCCAGCATGGTGAGTTGGCGCCTCGTCATTCTTCGTCCTCGACGTGATGACTGTTGAGCGAACGCCACCACAGGACCGGAATGATCAGGGTGAAAACAATGACCTCCTTGAACGCGCTGGCCCAAAAGGAAGAATACGATTCGAGCAGACCCACCAGCAGCGCCCCGAACAAGGCCAGTGGGTAACTGGTCAGGCCGCCAATGATGGCTGCAACAAAACCTTTCAGACCTATCAGGAATCCGGTGTCGTAATAGACCGTGGTCAGCGGCGCAATCAGGAGCCCGGAAACACCACCGATCAGCGCGGCCAGCGCAAAGCTCAAGTCGCCCGAGAGTTCGGTTGGTATGCCCATCAAGCGCGCACCGATCCGGTTCATGGCCGTGGCGCGCAAAGCCTTGCCGATGATGGTGCGCTCAAAAAACAGAAACATGCCCACCACCAGCAAACTGGCCACCCCCATCACGACCAGCGATTGGCCGCTGACAGGAATCCCGCCGAGTTCAATCCGGAGCTCTGAAAAAGCGCTGGTTCGCGAACCCTCGGCACCGAAGAACAGCAACCCCAAACCGACCAGCACACCATGCAGGGCGACCGACACAATAAGCAGCGTCAGCACGGTGGCGTCGGCCAGCGGGCGGTACGCCAGCCGATAGACAAGCGGGCCCAGTGGTGTGATAACCAGCAAAGTGGTGGCGGCCTGTCCGAACATAGAACTGGGCCGCAGCAACAGCACCAGAAGGGCAGCCAGTGCCGGCAGCAAAACGGCCCAGAAGGCCGTTGATTTCCAGTCCACCGCAACCCCGCGCTGGTGTCGTGCAGACTCCACCAGCAGGGTCAACGCAGCCAGTGTGAGCAGCAGCCACAGGGTTCCGGGCGCGCGCCCGGCCTGCAGCAAGGCCATCGTGAGCGCGCCAAATGCAACAAACTCGCCTTGCGGAATAAAGATCACCTTGGTGACCGAAAACACCAGCACCAGCGCCAACGCCATCAGTGCATAGACCGCACCATTGACGATGCCATCCTGCGCCAGCAGCAAGGCGACCTGACCGTCCATATCAGGGCTGGAATTTCCAGGCACCGCCCTCAATCTTGACCATCACGCGGGCGCGCTGATCCAGGCCCAGGTGGTCGGTAGGCGACATATTGAAGACACCGTGCGCGCCGGCCACTTCCTTGACCGTCTCCAGCGCATCACGCAGAGCAGCACGGAATTCAGCTGTGCCGGGCTTCGCCTTCTTCAGCGCCGGACCCACTGCAGCTTCCATCAGCTTGCCGGCATCCCAGGCGTGCCCACCAAAAGTGGAGACCGAACCGGCGCCGTTGGCTTTTTCATATTTGGCAACATAGTCCGCCGAGGACTTCTTCAAGGGGTGACTGGCCGGCAATTGGGATGCCACCAGGACCGGGCCGGACGGCAGGAAGGTGCCCTCCACATCCTTGCCGCCGACGCGCAGGAAGTCGTTGTTGGCAACACCGTGGGTTTGGTAAAACTTGCCGGTGTAGCCGCGTTCCTTCAAAGCGCGCTGCGGCAGCACAGCCGGTGTACCGGAGGCTGCGATCAACACCGCATCAGGCTTGGCAGCAACAATCTTCAGAACCTGCCCGGTCACCGAGGTGTCGGTCCGGTTGTAACGTTCATTGGCGACGATCTGGATGCTCTTGAGCGCGGCAATCTTGCTGAATTCCTGGTACCAGCCTTCGCCATAAGCATCCGAAAAACCGATGAAGCCGACGCTCTTGACACCACTGTCGGCCATGTGGCTGACGATCGCGAGCGACATCATGATGTCGTTCTGCGGCGTCTTGAAGACCCAGCGCTTCTTGGCGTCCTGTGGCTCCACAATACGGGCCGATGCCGCCATCGAGATCATGGGTGTCTGCGCCTCGGCGGCGACATCAATCATGGCCAGCGAATTCGGTGTGGTGGTCGAACCCAGCAATACATCGACCTTGTACTCGTTGATCAATTTGCGGGCGTTGGTCACTGCCGCTGTCGTGTCCGAAGCGTCGTCCAGAACGATGTAGTTGATCTTCTGTCCCGCGATGGTGGTGGGCATCAGGGCGATCGTATTCTTCTCCGGGATGCCCAGGGAAGCGGCAGGACCGGTTGCCGATACTGTCACCCCCACGTTGATATCGGCATACGCCGCAGTAGCCAGCGCCAGCGCGGCCAGCGCCGGCAGTGTTTTCTTCAAGCTCATTGTCTCTCTCCAGTTGGTAATGATGTGGAAGCAGATCGCGTGCGGCGGATGGATGGCCGAGCTACCGGGTCAAGCCGCACGGCACCCGGTTCAGCCGAAAACAGACGAGCCAACAGCAATGCTGTCTCAGTACAGGGAAAATAATCCACGTCAGCGCTCATGTTAATTTCATTGTGCTAGCCAAGGCATTATCTTAAACAGGTGTGAGCCCCTGTTGCACCGGGGTTTACCAGCAGGAATTAGAACTTGCATCTGACTCTAGCTGTCGTAGCGCGGCGGATCAGGATCCTGATCCCAGTTGGCCGCGGGTTGCGGAACTTTCTTCAGCCAGGCTTGCACCAGTTCGATGTGTTCGGCCTCTTCCTGCTGCAACTCGAGCGCCGCCTTGCGCACCGATTCGACCGTGGCCAGACTGGCCAGCTTGGCAAAAAAGCGCTCAGCCCGCTGCTCGTTGGCGAGCGCCAGCTGCAGCACGTGCCAGGGTTGCATCAGGTAGTGCAGTTCAGCATCCGACGCTGACTCTGGCGCCTCCAGACCGGTCAACAGCGGCGCCGTGCGCAAAGCCGAGGGTGCTTCACTCCAACCCATCTCGCTCATGATCTGATCGGCGTGCTTGCCTTCAACCCCAGCCATCTTGCGAAACCACTGCGCCACTTCGGCATTGTTGTGGGTTTCCATCATGTCGGCAAATTCGTTGTACCGCTCAGCCGCGTCGAGCTCCATCTGCAGCGCCTGCGCCATGAAGTCTTGCAGTGTGCCTGGCAGCTTGGCCGCTGCGTTGCTGTTGGCCTGACTCATAGTGCAAACTCCGCTTCCAGCTCGGCCACACCGCACCGACTCTCGCGCACACAGGCCTGATACGGCGCCCGGTTACCAGCGTACAGAACACCGATATTCAGGCCGTCGTCGGTCATCAGTCGCCGCGCGGCGCGTCCGGCGTCGTCAGTGGCTTGCACCGGGGCTGGTCGGACCAGCTTGCGCCAGTCACGCTGTTCCGGGCGGAAGGTAACGCAGGGGCTCAGTATTTCAACAAAGGAAAAGCCGGGGTGCTGCATCGCCTTGGCAATGATGTCTGCCGTGCCATGCAGGTCGCCGGCAAAGGCCCGCGCCACAAAGTTGGCGCCCGAGGCCAGCGCCACCACCGGCGGGTTGAAGACGCGCACACCGGTGCCGCCGGGCGAAAGCTTGGAATCCCAATCTGGTTCGGTCGTGGGCGAGGGCTGGCCTTTGGTCATGCCGTAAACATGGTTGTCCATCACCAGGTAAGTCATGTCCACATTGCGCCGGCAGGCATGCAGAAAGTGGTTGCCGCCGATCGAATAACCGTCGCCATCGCCACCGGCCACCAGCACTTGCAAATCAGGCCGCGCCACCTTGAGGCCGGTGGCAGCAGCCAGCGAGCGGCCATGCACGCCGTGAAAACCGTAGCAGGTGGTGTAAGCCGGAATACGCGATGAGCAGCCAATGCCGGAAACCACCGCGCAATCTTTCGGTGGCACGCCCATGATGGCCAGCGCCTTGGTGACTGAACTCAGCACCGTGTAGTCGCCACAGCCAGGGCACCAGATCGGCTTGTAGCTCGACTTGAAGTTGGCAGCGGTCAGAACCTTGACGGGTACTTCTGCCACTTCGTTGACAATATCGTTCATTGTGCTTTCCTCCAGTCAAGCAGGGCGTTCAATAATTCTCCGGGACGCAGCGGCAAGGGCCCGGGTCGGTGGTAGCTGGCGGGGCGTTGCGGGAAGTCGTACCAGGCGCGCAGATAACGGTACAACTGGGCACCGTGGTTCTGCTCCACCACGATGACATGTTTGACGCCCTGCAGCGCTGCGGCCATCTGCTCCGGTCGGGCCGGTGCCAGCAGACGCAATACCATCAGACGCAGACTGACACCCATGGCGCGGGCACGGGCCACAGCCTCACGCACCGGACCCGAGCTTGAACCAAACGTGATCACCACGGCATCGGCATCGCCTTCTATGTCAGCCCAGTACGGACCGTAGTCGTGCAGCGCGAGCTTGCGCTCGCGCTTGTTGAGTTGCAGCACATGGTCCTTGGACTGGCTGCTGGGAATACCGGCTTCGGAATGTTCCAGGCCGTCGGCCGTATAACTCACGCCTTCTGTTCCCGGAATGGCCATGGGTGATACACCGGAGTCCGTGTTGCGGTAGCGCTTGTAGTCCGGTGCGTTGGCTGGCGCTGTCAGCCGTTGTGTGACACCACTGCTGTCAAGTGGGCGGTCGATGATGGCGCGCGACTGTCCCATGTACTGGTCCGACAGCACAATCGCTGGCGCCTGCAGGGCCTCGGCCAACTGCACCGCCCACTGGGTCGCGCCCAGGCAATCCGAGATCGAGCTCGGTGCCACGACCAGCCGCGGTGCATCACCATGCAGGCCACTCACCGCAAACGAGAGGTCACTCTGTTCGCTCTTGGCTGGAATACCGGTGGACGGACCACCGCGCATCACATCCACGATGACAATCGGAACCTCGGCTGCGACGGCCAGACCAATCGCCTCGGTCATCAGGGCCAGTCCCGGGCCTGCCGTGGCAGTCAGCGAAGGCACGCCGCCGTACGAGGCACCGATGATCATATTGATGGACGCCAATTCGTCCTCGGCCTGCAACAAGGTGCCGCCGACCTTGATCAGTTGCGGCGCCAGCCACTCCAGCACCTCGGTTGCCGGTGTGATCGGATAGGCCGCGACAAAACGCACGCCACCGCGGATCGCGCCCAGACCGGCAGCTTCGTTACCACTGATCATCCAGCGCTTGGTAGTGGATGCGCCAGCGTCTTGCAGTTGCGCCATCGGTCCGCCATCTTTCGCCAGTTGCTCGGCCACACCCGCAGCGGCTTGCGCACCTCTGGCCACTGCCAGCAGATTGGCCTCCAGCGTGTCCGGCTTCTTCCACGACTCGCGCACCGCATCCTGCAAGGCCTGCAGTGGCAGGCCGGCCAGCGTGCCGGAGATCCCCAGCGCCAGCATATTGATCCAGCAACCCGGAATTTCCTTGGCCATCTTCTTCAGGCTAAGGGGAATGTAGCGCGCCCCCGTGGCCTTGAATACCTCCGGCGCCTCACCTTCGTCGGGGTCACCGATGAGTACGCTGCGCGCTCCGAGCACGATCTCGTCGGCAAAGCGATTGACGTTCTGCCAGTCAATCGCCAGCAACAGGTCAAATCCGTCATCGAGCGAACTGATCGGCTGCGGCCCCAGGCGCACCAGTGCGGCTGCCTCGCCACCCCGAATCTGCGGCCCGCTGGTGCGTACCATCAGTCCATAGGCACCCGCCTTGGCGGCAGCAGCCAGCAGCACAGTGCCAGCGGTCATGACGCCGCTGCCACCGCTACCCGCCAGTGCTATTGAAACACTGGTTGGGGCCGAAATTTGTTCTTGCAAGTTGCTCTCCTTCGATTTAAAACCTTGCGGGACCGACCAAAAGGTGTTTAGTTTGACTCAAATCAGCCGCCGTTCATCGATTTTCAAAACTTTTTCTGGCATTGATGGTATTTAGGTACTAATATACGACAATTAAAAAAAGTCCACTCTATCCATCTTTAAGCAGGAGACAAGACATGAGCATCCAAGCCTACCGTTGGCAAATGAACAAGCCGGGTGAGCCGTTCGAGCGGATCGCCTTCAGCGCTGTAGCCGCGGCCGGAGAAGTGGTGGTGGCGATTGCCGGATGCGGCGTCTGTCACACCGATCTGGGCTATTACTACGATGGTGTGCGAACCAATATCGCCCTGCCCCTGACCCTCGGGCACGAGATCAGCGGCCGCGTGGTGGGAACCGGCGCCGGTGCGCAAGACTGGCTCGGCAAAGCGGTGATCATCCCGGCCGTGCTGCCCTGCGGTGAATGTGATTTGTGCAAGCGCGGACTGGAGACGATCTGCCGCGCGCAAAAAATGCCCGGCAACGACATTCAAGGTGGTTTTGCTTCGCACATTGTGGTGCCCGGTCGCGGCCTGTGCGAAGTCGACGAAAAGCGGCTTGCCGCCATCGATTTGAATCTGGCGCAAGTTTCCATCATCGCCGACGCGCTCACCACGCCTTACCAGGCAGTGCGTCGTGCTGGCGTCACACCTGGCAGTCTGGCGGTTGTGATTGGTGCCGGCGGCGTTGGCGGCTATTGCGTTCAGGTGGCGCGCGCCTTCGGTGCCACGGTGGTGGCGATCGACGTCGATGACGAGAAACTCGCCGCCATCGCAGCGCATGGCGGCGCGTCGCTCACGCTGAACGCCCGCAACCACGACACCAAGGCCCTGAAGGCCGCGATTCAGGCCTTTGCCAAACAGAACGGATTGCGCAGCACCGAGTGGCAGATTTTTGAATGTTCTGGCACCGCCGCCGGGCAGTTGTCGGCCTTTGGCCTGCTGGTGCATGGTGCTACCCTGTCGGTGGTCGGCTTCACCATGGACCGTGTGGAAGTCCGCCTGTCCAACCTGATGGCATTCGACGCGCGCGCTTTGGGCAACTGGGGCTGCCCGCCGGAGTACTACCCGGCCGCACTGGATCTGGTGCTCGAAGGCAAGGTGCAACTGGCACCTTTTGTTGAAGAGCACCCGCTTGACAACATCAACCAGATCTTTCCTGCCGTACATCACCGCGAGATCAAGCGGCGTGCTGTGCTGATACCGGCGTGATGAATGCGAACACGTGACCCATTTAGCTGTCATTGCCGCCGCTCGTTGTCATTGCGGGCTCGACCCGCAATCCAGTGCGCCCAAGAAGGCATGGATGCCGGATCGAGTCCGGCATGACAACCCTTTTCTGCCCGCAATGACAGCCCTTTTGCACGCAATGACAAACCCAATCAAGTCAACTTAAGGAGCACACCCATGACACGCGAGTTCAAGAACCACGACCTGGTCGATGACATTTCCAAGCCTGGCGTCAAATTTGAAAAGCGCCCGGCACGCATGCCCGATGGCAGCGCCGTACCAGGCCTCTTCAACGCCTGGATCACACTGGACAACCCGAGCCAGTACAACTCCTACACCACCGACATGGTCAAGGGCGTGATCCTGGCCATGCGCGCTGCCGCCAATGCGCGCGACGTGGTCTGCGTCGTCTTCACCGGCGCTGGCGACAAGGCTTTTTGCACCGGTGGCAACACCAAGGAATACGCCGAGTACTACGCCGGTCATCCGCAGGAATACCGTCAGTACATGCGGCTGTTCAACGACATGGTCAGCGCCATTTTGTTGTGCGACAAGCCGGTGATCTGCCGTGTCAATGGCATGCGTATCGGCGGCGGCCAGGAAATCGGCATGGCTTGCGACTTCTCGGTGGCGCAGGATCTGGCGCGCTTTGGTCAGGCCGGCCCCAAGCACGGCTCGGCACCGATAGGCGGCGCCACTGACTTCCTGCCCGTGATCGCCGGCGCCGAGCGCGCCATGGCGGCCTGCGTGCTGTGCGAGCCGTTCTCGGCGCACAAGGCAAGCTGGATGGGCATCCTGACCGATGTCGTGCCGGCGCTCAAGGTCGATGGCAAGTTCGTTGCCAATCCGCTGGTGGAAACGAAACAGATGGTGGACGACCATGGCCGCTTCTGCTTTGGTGAACCCAAGACGGGTGACGCGCTGAAGGAAGGCAAGGCCCTGATGGCGCGCGGCACGGTAGACCTGTCCATGCTCGATGCGAGGGTTGAGGAACTGTGTTCCAAGATCCTGCTGACCTTCCCGGATTGCACCACCAAGACGCTGGAAGAACTGCGCAAACCCAAGCTCGAAGCCTGGGACAAGAACAAGGAAAACTCGCGGGCCTGGCTGGCCCTGAACATGATGACCGAAGCGCGCGCCGGCTTCACCGCTTTCAACGAAGGCACGAAGGAAGACCGCGAAGCCGACTTCGTCTTGCTGCGGCAAAAGCTGGCCGCCGGAGAGAGCTGGGTCGGCCCGCTGCATGACTCGATTCAGCCCAAGGCCAAGCGCAAGGGCTGAGCGCAGCGATGGCCGCTAACACTCATGGTGTCACTGCGAACTTTTGCCTTGTCATTGCGGACTCTTGCCTTGTCATTGCGGACTCGATCCGCAATCCAGTGTTGGCGAGGCACTGGATCCCGGATCAGGTCCGGAATGACAAACTCGGGGGCCGGAATGACAAACTCGGGGGCCGGGATGACAAACTCGGGGGCCGGGATGACAGCTGTCGAGTCCGGAAAGACAGACTCAGGAATTGAATCGATATGACTGAAACAAACACGACCTCCCCCCTCAAAGTCTGGCTTGATCGCGATGGCGCGTTGTTGCGCCTGCGGCTGGATCGGCCGAAGGCCAACATCGTCGACGCAGCGATGATTGCCTGTCTTCAGGCAGCCTTCGATGCACATCGTGCGTCACCAGGCTTGCGCGGCGTGTTGCTCGATGCGGAAGGAACGCATTTCAGCTTTGGCGCCAGTGTGGAAGAGCACCTCGCCGAACGCTGCGCTGGCATGCTGGCGGCGCTGCACGCGCTGATCATCACCATGGTCGAGTTCCCGTTGCCGATTCTCACCGTGGTTCGCGGTCAGTGCCTGGGTGGTGGTCTTGAAGTAGCACTGGCTGGCGGTCCGATTTTTGCCACACCGCAGGCCAAGCTCGGTCAGCCTGAAATGAGCCTGGGTGTGTTTGCGCCGGCCGCTTCCTGTTTGCTGCCCTACCGCGTTAACCAGCCGGATGCCGAAGACCTTCTTTTTTCCGGTCGCTCCATCAGTGGCGTCGAGGCCAAGGCCATGGGCCTGGTGCAGACCGTTGCCGACGACCCCGAGAGTGCAGCCCTGCAGTATTTTGACCAGCATCTCGCGACCAAGAGCGCGGCAGCACTGGCCTGTGCGGTGGCCGCCGCGCGGGGACCGCTGATTCGCAGTCTGCGCGCACGCTTGCAGGAAGTCGAGACCCTTTACCTGGAGCGCCTGATGAAAACACACGATGCGAACGAGGGGCTGGCCGCCTTTCTGGCGCGGCGCGCACCCAGCTGGACGCACGCCTGATGGCGCTGCGCCAGCACAGTCAGGATTGATCGATAGAAACACCGTCTGACAGAGGACCAGAAATATGCGTTACGGAGAAATAGGCTTTGACCTGGAAGTGGACCTCACGCGAGGCAGCATCGACCGGGTCGAGACCGACCCGAACGACACCAGGTTGTTCATGGGTGGGCTCGGCACCAACGCCAAGATCATGTGGGACCGGGTTCCAGCCGAGACGGATGCTTTCTCCCCTGAAAACCTGCTGATCTTCAGCAGCGGCCTACTGTGTGGGACGGCGGCACCAGGCAGCAACCGGACCATCGTCTCGACCATCTCTCCGCAAACCAAGTTGATGGCGTATTCGATGATGGGCGGCTTCTTCGCACCCGAACTCAAGTACGCCGGCTACGACAAGATCGTCATCAGCGGCAAGTCCGAGGAACTGGTTTACCTGTGGATCAATAACGACAAGGTCGAGATCCGTGACGCCTCGCACCTCAAGGGCCTGGGCGCCACCGAAACCTCCGAGGCCATCCGCAGGGAACTGAAAGACCCCGACATCCAGGTCGCTGCCATTGGCCTGGCCGGTGAGAACCGGGTGTTCTTTGCCTCGATCGAGCAAGGGCGCTCCAGTGCAAGCCGCGGCGGCATTGGCGCCGTGATGGGCGACAAGGGCCTGAAGGCGGTCGCCGTGCGCGGACCAAGGACATCAACGTCGCCGACCCGGTCAAGTACATGGAACTGTGCGACGGCGTTCTCAAGTACATCAAGTATCGCGCCGACCATCCGATCCAGGGTGTGCCGCCGATTCTGCAGGGCCTGGGTTCGCCGCAGGAAATGGCCATCGTCGATGAAGAATGGCACACCACCAACTTCACCTGGGGCAATTCGCGCACCCGGCGCAAGGATTTCTGGACTCATGAAATCGAGCAGAAGTGGAAGGAAACCCAGGAGAACGTGCGCACACGCCTGATCAGTTGCCACAATTGCCCGATGAAGTGTGGCGCCACCATCTCCGTGCCGGGTCTGCCCACCTACATGATGAAGTGCTATTCGAAGCTGACCTACACCATGGCAGCCTTCTCGGACCTGGACTTTGGTTTCAAGATCGCGCAAAAGGCCACCGAGTATGGCGTCGACGGTTTCTCTGCACCGCAGGCGATGGCTTTCGGCCTGGAACTGCTGGAGGCCGGCATCCTGACCATGGAAGACTTCCCCGGTATGCCCGAGGATACCGAGGGTCGCTTTTACTACCTGCTGGAGAAGATGGTGCGCCGTGAA